>ODAI011890236.1_pt1 | contig 16169 bp, 11 predicted proteins | sample 1539321 | NCBI WGS metagenome assembly ODAI01 (sample SAMN02144231, study PRJEB22623) | gut metagenome | biome: sheep rumen | host: Ovis aries | place: New Zealand
ATGCAAAGGCGTTAGCCGTGCTTTGTGCGGTATTGCCTTAAATATAATATCACATATTCAATGATTTTGCAATACCCCTCGTTTATAATATTTAATGTCTGCTCATCAGCCAACAAATGGCTTCATAGCACAGCTTGAAGCCATTTGTTCGTCCGAAGGACGAAATGAGCTTGACACATTATTTATTGCTTGACTTATGTGTACAATAATGTTATAATATAAAGAAATGATTATATATTCACATTTTCCGGACCTGTAAAGGAGGACATTATCTATGAAAACCAGCATTCGAACCTTTGCCGGAATCATGGCAGCTGCGATGCTTACAGCATCTCTTTCAGCCTGCGGACAGTCGCCGGACACCACAACAACAAACACTCAGGCTGTTACGGACAATACTGAAACTGAAAAAACTTCTGAACCTCAGAATGAAGATGCTCATGTTTATATCGAAGGAACAAAATTCATGGTCGGCGGAAAAGAGCTGTGGATAAGCGGCGGAAATACCCCTTGGTATGACTGGAACGACTTTACAGGCAAGATGAAGGAAGACAAGTGGGAACAGACTTTCTCAATGCTCGAAGAGGATCACATAAACTGCACACGTATATGGATCAACTGCAACGGCGATAAGATTGTGAATATCGACCAGGACGGTCATGTTACCGGAGTGAATGAAGGTCACTGGGAAGATCTCGACAAGCTGTTTGATATGGCTGAAAAACACAAGGTCTATATCATGGCGACCCTGCTTTCTTTCGATCATTTCAAGGAAGAGAAATGGCAGAAATTCCTTGTATCGAAGGAAGAATGTGACAATTACGCGGAGACTTATGTAAAAACGTTCTGTGAACGTTACGGCGGCTGTGACTACCTTTTCTCGATAGATCTCATGAATGAGCCGGACTGGGGATATGAAAACGACGAATGCGGAAAGATAGACTGGGACAATATTTCTTACCTGTTCGGAAAGTGCGCCGATGTTATTCACAGCACCTGCAGCACTCTTGTTACCGTAGGTACGGGAATAATCAAATATAATTCCGAAAAATATGAGGGAAATAAAGTCTCTGACGAATATCTGAAGAAGCTTACCGGACTTGACGGCGCATATCTCGATTTCTACAGCGTACATTATTACGACTGGCAAAGGCCATGGTTCGGATTCCCGTTTGATATCTCGCCGGAAGAATTCGGGCTTGTATATGACCGGCCATGCATTATAGGTGAAGCACAGAACGACAACGAGAAAAAGTTCAGAATGACGCTGACTGAAATATACAAGTCAATGTATGATAAGGGTTGGAACGGACTGCTCGTATGGATGGAACCCCGAAAAGACGAGGAACAGATCTGGTATCGCTACGATCTGACAAAAGAAGCTGTAAACGCGATGTACGAATATATCCCCGAAAAGATAGATCCGCTCAGCGCATGGAAAACTGCTGCATAAATAAAAGGAGTAAATATGAAAAAATTTGTTTCTGTAATATGCACTGTACTGATGATGAGTGCGGCGCTGTCCGCCTGCAATAACGGCGCAGATAACGCCTCCGGGACCTCGGCATCAACAACGTCAGCTCCCGATGTTACCACCACAACAACGGCTTCGGCCGCTGAAGCTCCCGAACTTGTGATCGCCGATAATTCTGTAGATTTTGCGGAAAACCTGAAACTCGGCTGGAACCTCGGAAACAGTCTTGATGCTACCGGAGAGGGTCTTGATTCAGAAGTATCATGGGGTCAGCCTACGATAAGCAAATCTCAGATAAAGTATGTAAAGAACTCCGGTTTCACGTCGATAAGGATCCCCGTATCATGGAGCAATCACGTCGATGAAGATCTCAATATCGACCCTGCGTGGACCGCAAGAGTAAAAGAAGTAATTGATTATGCTTATGAATCCGGACTGTATATCATTATGAATTCACATCACGATAATGAGATGTACTATCCGAACAGTGAGCATTATGAAGAATCTGAGAAATATATACGCAAGATCTGGACACAGATCGCCGACAATTTCTCCGGGTATGACGAGCGGCTGATATTTGAGTCAATGAACGAGCCTCGCCTTGCGGGGACTGCAAAAGAATGGTGGTTCACAAGCAATGACCCAGAAGGCATAGACTCGATCGAGTGCATCGTTAAGCTGAATCAGGTGTTCGTTGATACGGTAAGAGGAAGCGGAAAAGGATATAATTCTTCACGCTACCTCATGGTGCCGAGCAATGCCGCAAATGCCGACAACGCTCTCAGCGATCATTTCACAATGCCAGACGACCCCTCAGGCAGACTTTTACTGTCAGTCCACGCATATTCTCCTTATGATTTTGCAATGAACAAGAACGGTTACAAAGTATGGGACGGTTCAAAAATAAATGAACTTGGCTTTATGAAAAAGCTCAACAAGAAATTCGTTCAGAACGGTTACGGAGTTGTCATAGGAGAGTTCGGGGCAACAAACAAGAACAATCTTGATGATCGTGTTGCTTGGGCAAAGGATTTTACATCGCTCGCGGCATCAAACAGGATCTCCTGCTTCTGGTGGGATAACGGCGGTATCATGGTCGGCGAAGAAAACTTCGGTCTTATCAGCCGCCGCGATTACAGAGTATTCTACCCTGCCCTGCTCGATGCACTCCTCTCAGGATATCAGCCGGCAGCAGAAGACGCCGCTGCGTGATAAGCTCAGGATCTCATCTCTGCATTCAGAGTAATGCTGATAACAATAAGGCTTTACTGCAAGTCATATATTTATGTACAGACAAATGCTGTGCGGTATAATCTTAAGGGAACCTCTAAAAAGAACAATTTTCCGGTGATTTATGAAAAACTACAATGAACTTAAAAAAAAGGCAGAAGAGCTTGTAAGCAAGCTCACTACAGATGAAAAGATCAGAATGCTCACCACTCATCAGCATGAAGCTGAAAGACCCGGTATCACCGAATTTTATATCGGTACTGAGGTCGCAAGAGGCTATGTAGGCAGAGAACCGGAGAAATATTCCACCGTCCTGCCTCAGCCGATCGGTCTTGCCGGTACTTTCGATACCGAGCTGATGTGGCTTCTCGGCGGTATTGCCGGACGTGAGTGCCGCGCATACTACAACGAGAGCAAAAAAGGCGGTCTCTGTGTATGGGGACCTACTGTTGATATGGAGCGCGACCCTCGCTGGGGACGCACCGAAGAAGCATACGGCGAAGACGTATGTCTTGCCGGAGAAATGACAAGAGCATATACCCTCGGACTTGCCGGAGATGATGATGACTACATAATGACATTGCCGACTCTGAAGCATTTCTGTGCTGATAATAATGAAGCTGCACGCATTAACTGCAACGCTTTCCTGCCGCCGAGACTTAAATATGAATACTACTATGCCGCATTCATGAATGCAATAAAATACGGCGGTGCAAAAAGCGTAATGGCTTGCTACAACGAGATCAACGGCATTCCCGGAATGTTGAATCCAGAATTGCAGGCCGTACTGAAAGACGATTGGGGAATGTTGTTTGCGGTAACAGACGGCGGAGATTTCTCACAGAATGTTACTGCGCATAAATACTGTGATTCACACGCAGAAGCACTTGCAGAAGCACTGAAAGCAGGCTGTGATATCATGACCGATACCGACGAACTCGTACATAAAACCGCGAAAAAGGCGCTTGACGAGGGACTCATAAGTGAAGAAGACATCGACCGTTCTGTCACAAATACCATTTGTGCGAGAATGATGCTCGGTATGTTTGATGAAAACTGTAAGTTCAATTCGATAACAAAGGATATTATCGACAATCCCGAAGCCCGCGACATCAATCTGCGCGCTGCCAGAGAACAGATCGTTCTGCTGAAAAATAACGGTATTCTTCCACTGAAAAACAAGCCGGGAAAAATTGCCGTTGTGGGACCTCTTGCAGACGAGAATCTTCGTGACTGGTACACCGGATATTTCCGTGATCCTGTTTCGGTGCTTCAAGGGATAAAGAATGAATTTCACGGGTCAAAGATAATCCACGATACTTTGTGGGACAGAATAGTCATAAAAGCTCCGAACGGAAAGTATCTCTCGATACATGATGACGGCATCGTCTATGCCGATGCATCAAAGAGAAAAGCAGATATTTTTGAGCTTCAGGACTGGGGTGAGAACTGGTGCAACTTCTTCTCCGTAAAACATAATAAATACATAAGACTTGACGATGACGGAAAGCTTAAATTACACAACAGAGTCATATACGACTGGTTCACCAGAGAAACATTCAATATTTTCTACGGCTATGAGAAAATGACGATAGAAGATTTTCAGTTCCACAAAAAGATGACTGCCGACAGCAGCGGCAATATCACTTTTGAGAGATCGCGCACTGAAATGCCGGAAACTTTATTTGATATTCAGGTCATATCTTATGGCGAACAAAGAGCGGAAGAACTTGCCGGAAAATGCGATACAGTTATCTACTGTGTCGGAAATCACCCGAATCAGGTCGCCAAAGAATGTTACGACCGTAAGACACTTGATCTGAACATTCAGCAGGATATGGCAGATGTTCTGTTCAATGCGAACCGTGATACCGTCATGGTGCTCATTTCAAGCTATCCGTATTCAATCATACACGAGGACAGGATACTTCCAGCTATAATCTATACCACACACGCAGGTGCTGAACTCGGAACTGCCGTTGCAGAAACGATTTCCGGCAGGAACAATCCCGCCGGCAGACTTGCTATGACTTGGTACACATCAGAAAATGAGCTTCCGGATATCGAGAATTATGATATAGAAAAATCCGGAACAACATATATGTACTTCCGGGGAACTCCGCTTTATGCCTTTGGTCACGGTCTGTCATATTCTCAGTTCACATACTCGCGGCTCCGTGCAGCGCACAACGAGAACGGTACAGCTCTTGAAGTTACCGTAACCAATACAGGAGATACCGACAGCGACGAGGTAGTGCAGTTTTACTACACCGTAAAGGACAGTGCTGTCTCACGCCCGATAAAAAAACTCTGTGCGTTTGAAAGAGTACATATTCCCGCAGGTCAGTCAAAAAAAGTGATCGTTGAAGTTCCCGGACACAATTTTGAAGTGTTTGATACGCACAGCGGAAAAATGATGACCGAGAGCGGTACTTATGTATTTTACGCAGGCGGAAGCTCAGATGATATCCGGCTTTCGGAAGAGATACATATCGAGGAAGACTCAATATCAAAGCGTGGTGACAGGTTTGAAGCACAGATGTTCGACAGTTACAGCGATATAAAGATATTCTGGGAACGTCATCTACACAGGCAGTATATAAAAGCAACAGGCTGGATCGGAAAAGCAATATATAAAGGCATAGATTTTACGGAAAAGAAAGCGATTCTTATCACCGGCGGCTGTATAACCGGAAAAGGCAGTATTACCGCAGTTATAGGCAATCACAAGATCAAGGCTGACATAGCACCAAGCGATTCTTACGCCGATATTTCAGAATATCGCATCACTCTTCCGGAAGATATCTCCGATGAAGACACACTTACTGTTGAGATATCCGAAAATGTATTTGCCTATGATATCGCACTCGTGAAATGAGTAAAAGAAAAAAAGCCTTACTGCTTATTCCGGCTGCAATTCTGACAGCTGCGGCAGCCATGTATATGATCTGTGCGCTCAATGCCGGTTCGGACAAACATACAGCCGAAATAAGCGTTGACGGAAAGATCGTCCGTACTATTGACCTGCGCAGTGCCGCAGATGAAACTTTCACTGTGGGAAATGAGGACGCATATAACATTATTACTGTAAAAGACGGCGAGATATATGTCTCCGAAGCAAGCTGCCCCGATAAGATATGCATTAATCACGGACCCCTCAGATCGGAGCTTCTTCCGATAATATGTCTTCCGAACAGATTATCTGTAAAACTTATATGATATGATTGCTGTTATGAAAAGATCGGACTGACTAATCAGCCCGATCTTTTCATATCATGTATTCTTATCAACTGTGTGGAATTTTTTGAGATTTCCGGTCTTGTTGCTTCTCTCGGCAAGTACCGCTTCTACATCTTCCCACGAAAGTCCACGTTCAACGCACATTACCATAACATGATACATCAGGTCAGCGATCTCATTTTTCAGCTCATCGTTATCCTTGTTTTTTGCGGCGATGACCATTTCAGTACATTCTTCACCGCACTTTTTGAGTATCTTGTCTATTCCCTTCTCGAACAGGTAGCAGGTATATGAACCTTCCTGCTTTTCACCTTTTCTTTCAACTACCGTATTGTAGAGTTCCTGTAATACATTTTCCATTTTTATAATTCCTTTCTTTATATCTGTAATAATAACTTGTCAGTTCAGCCGCGAAGCAAGTCACCTTTGCTTTGCAAAAGCCAGGAAGGTAGATGACCGACAGATGAGACCCAATCTCAAGCGCAGCGGCAGGATCTCAATCAAAAAAGCTCATCTGAGCAGACTTCGGCAGTCCGTCAAAAGCTCCTTTGAGTGTGAGCTTTTCGATTACGCTGCTGTTTACGCCGGAGGAACCGGTGAGATCTTCCACGCTGACGTAACCGCCTTTCTGAATTGCTTCATACAGCATATTTGCGGCACTTTCGCCGCAGCCCTCGACTGCCATGAAAGGCAGACGCAGATCATTTCCTTCCACCACATATTTTGTAGCATGGGACTTCTGATAATGCACAGGCAGAAAGTTCATTCCGCGGCACTGCATCTCATATACGAGCTGGAGAGCTTCATATATCCCGTCGTCCTTTGCGGTAGCATCGGGATTAGCCTTTATCGCCTGCATTCTCGCACGAACGGCTTCTTTTCCTTTAAGCACCGTATCGACCTCTATATTTTCGGTGTGCTTTGTGAGAGTAGCGGCATAGAACTGAGCAGGATAATAGATCTTGTACCAACCGAGCTTTACGGACGCGGTAACGTACGCCGCAGCGTGCGCTTTCGGGAACATATACTTTATCTTCTTGCAGCTCTCGACATACCATTCGGGAACATTATTATCCTTGAATGCCTGATATATTTCGTCAGTAAACAGCTTTGTTGCATTTCCCTTTCGGGTGATCTCCATTATCTTGAATGCCATGCTCGGTTCAAGACCTTTATGGAGCAGGTATACCATGATATTGTCACGGGTACCTATAACCTCGCTGATCTTGCAGGTACCGTTTGCAATAAGCTCCTGAGCATTTCCGAGCCATACGTCTGTACCGTGTGAAAGTCCGGATATCTGGAGCAGGTCGGAGAAGTTCTGAGGCTTTGCTTCAAGCAGCATTCCGATAACAAAGTTGGTACCGAATTCCGGAAGCCCGAATGTTCCGGTGCGTATTCCCGTTTCGGCTTCGGTTATACCGAGCGCTTCCGGAGACGTGAACAGACTGTAAACCTTAGGATCTGACGTTGAAACATCGGCTGTTCTTACTCCGGTGGAATCTTCAAGATGCCTGTACAGTGTCGGAACATCGTGACCGAGCTCATCGAGTTTAAGTATCGTATCGTGCAGTGCATGGAAGTCGAAATGCGTTGTTATCATATCGCCCTCTGATTTGTCCGCAGGGTGCTGCACTGCTGTAAAATCATAAACATCGTAGTTGTTCGGTACGACGACCATTCCGCCAGGGTGCTGAGAAGTCGTGCGCTTTACGCCGGTAAAACCGAGTGCAAGACGCGACATTTCGGCATTGTTATATGATATTCCCTTTGCCTCCATATATTTCCGGACATATCCGAGAGCGGATTTTTCCTGTATAGCGGAGATAGTTCCCGCTTTGAACACATGGTCAGAACCGAAAAGCTCTTCTGTGTAGCGATGTACTTTTCCCTGCACTTCTCCCGAGAAATTAAGGTCTATATCAGGTGCCTTGTCGCCCTTGAAGCCGAGGAATGTCTCGAACGGTATATCGTGACCGTCGCGGAACATCGGTATTCCGCAGTGGGGACAGTTTTTCTCCGGAAGATCGAATCCCGAACCTACCGATCCGTCATCTATAAATTCATTATAACGGCATTTTGTGCATCTGTAATGCGGCGGCAGAGGATTTACCTCTGAAATTCCCGACATTATCGCAACAAACGAAGAACCTACCGATCCTCTCGAACCGACAAGATAACCGTTCTTCTCCGAGAACGCAACAAGTTTCTGCGCGATCATATAAAGAACAGAGAATCCGTACTTTATGATAGCGTCAAGCTCTTTTTTCAGGCGCTTCTCAACAATTTCCGGTATCTTGTCCTCATAGCCGTACCATGCCATTGCCCTGTCCCAGCAAAGGCGCTGGAGTTCTTCTTCCGCGCCGTCGAGGAACGGCGTGAATGTTCCCTTTGGTATCGGTCGGATATATTCTATCATATCCGCGATCATTCTCGTATTGTCAACAACTACTTCCTGAGCCTTCTCTTCACCGAGATATGAAAATTCCTCAAGCATCTCGTCTGTTGTGCGCAGGTACAGCAGCGGCTGATCTTCGGCATCGTCATAACCCTGCCCGAATTTAAGGATTTCGCGGAATATCGCGTCCTCCTTACGCATAAAATGCACATCGCAGGTCGCAACTACCGGTATTCCGAGTTTTTCTCCGAGATCGCAGATCTTCTTGTTCATTCGCCTGAGGTCAAGCTCAGATTTTGCAAGTCCTTTTTTTATCAGGAACTTGTTGTTGCATATAGGCTGTATCTCCAGATAATCATAAAATGACGCGATCTCTTCTATAACGTCATCGGGTTTTCCGTGCTCTATTGCCTGGAATAACTCTCCGGCTTCACAGGCACTTCCGATAAGCAGTCCCTCGCGGTGATTTTTGAGTTCAGACATCGGGATCCTCGGCTTGCTGCGGAAATAATTCAGGTTAGAAAGCCCGATCAGGGTATAGAGATTTTTCAGACCCGTATTGTTCTTCACAAGTATTATCATGTGATAAACGGGCATTTTTCTGACATCTGTACCGGTTATCAGGTTAAGATCACCAAGTTTTTTTACGTCCCTGCCCTTTCGGCTCTCCGCAATCAGCTTCTGATATATGAGTGCCAGCATCTTTGCATCATCTATCGCACGGTGATGATTGAAATCACCGAGTCCGAAATGCTCAGCCATTGTATCAAGCTTATGATTCTTTTTGTTTGGTACAAGTGCACGGCAAAGAGCCAGCGTATCTATACTGTACGGGTGAAACCCAAGTCTGTGCCGGTCACTTACAGAGTTTATGAATGACATATCGAATGTCGCATTGTGTGCGGCTACCGGTGCAGAACCGCAGAACTTCATGAACTCGCGGACCGCTTCGTCTTCCTTAGGCGCGCCAGTGACCATTTCGGCATTTATACCGGTAAGCTTTGTTATCTCCTCCGGGATATCCTGTTCGGGGTCAACAAAGGTCTGAAACTCTTCAACGATCTCGAGATCCCTCAGTTTTACCGCACCTATCTCGGTAAGACGGCAGTTCGCCGCGCTGAGTCCGGTCGTCTCCACATCAAAAATGACGATCTCATCATTCACGCTTCGCGAAGTGCAGCCCTCGATAAGCGGAGCTTCGTTATTTACGAAGTATGCCTCCATACCGTATATCGGCTTGAATGTTGTTTCAGGGTCGGACTTTTTTATCTTCTCATAAGCGTTCATCATTTCAGGAAATGCCTGAACATTTCCGTGATCTGTTACCGCAACAGCCGGATGACCCCATTTATACGCCTGCATCACGAGATCTCCCGCAGGTGTAAGCGCATCAAGGTCGGACATATTTGTATGCATATGCAGCTCAACTCGCTTTGTTTCGGCTGTATCGGACTTTCCTTCCGTCCTGACCTTCATTATCGAACGCGGCTCAATTACTATTGAATTTGCAAATTTATCATATTTTGCGGTGCCGTTCACAAGAAGTGCCGCGCCTTTTTTTATGAATCCGTAATCCCCTGCCTTATCGGCAGCTGAAAAAATACTCAGCACCTGTGAGGAGGTAAGGTCAGTGAAATATACGGTCTTTATATTGTATTTTCCGTCCTTTACAACTTTATCATCAACAAAGAATACCTCTCCCCATACAGTCACATCATCCGATTCATCAACAAGGTCGGACATTTTCATCGGGGGATCGTTTATCGCTTTTCCGACAACAAGCTCAGCATCTTCACACAGAATTTCGTGATTAAACATAAGCTTAACAGGTTCAGGCGGATCATGTATCACCGGACCCCTGCTGCGTCTTTTCTGCTGTGCATCAGTACCTTTCGACGGAGCACCTGCGCTCATGCCGCCCTGAGGAGACTGAGGTCTTTCCGGCGGAGGCGGCGGAACAGGCAGAGCCGCGTCTTCATCAGCTTTTTTTTTAGAATACTCTTCAAGATCAAGATCAGTCTTTCCGGTAAACTCAATATCTATAGTTACACCGTAAAAGCCCTTTGCAAATTTTCTTATCTGAGAATCTATCCCGTCTTTCTTCATCATTTCCGCACCGTAGTGCTTCAGCTCGATACTTACCTTCTCCCCGTCAATGGTCACTTCTGCATCTTCAAAATAACCGTTCACATTAAAATGCTCACGGCGGAGAAAATTTGCGATATCCAGCACAGCTTCTCCGTCAAAAAGGTCGGGAGAATACTTAGGATAAATGCTCACAGACGAACATTCAAGTTCTTTCTTTATCTTGTCAGATGCATCGAACATCATCGAAAATGGCGCTCTTTCGGTCAGTCCGAGCTGTATTATTATCGCATTTTCTTTTTCTTTGTGCAGAACGGAAAGGACTTCACCGTCCTCAATTTTCGGATCGAAGCTTATATTTTCAAATAGTTCCTTTAATTTTGCAGACACTTTCAGGGTTCCTTTCGTATCTTTTGCTTGAGATCAGCTGCTGCAACAGATCACTCTTCTTTTCGTTGCACAACATCATGATACCGAAATCTGATATGCTTTCATATTATCTCTCTGATCTTTTCGGCAAGCAGTTTTGCAGCACGGTCGTGTGTCGCCGGAGACGGGTGCCAGTCAGCGGCATAGCCGAGCTTTCCGTCATGCGGAGTAAATCTCATCGTATATATCTCCTTATATCCGGTCTTTTCACTGAATATCCCGACCGCCTTTTCCATATACGGCGCTATCTCATCAAGCATTATTCCCATAACACACAGGATCTTCGCTTCAGGATTGCACTCATGTACGGTACCGATAAATTTTGCGTACTCTTCCGTATATTCTGCGTATCTTTCCTCGTGACCAGTGCAGTAGCTGTTGTCATTAGTACCGAGATTGATAACTATGATATCAGGAACATAGGATCCAAAATCATAGTTAAGCTCCTGAGGTGAAAGTCCGTCGCGGTCATCGAATTTCTCGTAAGAAAAACCGAGCTTCTTGTAATAAGGCGGTATAAGCTGATCGGCGTGTATAGAACCGTTATCTGTATATCCGGAGATGATACCCCACCCGCTTATTGAGAATACTCTTATATCAGCGTCAAGCAGCTTTGCAGTCTTGTAAGCATAACCTTTCGTGAAATCCTCTGTCGCAGTCCTGAAATTAACATTCGGATCATACTCATCAACACCGTAGCCGCAGGTGATCGAATCGCCGATGATCTCAATTTTAAGCGGTTTTTCGGGTATCGGAGCAATTTCACCGTCACATTCTATCGGATATACTCCTATGGTGGACATTGCACACTCAGAAAGCTTGATGAACTTTATATCCGCCTCGACAATTTTGTCACTCTTTATCACCTGCAATTTTCTGACAGGAACAAAATTATCGAGCAGTCCTTCTGTCGTGCGTATCCCATTGACATAGACAGCATATCTTGCCCAATTTTTATCATTCATAGGCTGCTCAGCAGCTGCGTCACCTACAAGCCTGAGTTCAAGTTCTCTTCCCTTGAAATGGCACTCAAATCCGCTGCCTGAAAGTGCGCACCACATTATCTCATCTTCATCATAGAAACAGCGTCCGGTAAGCTTTACATTCTTTTCATCAAGTACATACCTGTTCATGTGCTTTCCTCCTTTTTCTCCGAGGATCTCTGTCCGAGTTTCTTTTCAGTGTGATTCAGGAGTCTCTTTATATTTTCACGATGCATATATATCAGCAAGATTCCTATGATCCCGGCAAGTCCGAAGTTTATCCATGCACCGCTGTCATTCTGCATCTTTGAAAAAATAAGTACCGCAAACGGATAACACGCTGCCGCAACTATCGAGCCGAGCGATACATAGCGTGTTATAGCAACGATTATCAGAAATACCACAAACGGAGCTACTCCGCCGAGCCAGTTAATAGCCAGCATCGCAGCGAATGTGACGAGTATTCCCTTTCCGCCCTTGAAACCGTAATAAATCGGAAAAACATGACCGAGGACAGCGAATATTCCGGCAAGATAGTTTATCCATGTCCAGCCGCTTTCTGGTGAATATGTATCTATACCGAGCAGGTATCTGAACAGCAGATGAACGATGATGACCGACAGAACTCCTTTCAGTATATCACCGATGAGCACGAACAGCGCTGCGATCTTTCCCTGAGTACGCAGAGTATTTGTAAGTCCGGCATTGCCGCTTCCGAGAGTTCGGATATCCTCCCCGGATTTTATCTTTGTAACTATTATTGCGGAATTGATACTGCCTAGCAGATAAGGAACTATTACTGCTGCAGCAAAACACAGAACATAAGTAAATGTTTCCATTGACTTTATTTCCTTTGAAAATTTATTGACTATTGTTTCTGTAACGCACAGACTGATGAAGTCCATAGATCATAAGATTCTCAGATCTTACCTGATCTTATGCCTTCGCATTCTTTTCGTCCCCGCGTTCACGGATAACGAGCTTAATAGGTGTTGCATCAAGAGTAAAGGCTTCTCTTATCTGATTTTCAATATAGCGCTGATATGAATAATGGAACAGCTCACGATTGTTGCAGAACACAACAAATGTCGGCGGCTTGGTAGATGCCTGAGTCATATAATAGAGTTTCAGACGCTTGCCCTTATCCGAGGGCGGCTGGACCCTTGCAGTAGCATAGCTCAGCAGATCATTGAGCATACCGGTGGTGATACGTCTTGAATTCTGCTCGGCAGTGTATTTTATCTGCTCGAAAAGCTTGTTGATACGCTGTCCGGTAAGTGCGGATATAAACACTATCGGCGCGTAAGACATGAATGAAAAATCCACTTCAAGCTTTTTGCGGAACTCGTTCATTGTCTTGTCATCTTTCTCGATCGAATCCCACTTGTTGATCGCGATCACACACGCCTTTCCCTGGTCATGTGCATAACCGGCAACTTTACTGTCCTGCTCTGCAAATCCTTCGTTCGCATCAATCATTATCACGCACACATCTGAACGATCGACCGCCATGAACGCACGCAGTATGCTGAACTTTTCGATACTCTCGGTTATCTTTGACTTCCGGCGTATCCCTGCTGTATCAATAAACACATATTTCTCGCCGTCTCGCTCAATGACCGTATCTATCGCATCTCTTGTGGTTCCCGCGATATCTGATACGATCACTCTCTGCTCTCCGGCTATCTTATTTATAAGTGATGACTTTCCTGCATTTGGTCTTCCGATCACAGCGACCTTTATGAGTGCATCATCATATTCTTCCTCATCGTCCTCAGGCATATTCTCAAACACGGCATCGAGCAGATCACCTGTTCCGTGACCGTGTACGGACGATACGGGTATAGGATCGCCGAGTCCGAGATTGTAGAACTCATATATCTCCGGAGGAGGATCACCTATAGAATCGCACTTGTTGACACACAGAACTATCGGCTTTCCGCTTTTCAGGAGCATTGCCGCTATACTTTCATCATTTGCGGTGATACCTGTGGTGATATCAACGACAAAGATTATAACATTTGCGCTGTCAATCGCAAGCTGAGCCTGCTCACGCATCTGCGCGAGGATAACGTCCTTTGTGTCAGGCTCTATCCCTCCGGTATCCACAAGGTTGAAACTTTTATTGCGCCATTCGGCTTTTCCGTATATCCTGTCACGGGTGACTCCGGGAGTATCTTCAACAATGGAGAGCCGCTGACCTATGATCTTGTTGAATAAAGTCGATTTTCCGACATTCGGACGACCGACTATTGCTGCCAATCTGTTCATTTGTGTCTTCTTTCCTTTAGTATTCTTACATCACTGCCCACGAATATAGGCTTCTTCATAGTCGATATGCGTGAGCTTATTCGCTCTCCGTAACGTTTTTCAAGCTCGGAAAGCTCAAGATTCGTGTTTATTATTGTCGGCAGAGAAGAATTCATTCTGTCGTTAAGTATATTATAGAACGCAGATACATAGAATTTGCTCTCAAATTCGGCTCCGAGATCATCAAGCACAAGCAGATCTGTTTTTATAAGCATATCGAGAGTATCAACCCCGTTATCGGCATTGCCGAAATGCTCTTTCTCTATGCGTCTGAACAGATCGGGTGCAGAGCCGTATATCACGCTGTAACCCTTCTCAAGCACGACCGAGGCGATGCTGAGAGACAGATGAGTCTTTCCGAGGCCGGTCCTTCCGCGCATAAGAATGCTCTCATACGGCAGATGAAAATCCTCGGCATACTTTCTGCAAAGCAGATAATTCTTTTCCATTATCTTACGTGCTGTAGCTCCGAGCGATGTAGGCTCGGTGTCATCATAATAAGTCAGATCGAACTCGTCAAATCCGCAAAGCTTCAGCGGAGAAGAACTGTTCAGCTCGTCAGAAGCAGCCTTCTTCACGGCCTCCATAAAGCACGAACACAGTCTTCCGTCCGAGATACCGGTATCACGGCATATTTTGCAGCTGTAGATCGGATCGAGATAATCCTCAGGATAGCCGCATCTTACGAGCGTACTGCGAAGCTTATCCTGCAATGCGAGGTTTTCACGTTCAAGATCATCAAGTCTGGGCTTTATATCTCCGCTTCGGTCTGCAATAAGAGCGATCAGCTTTCCGGAAGTGCCGGAGATCGCCCTGCGAAGCAAAGCAAGCTCAGGGAATTTAGTCTCCGCGTCGTTCCGTCTCGTTTCGAGAATACGAGAATTGTTCGCTTGGCGTTCTTTTATCTCACGTTCAGCCTTATCATAAAATCTGCTGTCAAATCCCATTATATTCTCCGATCAAATTATATCCTTATAAAGTTCAAGTGACTGCTGTTCTATCTCGCTGAGATCGTATGAAGTGGTCTTCGGGACCGGGGACTCCTTTTTCTTCTGCTTTTCGAGCTGAGATGGGTCTGTTATACCTTCACTGTGCCATTTACGCAGTATCTTGTCCATATACGGAAAGCTCATTTTTCCCGTATTTGTCAGCATCAGGTCATAGGCTTCATCAATAAGCTCATCTGAGATCCCCATATCTGCCCATTCGGAGATAAACTGCTTCTGCTTTGACGAGAACGCACTGGTCATTCCGAGACGTCTGCGCAGCCTGTTCTCCGCATCGAATCGTGAACGCAGCAGCCGTATGCGTTCTTCTGCTTTCGGTATATCGTTTATACCGTTCTCACACCAGTCCATAGCGACAGTCTTCATATATGCGGGAGTCGCCTTGTCTATCTTGAAGCAGTATTCCACAAGCATCATTGTGACCTCACACGGAAGTCCGATCTCTTCAACAAGCACCATAAGGGTGCGCTGTTCTGAATACTTCGGCGGTCTTCCGGCAAGTCTCTCGTATGTATCAAAAAGATATTTCACAGCCTTGCTTCCGTTCACCGCACCGGCTATCTCCTTCGGAGGATATACAGTCTCAGAATTGAGCTTTGCTCTTGCCTCCGGAGTATTGAGTGTGTTTTCGGACTTTGCCTGAACGGCAGCAGTTTTATCAGACGGATAAAGCTCGCCGTCAGAACCTGCAATTATACCCGCATTCTCCCAGTAAAGCAGTGCGTCATCAACATCTGCCGGACTGATACCGGCTGCCTCGGCTATATTTTCTGCGCGCAGACCGAGATCTGAGTGAGCAAGCAGATAGAGCAGAACCTTTATCTGTGTTCCGGAAGCGAGCTTCAGATGATCCTCAGCCACCACCGAAGGGACAGCAAATACCTTTCTCCACGCTCCGAGATTCAGACGATAATCCATTTGAACGCTTCCTTTCCCGATTTTGCAGATATATAAATACATTATACCACAAATCAAAAAGTTTTGCAACAATTCTTTTAATTAATATTAAAAAA
>ODAI011807738.1_pt1 | contig 16168 bp, 11 predicted proteins | sample 1539321 | NCBI WGS metagenome assembly ODAI01 (sample SAMN02144231, study PRJEB22623) | gut metagenome | biome: sheep rumen | host: Ovis aries | place: New Zealand
AAGGGTCAACAATATCCGTCGGAAGTCAACGTTCTTAGCTAAAGAGTCAACCGTCTCAGTAATGGTCGTCAACTTTTTCCAGTAGAGCGAGTCAACTTTTTCCGTATGGATAGGCAAATGTTAAAAAACAAGGGTTGAAAGGAGTCAACCGTATTCAGGAAAAGACAGTTATACTTTGGTGAACGTTACTAATTATATAATGGGACTTTATGAAGAATAATCGGCCTCGTTTATACATATAAATAAAAAAGCACAGTTGGCTGTGCTTTTTTGTTTGGTTGTAAATGAAATTCATCTCTTTAATTCCATCACAAACTCCCTAGGCAAAGCTACATTCTTCAATTCTAATGCCCCCTTAAATAGTGGAGCCATTTCCTCAATTTTGAAGCCAGCGATGCCACACCCAATCTTCGTGACATAGAACTTCTTATCCTTCATCACCTTTGCCATTTCAATGAACTGATCCACGTACGGTTTGATGGCATCCACGCCCATCGTAGGAATGGCATAGCTCTGTCCTGCCAGTCCTACACCAAGTCCCCAGACAGCTCCAAAATTCTCATACGCCAATTTCGCAGCACCACCATGATGATGTCCTTCTATATTTGATCCAAAGACAAAAACTTCATTGTTTTCAAGTTTCGTTATGTTATTGGGTGTGAATTCAATTTGTTTCTTTTCAAAATGGGAAGTATTTGAAATCACACACTCTTTCATCTCATTAACAAATATGGAATTGATGCTCTTTTTGAGTTTATTTGTACTTCCTTTCGGAATAAAGAAATTCTCTATTCTGCATCCATGAAATGGGTATCTTCCTGTTTTTACTTTATCTCCTTCAAGTATCACTTCTTTTAATCCCGTACAAGAAAAGCAATAGTCTCCGATGTATTCTACATTTTGGGGAATTATTATCTTTTGTAATTCATGACAGCACCAAAAAGCATCCATTTGGATGATTTTTAGCGACTTCGGAAGTTCTATTGATTGCAAATAGCAATGATAAAATGCACCAACGTATATTTCTTCTACTCCTTCCGGAACAATTATGTGATCGGCTAAATAGTCAACACATTGAACAACCCTTTTAAATTTCAGATCAATTACAAGCCCGTTCTTAACCTCAAATCTCTTTGATTCTGACCGCAAGGGTCTTCTCGGGAAAGGGAGAAAACCATAATAATCTAAATTATGGTGTATTATATAATAATCATACTCAAAATCGTCTCGGAAGCATTCTGGTCCCAAATAGTTTATACCAGAAATTTCATTATAATGATAACCTTCAAAACTCCCTCTAGAATGATCCGAAATCACAGTATATTTGGTGTTTTTGTATTCAACTTCTTTTGGTACAAAAGCCATTCTCGGAGCATTTATTACTGTCAAATAGTTGTTGTAAAAATCAACAATACCATATTCTATACCTTCATGCTCGAATCCCAAAAAGTGACAAGACTCATCCCAATATTTTTCCATTTGTATGGACAAATAATTAACAAAAGATTTAGGTAGGATGATATTTGAAGGTCCAAAGCCAATGGCTTCTCTAAATAAAGGAGCGATGTCAGCAATATTATAACCAGCATTTTTGCAGCCGATTTCTGTAACATAGAAGCTTAATTCCCTATGATTATCTGCAAATTTAATAAATTCCTCTACAGATTCCCCTATTTTATCAAGAGATTGTCCGACTGTTGGAATCGCATAACTCTTGCCTTGCAGGCCTTCAGCTTGCCCTTCAATTGCACCGAAATTCTTCTTGGCAAACAGAGCTGCTCCTCCAGAATGGTGACCTTTAGTATTACTTCCGAAAACAAACACCTCGTTTTTCTCCAAAGTGGTGACAGAAGCAGGAGTAAACTTCAGTTCATTAAGACTCAGATATTCCATATAGTAAAAAATTTTGTTCCAACCATTTGCGTGATCAAATATTAGTATATTGCGAAAACTTTTAATAGGCGGATGTTCACTGACAAGGATTAATTATATTTCCATTTATGTCAATGATACCAGATCTGTCTTTTTGATCCTGCAGACCGAAAAATCCATCCACTTCATATCCCATATATATATTTCCACGGGCAAGGACTTATGATGTTTCCGTTCAATTGTCTTTAAATGTCTATACCTATTTCTCTTTTATTTGAACATGTTCTAGGCTTACAACTCCCTCTTGGACAAGATTGACAATGTCTTCTTGAGTTAGTAACCCTCTTAAGTACAAGTATATTGAAGTCAAACTCCAGTCTATATAAGGAATACCTGTTTCATCTACTTTCAGTGGAGCACCGATCGCTCCATCATCAATATAAATGTTACCATAAACCTTAGGGGAGGATGTCCATCCTTTCTGGTCGGGATTCTCATTCACTCCCAAAAGAGGAATGTCGTTGAAGGCAAACCAATCGAGTGCGGGCTGAAGAGTGTCCACACCTTCTGAATTACTGCTTCTCATGGTATTAAGGATAAGGTCGTGCCCATTCTGCACAAGCTTACGTAGAACAGGTACGGCACCTATATCTTCTCCGACGGCAGGGTAGCGATGTTTCACCACCGTGCCGTCAAAATCGAGTACAATATAATATCCGTTTCTTGCCATTAGCAGGATTTGAGTCTTACGTTTTCGAAACCTGGGAACATGTTCAAGAAGACCTGAGCATTTGCTGGACGTGCCGGTGCTGCAGCTTGCAAACCGGCAACAATGGCATCAGCAAACTTATCGGAGATGTTCGCTTCCTTCATAAAATGTCTCAAGTCTCTATCTTCATCACTGTTATACTGAACCGGATGAGGACGTTTATTGGTCATCAAGTTATAGAGTGTTGCAGATAATCCAAATATGTCCGGTTCTGATCCGAACCTAATCATTGCAGAACCAGGGACGACATGCATTTCTGGTGCTGCGAAGTCACTTCTTCCATGTACACCAGCTCGTTTAATGATTGAACCTTCATCATCATACTGTTTTGCTACGCCAAAATCAGTCAAAGCAGCATCGCCATTTTCATCTACCAGGATGTTTTCTGGCTTGATATCGAGATGAAGCACCTTATTTGTATGGGCAATATGAAGGGCTTTGCATAAAGGCTCTACAATGTGCTTAAGAACAAGTTCCTCGGAGAAATTTGCACCAGTATTCTGAAGATCTTCCAGAGATCCCGCATGATAGAATGGCATCACATAGTACATGGTGTCCGTCTTCTCACATTTGAAAAGTTCTTCAGCGGGTACGATATGGCTGTCTGGAGTATTGCCAAGATGACGCATAATCTCTGCTTCTTCACAGAATTTCTGTCTCTCAGTGTCTATGTCGAATCTCGTATATTCGTTTGCAACAGCTCGAAAATCATCACCTTCTCTATGGAAATCTTCGTAAGGATAGAACTCTTTCAAGACAACTTCCTTTTCTTCTCCATTTAGGAGATTATGAGACAATGCACTGTATGCATATCCAAAACAACCATGGCCCAAGGACTTATGGATAGTGTAAACTACATGATCGCTGCTTAGTTCATATCCCATAGGCAATACATCACCTTCATGATTGCCAAAATCAAAGTCATCGTCTTCCTGCTGGTTTCCGCATTCCTGATAGATCGAAAGATTGAGAATTTGGTCTTCTGTAATCGCCTCAGGTACCATCTTGTCCGTTCCATACGGATGCAATTGACTTCTTACATAAGGCTCGTTTAGCTGAGCCATCAACCATTCCGCATCAAAAAGAGCATCGTTATTGAGGCAGAAAGCATAACCATCCTGAAAATATGCTGCGCCTTTGTCTGCGTCAAATAATCTTGGTTCAAGTTCTCCTTGAGAATTTGTAATAAGGCTGTCACTAGTAAGATGATATGCAGGAGCGAAAAGGAATGAGATATTTTTCTTGCTAATATCATTCATCCAGAGTTTCTTGAACATATCGTACGTCTGTTTACGATCTATGTATGCCATGACTTTTTTTTCCTCTGGAACTCTGCTCAAAGAGTATGTCTGCCTGCAAATCTTGCTGACGAAATCACCTAACTTAACAATTACACTTCCATCACGTTCGGGCAGCTCTGGGTTGAGGAAATTCTTGAGGAAATCTTTCTTCTTGAGGTCTGAGACTTTGAAGAAATCCGCATAACTTTCATCTGACAGTACTCGGTTGATAGGACGACGACGAAGCATTGGATGATTGAGGTTGTAGAAGCGTACTTTTTTCTTCATCTCTGATGACTTGTTTGCATTGACAAGAACAGCGACCTCACCAAAAGGAAGAAGCACGATTGTCTCAATCCAGTCTCGTTTCAATGCCTCCTTCATTTCGTCACTTTGATGCTCAAAGATGTCCTTTGGAGATACAATGCCAGCAAACTTTCCACCGTCAGCCAATGTGTCAAAACACTTTGACAGACAGAAGTCAAATGCAGACTTCCCTTTTATGTATCCGCGATAGGTTGACATTACATAGTCAATCTTAGAACCGTTTAGCCATTCGAGAGAATTTCGCTGTTGCACATGGGCATTATCGCCCCCCATTCCATAGTTAAGCAGACGGGCAGCAGCAAAGAGCTTTTTATTCGTATCACCGTCGGCATAGAGCTTGTCACCTGCCTGAATCATTACTGCTGCGATTGCACATCCTGCAAATGGATTATAGACAACACCTTCTCCATCATAATTCAGAAGAGAACATAGTGTTTGTGCGACTCTAAGTCTAGGACGTTCTGGTTGAAGACCTGACTTAACCAGTATATAATTAGCAAAGATAAGGAAATGGTCCTGTAGGAATTTAATCGGTAACTCCAGAAGGGCGATAGCAAGACAATATGTGGCATATTCACGGTGAGCATGCTCACTCGCTTCATTGCTGGAATGATGATAAAGTATCCCGATACGATGGTGGTATTCCTGTTCAACGGTATATGTGTCGTAATAATAAAATGTATGATGAATGTCTTTCAGCGATTCATCAAGAATGCCTGTTACTTTGATGACGCTTTTGCCTTCAGACAGACACTTCTTGAATTGCTTGCGAAGAGTAGGGTCGAGTTTTACCCACTCATAGTTCATCACCTCATTGAGGTCAATGGAACAAAATAGGATTCCATTCTCTTGCTCAGAAATGGACAACTTACCTTGTGCAGCCAATGCAACCATTAAAAGCGGCATCAGAGTGTCTGGCTTGTAGTTGTAGTAGTTCTCGACGGAGTCGCGAAGTCTATTGACAAATTTATTTTTAGCCATATATGTTAGGTTTGATTAGTTTATACTCCAAGTCGGCCAGACTGACCGTTCGTGTCTTTATGATGATACCACCTCTTACGGCTGAGCCATGTGGAGCCGTCATTCTTTGAAATGATGAAATATCGTCTATTATATGATGTTTTGAAAACATACTTCAAACAATTGATCCATGATGTCTTATCTTAGATTTGCCAATAGATTTACCATCAGCCTTTCGAATGATGTCACTTAATGGATTGTTTTGAAAGAAATCTATTCTTTTTTGTTTGTCTTTATAGATGTGTTCTCCTCCCATATGCCAAAGGATAGCATTTTTCTCATCTTCAGTCAAATGGAATTTTGCTTCTCTGACTTTGCGTACAGAACGACTACTATGATCATGAGTTTTCTTCACTCTGTACACCTTACGCTGTTCATCATTAAAACGAATAGCATCAGCCTTGCATAAATCGTGCATTAAAGCAGAAATAATGACGCTCTCTTCGGGCATACTATCGGGTGAAAAGCCTTCTTTCATTTTCTGTTCTCTTAAAGCCATCGCCTCATAATAGGTCTCCAAAGAATGGCTCACCAAACCTCCTTTAAAGCGATGATGCTTGTAGGAGCCTGGTGCTACAAAGTATCCCATGTGACTAATAAATGATATAAGATCATCTATATGAGGTCTATTGGTGGAAAGGAGCAATCGGATGCATTCCTCTTTTTTCTCTTCTAAAGACTTATGTATATATTTCATTTTAGTAAAGATGTGTTATTGGTATTGTAGTACAAAACGGAATTTATTTTAGAACTTATCCGTATTTGTGATGTCTTGATGGGCACCGCATGACAAGCATCGAACCATTACAGCATCACCCATAGTGGTAGGCAGGAATGAGATGAGTATTTTCTCACCCATACTGCGCCCAGGGCATTCTTCATGTGCCTTGCAGAACTCTTGACAACGTTGAGTTTCTATTTCGTCCAGCTCGAATTTGATAGTATCCATGTCGTATTATAGGTTTTGTTCCACAAATATAGATAATTTACATTACAGAAAAAAAAGAATTATAAGAAAAAACACCGTTGTCCGCTAAAAATCGCATCTTCATATAGTTGAAATGGTAAAAATTTGGCAATAACATCGCAGTTGTGGAAGTCTGTAGAAGTTCGTGTTCAAAACTTAACTCTTCTTTCCGAACCTTCTACAAACTGTTTCTTTTCATCTAATTCCACTTCCTCCACCTCAAGAATCCTCGCCTTCTCTACATCGAGGATAGCTCTGTTTGTACCAAGGTCGGGATTTTTCCAATTATACGGCCACATGATAAAGTCCACACCTATACTCAAGAGGAACTGAGAAGCGGCCTTTTCACCCTCCAAATCCACCTTACCTGTCAGCCGTTTGGCGATGAACTTCCGGAAGTCTTTTCCGTCACACAAATATTTCTCTGCAATTTTCTCGCCTAGTTCCTCCTCGGCACGCGCTACAATGAAAGGATTGACGGGCTGTTTGAAGGCGATGAAATTTGCACCTCCTATGCTTGGCACTGCCACAGTATAGACATAAAAGTGTTTCGCTTCGGGATTGGCTCCAGCATAGTGTGCAGCCGAACGATAATTAGACGTGACATATACGCCATACCCAAACTTCACCTTGCCAGCACCTTTAAGGGCATGAGCAAGGTCGAATTCCGAAAACAATACGGACGAGCCATGATAGAATTTTTCCATATAATATTTTTTATTTTCTCATCTCTAATTTATTCTTTCCAAAGAAATGATGTTCGTAATATACCTTAACAACATGCTCGGATATATTGACAATCTGCTCGTGTTTGTCCCATTCCTCGCCAGGTATAGAATCGTCGTTGGGCAATTTTGCTATTCTGAGCTGAAGATAGACCTCATTTTCAGATTTCGACTTCAAGTTGCTCAGTGCGTCCCAGTCCCATGTGATGCAACCTTGATGGTCACAAACGAAGAATGCTTCACCAGAAAGGAATTTCCAATCATTGTTTTCTACTCTTTCGAAGATACTGGCGTTAAGGACATATTCCTCCGTGATGTTCGTCTTATAGTCAACAAACATACATACTTTCTTATTTCCGTCAGTGGTGAAGTGAACTTTTTCAACATTCAAAATATCCTTTCTTGATTCTTTCTGATTGGTAGTCATAGAGCATTCTTTTGCTTGTATATTTTAATATTGAGTTATATTGCACAAGATTTTCCCGAAGCTTGTGGTGCCTTCCCGAATAAGTAAGGTGCCACTTTCATAAGAGAGATGTCCGCATATTTTATTGAGCAACCCGTTTCCTTCTCTTATGGAGTCGCCTGTTAGAGAATACAGTATTGTACCGTAAGTTCCCGAACCTTCTCGGATTACATCACCATCAATATGAGCAATGATACGTCCTGTAGAAGTTGAGCCTTCTCTGATCATCTTTGTCTCGGTGTCAAAATTTGCAAGGATAGTTCCCCAACTTGTGGAACCCTCTCTAATGTACAATGTTGCCATAGTAAGTTGTTTATAAAATGTTAATATGTTTACCTATAATATGGGTGCTTTGTTTTTAGATCGGCGAATATTTATATGTATAAATCAAGTTGAGAGCCTGGGGCGCGTTAGGATTGCTGCCTCAAGGTCTTCGGGCATGTCTTCATCATAACAATTAGTTTGGCTTAGGGAAAATTTCAATCCTACTGCTTGATGTGCTGCCACTCTGTATGACTTGAATCTGGACAGGGATGCTTTCGCTGATTTCTTTTATATGGCTGATGATGCCCACATGTCGTCCGCTCTGACTGTGTAGAGAACGGAGCGTATTGATGGCATTGGTGAGCGGTATTCCGCTGAGAGTGCCGAAGCCCTCGTCAATGAACAGAGTATCGACTGCAAGGCTTTGGCCTATGTCAGACAGGGCGAGAGCAAGTGCCAGCGATACGAGGAATCCTTCACCACCACTCAATGAGTCTGTGCTGCGTGTGGCGAATCCTTGATATGCATCCTCAAGGGAGATGTGTAGCGTTGCAGGTACAGCCTTGAGAGAATAGCGTGGATTGAGCCTCTTAAGATAAGCGTTGGCAGAGTCGAGCAGTCCACCGAGAATAAAGCTTTGTGCAATCTTCTGGAATTTTGTACCGTTAGCATCACCGATAAGGCTATTAAGATGTTGCCATTTAGCATATTCCTTTCCGGCTTGATCTGCTTTCTGTCGCAAATCTTCAAGTGCGCCTTTCTTTACCTGATCCTCACTAAGTATTTTGTTGATAGAGCCAATTTCCTGGTTCTTGTCTTGGTTCTTATGCTCGCAGTCGGCAATGCTTTTCGTCAGTTCTTCCAACGAGTCACCCTCGCCAATTGCAGGCTTCAATGTCTGGTGTGCTTGATAATCTTGTTGTGCCTTATTCCAGAGTTCCTCTTTGGTTTTCTTCATGGAGCGTATCGACTCCAGTGATGTACTCTTGGCGGAAATAGAATCAGAACCATATTCGTCTAAGACGTTCAAGCGCTCAAGCGAGATGCCGGAATGACCTTCCAGATAGGAGTTGAACTTCGGGCTGACGGACTCCAAGTCTTGCTTGGAGGTTGACAGTTCTCCTGCACATGTCGTGACGGTTGTAAGTACAGATGTTGCCTTGTTCATGATTTGCGGGATAGCTGTTTTTTCCGTTGTGTTGACATTCTTCCAAAGTTCGTAGGCAAGAAGAATTCTGTCAACTGTTTCCTGCACATTGGCGATTGTGGTTGACACGGTTGTGATATGGCTTTCTGCATCGGACTTTTCCTTAACTTCCTTATTATATGCGTCTACCGCGGTTGTGAGTTCTTTGACGAAGGCTTCACCGTCACTTTTCCAGTCGTGCAACCATGTGGTGCCCGCCAGGAGCGACGATGAGGCATCTTCGTTGGTCTGGATGTCTGTCGCCTTCTGCTGGTTTACAGCCTTGAGACTCTCTATCTCCGAGGTGCATTTTGCCACCGCTTCGTTAGCCAGTTGTTCTGCCTTACGTTTTGTCTCTACTTCATTGTCAATGTCTTTTTTCTGTTTACGAAGGTTCTTGAGTACATTCTCAATGTCTTCACCTTTTTTGATTTCGTTCTGGAGAGCCGCAGACAAATCGTTCTTCTCGGACTTAAGGTTTTCCAACTGGGATAGAGTATCCTTGTTTATTTCCGATATGCCACACTTCAAGCAAGTTGTCAGAGCATTCTCTTTTGCCTGCTTCACCGTGTCATCCTTTTTATGGGCTTCAATTCTTGTCTGTAAGGATTTTGTGTCGGCTTTTATCTCGGCTACGAGTCTGTTCTTGTCCTTTTCGGCAGCCTCATATCGCCTTTTTGCCTTAGTCAGTTCTTCGTCAGCCTTCGCAAAGGTTGTGTCTAAATCTTTCTCATCAGGTAGCGCCTCCACTTCTTTTTGGCAAACTGGGCATTTGCAGCCTACAACAAGATGCGAGCGTATCTGCTTGGCGTATTTGTCAACAGAATCTTTAAGTATGTCGAGAATACGCTCGGCGGTATCTTTCTCTGTCTTTGCCGTGTTGTACTCGGGGATGATGACTTCGTCAAGTTGTTTTTGTTTGTTGTCAACCTCGGTTTGTAACTTCTTTATGCTATCGGTTTCAATATCGTACTTCTCTTGGGCCTTGCTTATAGCATCAATGGCTTTGGCAGCATCATCAATATTGCGGATGAGTGTTGTTGTTTTGTTTTGTTGGCCGCGAAGGGCATTTAGGTTGAGCTTCTGGAGCACCGTTTCATTTTCCTCAATCTTTGCACTCAACCGTTTTGCCTTATCAACGCTTTCTGAAAAATCTGTGGCAGCAGCGTTTGCCTTTGGCTTGAGATTCTTTTCCAGCGTTTCCGTTCTTGTTTTTATCCTTGTGTCGTTGTCGGCAATAGTCATTCTTGCCGCACCGATAGCATCAATGTATCCTTTTATTGCTTGGGCATGGTCATAGACATCAATCTTGTCAGCCTGACTTTCCAACGACATTTCGAGACGTTGTATACTGGTATTAGTATCCTCTTTTTCGGCAAGAAGGAAATTCAGACCGGCAAGAATCTGCCTGAATTCAGTCTCTGCTTTCGAGAGACGGTCTTCGTTATCGCGAATTCTACTCTCAGCTTTTTGGATTTTCTTCATCCAACCACGCGCCTCAATTGAGGCATTCCACTGTTCAACCATGAGCAGTCCGTCCTTATACTCTTGACTGTCGAGGGCCATGTCTGCTTCTTTGGCTTCGTCTTCAGCCTTTATCTTCGCAGAAAGGAGTTCATTTTCTTTTTGGAGCCACTTATGTTTCTTGTCAAAGTCGTCGCGAAGTAACTTTATGGCATGCAGTTCTTCTTGCAGTTTCTGGATGGCATCCTTCTTCTCCTGTATCTCGGTGTCAGTGAGTCCCGTGTCGCTTGCTTTCTCCCTGATTGTTTCCCATTCCGTCTTTTTTTGTTGTGTGATTTCATGGATAAGTTCACCGGCACGGGTGTATTCGGTGAATTTAGTCAGTTTTTCCAGTATTTCTGCCTTCTCATTTTCATCACTCTTGAGGAAGCGCGTAAACTCACCCTGAGCAAGCATGGTGGTTCGGCAGAACTGATTGAAATCAAGTCCGACAGCATTGTGTATAGCGGACTCGACATCTACATAGTTGCGGGTATTCGATGCCGTGATGACTTGGTTTGTGCTTACGTTCTTCAACGACCAGTTAACGTTGCCAAGTTGGGCATCCGCTTTCTTCCTCTTGCCTCTCTGTACTTGCCAGACAGCTTCATAGTCGTTGCCGTCAACACCCATGAATAAAAGTTCAACGAGAGCCTCACCTGTGTTGCGGCGCATAAGGTTTCGAGGGTCATTGAGCGTAAGGTTGTCCTGGTTGTTCTCAACCGCTTCCCGTTTCCTATCGTTAAGTCGTGGCGTAGTATTATACAAGGCTAGACAAATGGAGTCTAGAATTGTGGTCTTGCCAGAACCCATGTTTCCAGTGATAAGGAATACGTCGCTGTCAGAAAGCGGTTGCTTGGTAAAATCTATGGTTTCGTCGACGATTGACGCTATATTATAAATATGTATACTCTTAATCTTCATGGCATTTCTACTCGTTATTGTTTGACAATCTCGACTTCACCTCATTCAACATCTCCTGCATCTCATCGCTGAAATCTTCTCCTTTTGACTCTATCCACATTTTGGCAACATCTATGATGTCGAGTTTTTTGAATTCAGATGTCGTGAACGACGTTGCAACCTTTTGTGTGTTGTTCGTTTTTCTTGTTGAGTTGATGAAAGACACACGGCATGCCTTATTCTTCACAATGAGTTGCGCCTCATCGTTTGCACCAGCAGGGAGATACGTCTCCACCTCAATGTTAAGGCGAATGAATGAAGGGATGTCGTCTGGATATTCCTCCAGGAGTTTCTTGGCTTCGTCCCAGTCGGCAGTGCCTGTAGAAGGGATATTGACAAGAGGGTTCTTGTTCTTGATGTTCAGTGGTTTAATCGTTGGTTTTTCACCATGTTTATCGCATTCCACGAGAAGTACACCATGACCATTCGTTACCTCGTCAAAACTAACGGCAATAGGTGTTCCTGCATAGCATATCCGTCCTTCTTCGTTGATGTCTTGCTGTCTGTGAATATGTCCCAATGCCACATAGTCGTAGCCATTGCCAAATATCTCAGCATCTTGACAGTTAAGTCCACCAATATTGGTATCTGTTGCGAAGTCGTGTCCACACCAGTCTGAGTTGGTCATAGCCAAATGCGCTGTCAATACCACCGGCAGTTGCTTGTCGCGATTCTTTTCCTCCACAATGCTGTAGAGTTTTTTGTATACGTCTTCCGGCATGAATCTATCGGCTACAAAAGGAACGGCAACAACAAATCCCTTGTCCGCTATCTCAAATATATAGTCGTTCAAGTTGCTCTCATTGTTGATGCTTCCTATCATGTGCACATTCAGCGCTTTCCATGGCGTATGGAAGACCATGTGCTTGCTACCACTGTCATGGTTACCGGCAATGCAGATGATGGTCATGTCACTGCACGAATGGAGCAAATCGACAATGGCATCAGCAAACATCTGCTGAACCGAGGTGGAGGGTTGTGCAGTGTCGTAAACATCACCTGCTATAATCATAACGTCAGGCTTATTGTCTTTTACAATATCTGCCAGTTGTCGCAACATATCTTTTTGCGACTGTTCCTGAGAGTCATTGTGTATTAGATGGCCTAAGTGCCAATCGCTGGTATGTAATATTTTCATTGAACGTTATTTTAATTCATGTATCGTACTTTTAACAGGATAGTATATAAGAGCATGAGCCACATCAATGCCTTTATGACGTAATGCTGCTGCGTATGCTGATAGCTGGGCATAATGCTTGGTTGTGTGCTCATTAAGTGTCACACCGCTAAAGGTCTTGTAGTCAACCAGAACACAATGTTGTCCTTTGTCGTCTGTATAGAACCACAGCAAGTCCATTTCTCCGCGAAGATGCTGGCCTGCAGGAAGAGTCATCTCAAACGGATATTCGTTGCTGATGTAGTCCTCCTCGGTTTGAGGAAAGTGCTGCTGCAACTGGTTGTACAGCCAGTCGGCAGAACGAAGAATGGCATCCACATGCCCAGCAAGTATATTTGACAACCCATATCCGCAGATGATGCTCAGTGCTTTTGTACGATTATCTTCGTCACGTCCTTTTCGATAGATGGCAAAGATGGCATGGATACACGTTCCGATGATGTCGTAGTTGTTCTCATTCCAGCCTTTTGTTTCGATGTCAGTACCTTTTTCTTTCCATAACTCATGACTGGAGTAACCGCAGTATTCTTTTATCTTGCTTGGAGAAAGGAATTTTTTCTCTCTTTCGCTATGAACAGTAGGTTTCTCTATGATAGAGTATGTTTTCACCCCACTATCTTCTTGAGAAGCGTCAGGCTTACTGATGCTGATCGGAGTAACGGCATAATCAGAAATTCCCCAAACATTGTCAGATGTGGGTGATTCGACACCAGCATTTGTAAGCCAATCGAAATTTCCTTTGTATCCAAAGGTGTACAGGCAATCCTTGGCACGCGTCATTCCAACATATAGCAGTCGGCGTTCTTCCGATTTAGTGCGTTCCTTGAGATTCTTGTAGAATTCCAGCTGGTTGATGTTGTCCTGCAAAGTTGGGGTTGGATTATTTGTGAATGGGAAGAAGTGCAGATAGTACTCCTTGGCAAATGGGTCTTCCTTTGTTGCATTATCCTTCATGACTACCTCACGAACTTTCATGAATGATTTCTTGGTGAAGTCTGTATCTGTCAGAACGTTCTCACCAAGACCATGCATGATGACGATTGGCCACTCAAGACCCTTTGAACCATGATAGGTGAACACCTTAACGGTGTTGGACTTGTTATCTTTCTCTTTGTCAGGCTCAATGCTATTTAGATAATAGATGAAGCCGCTGATGGACGTTCCGAGTCCCATCTGAAGACACATCTGGTCATAGTCATCAGCAAGGTGTTGTAGTGTGGAGAGGTTTTGACGACGTACCAGTTCGTCTCCCCATCGTGCAGTAAGAGACGGAATGTTACTCTCGTAGATGATGGCTTTTACCATCTCAGGTATGGAGAGGTGCTGAATACGCTCTCTTTGCTTGAGCAAGTCCTTAACGGGCTCCAAGTCCTCTTGCCAGTTGTCATTGGTGGCATCAAATTCTCCATCAGAATTAGTGTGTTCGAAGACATAGTCTATACGGTTGCGCAGGATTTCTTCTGTTGTGCTGCCCCAGAGCAGGCGCATAAGATTGGCAAAGACGTGTTTGTTCTTCGGGTCTTGCACGAATTGAAGAAGGGTAACGACAAGCTGAACCTCGATGCGCTGCATGATTGCATCCTCGGCTTCAGAGACAGGGATGTTAAATTTACGAAGAGACTTCACCACGTCCTTGCATGCAGAATTCTTCCTACATAGAATGGCAATATCACGTGGAGAGACTGCCGTAGTTGGTTCGTCACGCTTTCCGCAATGAACTTGCATTCCGCTTTTGAGCAGTTCCTTTACATTGAAAGCCAGTGCGTCAGCGGCATCTTGCTCGTTGCTTTCGCCACATTCCCAATGAACGATAGCATCGGAGCTGAGGTCATCTTCTTTGAAGTGGGCATCGAGCTTTATGCACAGGTCTTTGATACCATCATTCTTGAAAGGCTCATAGAATACAGCATTTACCAGGTCAACAAGTTGTTTCCTGGAACGCCAGCTCTCCACAAGACGTCCTGTTGCAAGATTGCGCGGCCCTTCCTCTGCATGGATTTCTGCATCATCATAGAATGCAAAGTGGTCTGCTACAGAATTTACGAGGTCGGCATCGGCCCCACGGAATCCATAGATTGCTTGCTTCGGGTCGCCCACCCAGTACGAATGTCCGTCGGCAGTAGCAATAATCTCAGACAATTTGTTGAAAATCTTGAGTTGAATTGGATTGGAATCCTGAAACTCATCAACCATTACCAAACGATAGTGAGAACGTACATAGTCCTGTACTTCTTCACAATCAGTCAAGAGACGCAAGAAAAGTTGCTCCATGTCATTGTAAGAAATGATATGGTTATTTCGCTTGTAGGCTAAGAAATCGTCACGCCAGACCTTAGCCAGACGGAAAACTGAGGTTACGAATGGTACGAGAATGGCAAGTGCGTCGACAGATGCATCAGCAGCAGAGAGATGGTATTTTAGATTTGTAAAGTTCGTACATTTCTTTTCTGCAGTAGTTTCACTACACGGAGATTTCATCAATCTCTTTACACGTATGAGCCAGTCATGGTATCTTTTTTCATGGAGGAGTTTGGCAATTGCGTCGTAATGTTCATGAGCTTTTTTTGAGCGTTTATCATTAAACTTTGTTGTACAGAAATTACCATATTCTTCTAAGGCAGAAGCGATGAATTTATAGTCGACAGGTGCTTCCTTATATACAGCTCTCAACGTTTCAATACTCTTTTGTGCACTAATCTCAACGTCATCCACTCCATAGTATTCCATTTTTTCAACCACGGCGCTGAGATGTTGCTGCCAAAAGAGATGGTCTGGGTGACTGTAAGAGTCGCGAATGTCAAAGAAATCACGGAACCTGCGGAAGTTCTCCAAATCAGTCTTATGTTCAGGCATACTGGTAACACGAGCCAATGACTGGCTCATGTAAACATTCTCATCACGTTCTGAAATTATTTGAATGTCAGCACCATATTCCAACAAATACCAGAACTTCTTGATAAATCCCAGAGCGACGGAATGAACTGTTCCTATAGCAGCACAGTCCATCTGCGAAGCAACTTCCATATTGTCAGTAGATAGAATCTGCTGACGTGCTTTCTCCTTGAACTCTGTTGCTGCCAATTCCGTGAAAGTCGTAAGAATAACCTCTGAAGGTTTTACCTCGTTTTTGGAAAGTTTCTCTGCTAATATCTTTGTCAGAGTAAATGTCTTGCCGGAGCCTGCGCCAGCATTGATGTATGTTACGTTTCTCATTTCAGTCGTCCTTTAAGTATTGCGTGTGAAGTTGCTATCTCGTATGGTTCTTTCGTATTATCTTCGAAAGAGAACTTTTTGGATGGGTTGAATACTTGCTCTGATTTTTTGTATGCTTTTGTCTTTTTATCTTTCAGTTCAACGGAAAGAGGGCAAAGCTTCTCATCCTCCTGGGCTTTGTAATAGCCTCCTTCGGTGTTCATCACATCCATTGTCTCAGCCTCTTCGATATGTCCACGTCTTATCTCTTCCATACGGAATGCGTAAGAGTTCCTTATCTGTTGGATAAGAGGTGTTGTTACATTGCCAGAATCAACATGCTTGATGAGTTTGCTACCACTAATCTCATCATAATCGCTTGTAATGAGTTGCTTGCGTGGCATCATGTAGTAACCTACAGCTGCAACATCCTTGCCAGCATACGTTTGTTTTACCG
>ODAI014406127.1_pt1 | contig 16167 bp, 16 predicted proteins | sample 1539321 | NCBI WGS metagenome assembly ODAI01 (sample SAMN02144231, study PRJEB22623) | gut metagenome | biome: sheep rumen | host: Ovis aries | place: New Zealand
AAAAGCATCGAGTCTCGTTTACCGCTCATTGAAATATTGGTGCGTTAGTTCAGCTTGGTTAGAATACATGCCTGTCACGCATGGGGTCACGGGTTCGAGTCCCGTACACACCGCAGAGAAGAGGTCCGACGGCCTCTTTTTTTTTATATCCGTATTCCAGACAGATTTCTCCTCCTGCAGTTCGCTCGTACGTAGTCCGATGGGGCTTGGCGTCTCAAATATGTTCGTCAGGGTCTCATGGGCGCATATTTGTGTGCGCGGGGCATGGGCGAACCGTTGGTTTTGAGTAACTTTGCAGGTGAAGATAAATGTAACAGGATATTTTCATGAAACGAGTTGTAGCAAGTCTTCTCCTGTGCCTCCCACATTGGCTGGCGGCGCAGAATCCCGTCATCCGGGACCAGTTTACGGCCGACCCTACGGCGAGGGTCTTCAACGGTCGTGTCTATCTGTATCCGTCGCACGACATTGTTCCTCCATCCGGGCAGCGCCGCGACTGGTTCTGCATGGAGGACTATCATGTCTTCTCGTCCGAGAATCTTACGGATTGGACGGACCACGGCGTGATTGTCTCTCAGGACAATGTGCCCTGGGTGAGGCCCAATTCCTATTCGATGTGGGCCCCCGACTGCGTTTGCCGCGACGGGAAATACTACTTCTATTTCCCCTCGGCCCCCAAGGAGGGCGGGGGATTTGCCGTCGGCGTGGCTGTTGCCGACAGTCCGGAGGGACCCTTTGTGCCAGAGCCCGAACCTATCAAGGGCATTAGCGGCATCGACCCCTGCGTGCTCCAGGCTTCCGATGGCAATGCCTACATCTTCTGGGGTGCAGGGCGTTGTGCCAAGTTGAAGTCCAATATGAAGGAACTCGCCGATGACACACCCAAGGAGATGGTCCGGTGGGGCGAGCGCGAGTTCGAAATGTATGGAGTCAACTGCCTCAAGGGGTTGCCCAATCGCCAGGCCGAGGGTCCGTTTGCCTTCGAGTACAACGGCAACTATTACCTGACCTATCCTTATGTGAGGGAAAACACTGAGGTGCTTGCCTATGCCATGAGCAAGAATCCGATGGGCCCCTACGAATACAAGGGCCTGATTATGGCCGAGCACGCCAATGGTTGTTGGACGAACCACCACAGCATTGTCAACTACAAGGGGCAGTGGTACCTCTTCTATCACCACAACTTCTTCTCGCCCAAGGACGACAAACGCCGCTCGGTGCAAATTGAGAAACTGTTCTTCAACCCCGACGGCACCATTCGGGAGGTGAAGCCTACGATGCGCGGTGTGGGCATCAACAAGGCAACAGAGAAAATAGAGGTTGACCGCTATAGCGAAGCCTCTGTGGGCGCCACAACGGCGTATGTCGACACCGCCGACTATACGCGCGGAGCCCAGGTCACGCTGCCGCGCAAGGGCAGTTGGGTGAAATACAACGACGTGGATTTCGGTTGCCTCAGTGATGGATATCTGCTTGTCAGCGTCCGGGCTGCCGACAATACCGAATTCTGCATTCGTGAGAAGAGCGCCAAGGGCAAGGTGATAGCCCGCATCCGAATGGAGGTGAAACCCGAAGAATCCACTGGGGGAGCTCCGGCCGTGGGCCGATTCCGCCGCGACATGCGCAACCAGTGGCTCTCGCAGACCGCAACGTTGGATTATGCGCCAGCGGGTGTGGCAGACCTCGTCATTACCAACGAAGGCGAGGGCGCCCTGAGCGTCGACTGGATACAGTTTAAGAACCGCCCCAAGTATTTCTCGCCTGCCACGGCCGCACCTGCCAAACCCGACACGGAAGGCTTCATCCGTCGCTGGATGCTGCTGGAGCCCATCGATAAGCCCAACAGCGGCAATACGGTCTTCACCGACAGCTATCTGCGCGAACACTTCTACAGGGAATACTTCAAGGGACAGCAGACGATGTTGCCGAAGGACGGTCAGAAGGTGACTGCCGTGTTCAGACAGGAACAGGCCCCTGCGGGCTTTGGTCGTGGTCAGGCTGCACCTGCTAATCCCGAGGTGAAGACGGTCAGGCAGACCCTGAGGTGGCACGCCTTGGACAGCGAGAACTTCAACGTCAAGTTGTTCCGTTTTGCCGAGAAGTGGGGCACGAAGGTCTATGGTGTCCTCTTCTGGGCTGTCACGGTCATCGACTGTCCGGAGGAAATCCGGGACGTACGTCTGTCCGTAGGTTCCAACTCAGCATCGATGTGGTGGCTCGACGGCGAGGAGGGGCTGCTGCTCAGTGGCGACCGCCGCATGGTCCGGGACGATTGCATGTCGCGCCGCCTCACCCTGAAGAAGGGGCGCAACGTGCTGAGGGGAGCAGTCATCAACGGACCGGGCATGAGCGACTTCTGCGTGCGCTTCCTCGACGAGAATGGAAATCCTGTAACTAACTTCACAATCACCAACAGCAAATAACTATGCAACGCCTACATACAATCCTTGCGGCATTGGCTATTGCTACGGCCGCAAACGCCCAGATAGGGCAACCGTATATTCATGACCCGTCGACCATTGCCGAGTGCGAAGGCCGGTATTACACCTTTGGAACGGGTGGGGGAGGTCTCATCTCCGACGATGGCTGGACGTGGCGGGAAGGCGCTGATCGTCCTGGCGGGGGTGCGGCTCCCGATGTCATCAAGATAGGTGACCGCTACCTTTGCATCTATGGGGCCACCGGTGGCGGTCTGGGCGGTGGTCACAACGGACGTATCCTGACCATGTGGAACAAGACGCTCGACCCGAAGAGTCCCGATTTTAAGTGGACTGCTGCCGTGGAGGTCTGTTCGAGCGACGGCATGGAAGACCAGGATGCCATCGATCCCGGCGTGTTGCTCGACCCTACCTCGGGTCGCATGTGGGTCAGCTATGGCACCTACTTTGGCGCCATCCGCCTCATCGAACTCGATCCCAAGACGGGCCGACGTGTGAAGGGCAACAAGGAAAAGGACATTGCCATCGACTGTGAGGCTTCGGACCTGATATACCGCGACGGCTGGTATTATCTCCTGGGCACTCATGGAACCTGTTGTGACGGGGTGAACTCTACCTATAATATAGTAGTAGGTCGGTCGAGGAAGGTGACGGGGCCTTATCTCGACAATGTTGGTCGCGACATGCTGGCCGGAGGTGGCAAGATGGTGCTGGCTGCAGGTGACCGCCTTGTCGGGCCCGGGCATTTCGGTCGGACCGTTATCGACAAGGGTGTGGAGGTGATGTCGTGTCACTACGAAGCGGATTTCGACCAGGGCGGTCGCAGTGTACTCGGCCTGCGCCCTCTGCTGTGGAAGAACGGCTGGCCGGTGGCTGGCGACCGATTCAAGGGCGGTACCTTCGAAATTGAGTCGCAACGGCATGGCTATGCCCTGGAACTGGCCGTGGACTTTGTTCGCATCCAGCAAGACCGCCAGGCCTGGTGGCGCCTGGACCCCAACAAGCCGGCACGACCCATTGAGAATCAGAAGCTGGTAGACGTCGAAGACACTTGGCCGAAGGGCGATGTCGCAGTGCGCCTGGGCGACTATATGTTCCGTCCCCACCAGCGTTGGACCGTCACGCCCGTTCCCGAGGCAGGCGGATATCTGGGTGGTCCCTACTGGCGCATCAGCGTGGAGGGGACCGGTCGCTCGCTTGCGGCAACGGCTGACAGGGAAGTGAAGAGCGTGCCCGACTTCACGGGTGCAGATGAACAGCTGTGGCGCATCGAACAGCTCACCGACGGGACGTTCCGCATTATGCCTAAACGACTGCCGGGACAGCCGGAACTGAATAAGAAATTGGTGCTGTATGCCGTGGGCGACAGCACGCCCACGCTGGCCGAATACGACCCCGAGAGCGACAACGCTAAGTGGCTCTTCCGCAACCATTAAGCGGGGGCGAAAGTTGTTCGTTGGAACAAACGTACTTACAGCAAGAAATAACTTTTTGGAAAACTTTTAGTATAATGCCGAACATTTAAGTATCTGTTATTTAAGTGTTTGGCATTTTGTTTTGGAAAACTTTCATTTTCTTAAATAATTTTTGTGATTTGTTTTGGATAATTCGCGGACGTTTCTTAACTTTGTAGTCGATTTCGGCATGGAACGAAATCTGAGGTGAAAAGAGTCATAAAGTTATACCGAAATATATCATGATTGTAATCAAAAGAGACGGCTCGCAGGAGGAGTTTAACAGAGCCAAAATCAAGAGCGCCATTATTGGGGCATTCCAGTCGGTATCATCGTTCGACGATGAGAAGATCAAGAGCGTTGCTACCGACCTGAGTGAGAGTATCAGTGTCAGGGACGGCTTCACGGTGGAGGAAATCCAGAACCGTGTCGAGATGGCCTTGATGCAGAACGGCTACTACGCAGAAGCCAAGTCGTACATCCTGTATCGCCAGCAGCATGCCGAGGCACGCTTCATCAAGGAGCGCATCGACTACATGAACGAGTACAGCCAGACGGCCGACAATGCCGCCACGGCCAGTGAGACGGATGCCAATGCCAACGTCACCATGAAGAATGTGGCCAACCTGGAGGGTGAGGTGTACAAAACCACCAACCGCGTAATCCAGCGCCAGCGCATGAAGGACAAACTGAACCAGATGTTCCCTGAGGTGGCTAAGCAGTATGAGGCCGACCTGAACCATCATATCATCTATACCCACGACGAGGCCTCCACGCCTGTGCTGAAGCAGTATTGCATGGCCGTCAGCCTCTATCCCCTGATGACCGAGGGCGTAGGCAACATCGATGGTGTCACCCCTGGTCCTCCTAACGACCTCCAGTCGTTCTCCGGTCAGATTACTAACCTGACTTTCCTCCTGTCGTCTCAATGTAAGGGCGCCGTCGCCTTTGGCGAATACTTTGTGGTGCTCAACTACTATATAATTGCCGAATTTGGTGAAAAGTGGTACGAACACATGGATGAGGTGGCCACCACTCCCTGCTGCCTGCAGCAGCGTACCATACGCGACCACATCATCAAGGCCTTCAAACAGTTCGTCTGGGGCATCAACCAGCCCGCCGGCAACCGTTCATACCAGTCGCCTTTCACCAACGTTTCTTACTACGACCATACGTACTTCCAGTCTTTGTTCGCCGACTTCTGCTATCCCGACGGCAGCAAGCCCGAGTGGAAGGCCGTGGACACGCTGCAGCGTATGTTCATGAAGTGGTTCAACCAGTTGCGCCTGAAGCAGGTGCTGACTTTCCCCGTCGAGACCATGGCTATGGTGTACGACCCCGAGACAAAGGACATCATCGACAAGGACTACAAGGACTTCACCGCCGAGATGTATGCCGAGGGCCATTCGTTCTTCACCTATATCAGCGATAGTGCCGACTCACTGGCTTCGTGCTGCCGCCTGAAGAACGAACTGACGGAGAATACCTTCAATCCCACCAGCGGTCTGACTGGCGTGATGACGGGCTCGTGCAATGTCATCACCCTGAACATCAACCGCATCGTGCAAGATGCTAAGCGCACCGTGCAGGGTACCGAAGGCGACCACGACTTCTATGCCTTCCTGCGGCTCTATCTGTCGAACATCCTGGAGCGTGTCTACAAGTACCATATAGCCTACAAGACCATGCTCTACGAGATGGAAGACCGCAAGATGTTTGCAGCCTCCAATGGCGGATACATCTATATCAGCAAGCTCTACAGCACCATAGGCATCAACGGTCTGAACGAGGCCGCACGCTTCCTCGGACTGAAAGTGGACAATAATCCCGAATACATCAAGTTCCTGCAGCTCATCCTGGGCACCATCAAGGAGGAGAACAAGCGTCATTCGATTAAAGATAAGAAGAAACCCTTCCTGTTCAACTCCGAGGTCGTTCCCGCAGAAGGTCTGGGCGGCAAGAACTACCGCTGGGACAAGGAAGACGGCTATTGGGTGCCCGAGGACGAGAACCTCTACAACTCGTACTTCTACGATGCACACGACGATACCCGCGTGCTGGATAAGTTCATCCTGCATGGTCGTCAGACCTATCAGTTCACCGATGGCGGTAGCGCCCTGCACTGCAATCTGCAGGACCACCTGTCGAAGGAACAGTATCTGAAACTGATGGACTTCGCCATCGAGAACGGAACGTCGTACTATACCTTCAATATCCCCAACTCCAAGTGCGAGGATTGCGGCCATATCATCAAGAAGCCCATCGATGTATGTCCGTGCTGCGGTTCGACCAACATCACACAGTACACACGTATCATCGGCTACCTGCGCCCGATACCGGCCTTTGGTAAGGACCGCCAGATAGAGGCTGCCAAGCGTACGTACAGTTGCAATCTGGGATGAAGTACGTCGATGTAAAAGAAGTATTTGCAGAAATTCCTGACGAAATAACCCTTGCCATAAGCATCAGCGGCTGCCCCATACAGTGTAAGGGATGTCACAGCCAATATCTGTGGGAGGATACAGGTCAGGAACTGACCCCCGAAGTGCTATCCACTATGTTGGATCAGCACTTCGGTGTCTCTTGTATTTGCTTCATGGGGGGCGACCAGGACCCCGAGGGAATAAACCGGCTGGCACATTGGGTAAAGGATAATTCCAAGGTGAAGGTGGCCTGGTACAGTGGACGTGTGAAACTGGCGTCGCAGATAGAACTGGCGAATTTCGATTACCTGAAGATTGGTCCTTACGACGAAGCTTGCGGTCCGCTGAATGTCCGCACTACCAACCAGCGCTTCTATCGGGTGGACGATGGGCAAATGCAGGAAATGACGCATCGTTTTTGGAAATAATCCCGATTTAGTTCGGCTAATCAAGGTTTATTTCGTAACTTTGTGCCCAGTGATTACAAACAAACAACATCTAAATTCTAAGTAATGAAGAAATTCTACGCATTGTTTATTGCTATGCTCGTTGCAGTAGTAGCATTTGCACAAGGACCGAAAGCCCGTCGTGCAGTGGCAACACCCGCTCAGTTTACGACGCTGAAGATGCCGGTAGCCCGCACACTGACTGCCCGTCAGTTGCCTGCTTCCATGAAGAAGCGCCATCCTCAGCTCAAAGCCAAGGCTCCTCGCAAGGCAGCCGAGGAGGCAACGTCCTATGTAAGGGTCAGCAGTCGTCCTGAAAGTTGGGACGGCGAGTACCTGATTGTTTACGAAAGTGCCGAGGGCGCTTTGGCCATGAATGGTGGTCTGACAGACAAACTCGATGCACCCAGCAACACTGTTCCTGTCACCATCGTTGACCAGGAGATTGCTTGCACGGATGCCACCGCAGCCATCGCCTTCACCATCGAGGCGGTTGAGGGTGGATTCAGTATCAAGAGCCACAGCGGCCTGTATATGGGATGGGACTCTGCTGACAAGAACGGCCTGAACTCCAGCAGCGAGACGGCCTATGTCAACACACTGGGCATCGACACCGACGGCAATGCCAACATCGTGGCCGAGAGTGGTTCCTATCTGCGCTACAACCTTTCGCAGAATCAGGAACGCTTCCGCTATTTCAAGTCCTCCACTTATACCAACCAGCAGCCCGTTGCCTTGTACAAGAAGGGCGGTGAGAAGACAGAAGTGGTGATACCCGAACCCGTGGTCCTGCCCGAAGGTCTGGAAACCGAACCTTATGCCATGCAGGCTGTGGTACACACCTCTGACGGTGCAGACGAACTGAACGAGACGGTCCAGGTGGCTTTCGACGGCGACACCATTTATGTGCAGGGACTTTCCTACTGGTTTGAAGAGGCTTGGGCCAAAGGTATCATCTCGGGTGACAAGGTGCTGTTTGCCAGCAATCAGGTGATGGGAGAGGATGAGTACGGACTGGACTATCTCATCGGTTATGTAGACATTAGTACCGATGACTATGCCGTAGCAGAGAATATCATCTTTGACTACGACCCCGAAACGCGCATACTCACGCTCAGCGGAGATAACTGGTTTGGAGAATCCGATGAGGAGAATAGCACACGACTTTTTAACTATTGCGACGAAATGACGTTTACTCCAGGCGAGGCCCAGGAACCGGTGAAGCCGGAAATCGTGGAGCTGCCCGAAGGCCTGACGGCAAGTTACCATTTGCTGACGGCTCAGGATCTGGATTGGGACGATGACGGCAATAGAGTTACTGAAGATTATGAGGGCGATGCAGCCGTAGCCTACGATGGCAACGATGTCTATATCCAGGGATTGTGCCACTACCTGCCCGAGGCATGGGTGAAGGGTACGAAGGTCGGCAATACGGTGGTGGTGCCTTCGGGTCAATTCTGTGGGACCTATGGTAATCAATATGACCTGTATTTTGTGGGCTTTGACGAAGAGACGGAAGAACTGTGTGATGTCACCTTCACGTTAGACGAGGAAGGTGTGCTGACCACCCAGACCGACATCATGGTTAATGGTGATGCCAGTGAGATACATTTCTATTATGCTTTGGCAAATGCCACCCTCACTCCCACCGAGGTCGTTGTGCCGCAGACCGTTGAATTGCCCGATGGCTTGACGGCTGAAAACTATGTCCTCGTGACTCAGGAACTGGGTTATGGCGATGGCGACGAACCAGTGTATACGGAAGTCAATGTTCCTGCCCAAGTGGCATTTGACAAGGAGGCCGGTGAGGTGTATGTTAAGGGCCTTTGCTCTTGGTTGCCCGAGGCTTGGGTTAAGGGTACGTACACCGACAGCGAGATTGTCCTCCCGACAGGTCAGTACTTCGGTGTATATGAGAGCCTCTTTGGTGAATATCCCTTCTATTTCGTCGGAGCCAACGAGGAACTTGCTGAGGCCTGCGATGTGAAGTTCCTTATTCAGGACAGTGGCAAGCTCCTGACCACCAGTCAGATGGTGCTCTCATGTGAAAAACCGAATGTGAAGTCTGTCTTTGTTGCATGGAAGGCCACGAAACTCATTAAGCCCGAGGACAAGGCTGCCACGCCTTCAGCCCCCGTTGCCACATCTTTCTATGATTGGGATGAGGAATACGAATTTGGTTCGTTCTTCTTCAACATGTCTCTCTTGGATGTGAACGGCGAAGCTATGATGCCGGAAAAACTGAGCTACAAGGTATTTGTCGACGAAGGCGGCCAGGTCAGCGAGTACAAGTTCACTGCCGACCTCTACGAATATCTGGATGAGGATATGATAGAGGTGCCCTTCCTCTTCGATGATGACTACGACTTTGAACGCGATGGCGTTTACTTCAGCTTATCGCTCAACTCGCCCACCCAGACCTACAACCGCATCGGTGTGCAGAGCATCTACCGCGGTGGCAATGCCGAGAATAAGTCGGAAATCACGTGGTACGACATCGTGCGCGAGGACGATGCTGTCAAGGGCATAACCGATGGTCAGCTCGTTCGTGGTGCTTATTACAACCTGGCCGGTCAGCGTGTGGAGAAGCCTACAAAGGGCATCTACATCCAGAATGGCCGTAAGATTGTAGTGAAGTGATGCGATAGGGATAAATAAAAAAATCCCCCGCAGCGTTTGCGCTACGGGGGATTTTTTGTATCTTCGCACCGACATTAACACGAAAGAATCATGAACATCTCAGACATTAAGGCTTTGTGGCGCACTTTGCCATTAGCCAAAGACAATGATTTACAAAAACTTGACGAACAGATAGAACGCAATCCGCAGACGTGGCAGGCCGTAGCCCAGTGGCTGCAGAAGACCGACCTGAATGCATTGCCTCTCGGACGCAACGAAATAGGGGGGGGGGCGTATGCCAACGTGGCTGAGTATGAGACCCGCTTGGCCAACGTCTACGAACTGCATCGGCGCTACATCGACGTTCAGTTGCTGGCCCGAGGTGAGGAGGCCGTTTATGTTGCGGATAAAGAGAATGCACTGGAACCCCAGGGCGAGTTCAACGAGGCCGGCGATTGCATCCTCTATGCTGATGCCGACAAGGCCCGTTGTGTAAAGGTCAGTCCTACGAGTTACCAACTGTTCTTTCCCTCAGATGCCCACAAACCCTGCATGGCTGTGGGGGATGTTCCGCAGCCCGTGCGCAAGATTTGTGTGAAGGTTCCCTTTGAGGGATAGAGAGTCACGCCGCCCTCGATAGGCAAGTCGCTCTATTAGCCCAGTATCTCCTTGGCTCTTTCCAAGGCTTCCACCTTGCCACAGTCTACCCAGCGGCAGTCTTGTGGCAGGGTGGTGTGGCCGATGTTGTGACTGATGCAGGCCGAGAGGTAGAAGTCGATGATGGAAAATACCTCGCCGGGGTATTCCTTCAAGGCCTCGTAGATGCCTGGCATCAAGACGTGGATGCCCGTGAAAGGCAATCTTTCCAGAGCCTCTACGGGTTCTGTGCCCATCGCCTTTCCGACGTTACCTTCCGGTTTCTCGTTCAGCCATCCGCGAAGCAGTCCCTCGTGGTTGAAGAGCAGGAAGCGGCTTGTCTTCCGCTCGTTCGTTACTAATAAGGCGTCGCACACATTACTAATGCGTTCAGCCTCGCGATATAGGGCGGCGAGGTCTACGTCGCTGGCAATGTCCACGTTGTGTATGAGGATTGGTTTCGTGGGGTCGAACAGCTCCAGGGCACGCTTGATGCCGCCGCCAGTGTTCAGCAGCAGGTCGCGTTCGTCGCTCACGCGAATGTCCATCCCGAAGTTGTCGTTCACCCGCAGGAAGTCCAGTATCATCTGTCCGAAGTGATGCACATTCACGACGATGTGTCGGAATCCCTGCTGTTTCAGCTTCAGTATTACGTGTTCCAGCAGCGGGCGTCCCGCTACCTCCACCAGTGCTTTCGGTCGGTCGTTAGTCAGTGGTTGCAGGCGTGTACCCAATCCTGCAGCAAAAATCATGGCTTGCATATCTATTCCTTTTTTTCGGTTCACAGCCAGTCTTCCCAGTCGTTCTCCTGACGTGAGCGGGCTTCGCCAGTACTTCCGCCGCCCAACTTGAGTCCGACGTTGCTCTGTACACTGGTGTCGCAGAGCATCTGTGTCTTGTGAATTTTCACAATGCGCATCATGGGATGCTGATAAACATTCTTTTTCACGGCTTCCATGTATTTTATCATAAAATACTGCGTACAAAGGTACAAAAAAGTTTTTGTTTTTTAATTCTATTTGCCCGACATTTAGTAGATATCAGGAAAATACAACATAAACGAAAGCACAAGCTTTACCAACCGGATAAATCCGCTGGGCCGATATTTTTTGCTTTGTCATTAAACATTTTCAGAGATTCTTACTTCGTTTAGAATTCTTTTTAGTATTTTTGCAACGGATTCCGCTTTGATTGCTAGTCCAAAGACACGTTGGCAATGAATAAGCATTCGCCATTGCAACCACACTGAATTACATAAAAACAAAGAAGGATATGACCCAGTTGACAGTTTCTATACAAGATGTTTCGATGCTTGACCAAATCCGTCAGGCCATTGGCTTGTTACGAGGCGTAACCTCTGTAATTTTAAAGCGACAGACTAAAACAGGCATGGACCGCGCCATTGAAGACATCAAGAAGGGACGTGTCTATGAGGCCAGCAGTGTGGAAGACCTCATCAAGCAGTGCAAGGCATGAAGAAATGACCGCGAACTGGTGCTGCTGATGACCAACACCGGCACTCATTCCGATTTATTCGGAAAGAATAGAAGGTAATGATAATAAAAGTGCAATCACAAAACCGGAAAACCGATGGACAGAGATAATAGGACATAAGACTACTCTCGACCTCTGGTCGCTTGGCTCAGCAAAGAGCGTCCACTTTTGATTCTTGTTTCTGATTAAGACAATAAGGAACAGGATGTCAAGAAGAAGATAATGGTGGTTAGTCTGCGATTAGCTAGGGCATGACTTATATCACAACAAGAATAAACCACAGCGAGGGGTGGTTACTATAACCACCCCTCGCTTTATTACATGTAAACTGTACACCATTATCTTCTTCTTGAAATCCTGTCAATATTTTGTAAGTAGTTGATACACAATATGGTTTCTGTAGGGAATAAGGCAAAAGGAACAAACTGGAAACAAAAATTTGAGAAACCCTAAAATGAAAACATCTGCTTAACAAATCTTAACATGGAAAACAACGGCAATTTTCCGATATTGTCATTTGGAGATTGCACTGACATTCATCGACAATAATAAAGAAGGTTATCAAAGAAACGGTAGAATAATTCTAAAGCAAACTCATTATTTGATGAATTTAGGTTGCAATGTTGGTAAAAACACAACATTGTTTCTCTGATTTCATCACTTTCTTTCAAAAAAAGAATAGATTCTAAATAAAAAAGTGTAATTTTGCAACCACAAATAGTATATGCGATGGAAGAAAACAAAGATTTAAATCGAATAAAGGTAATGCTCGTTGAGAAGAAACGAACTTGCAAATGGTTAGCTGAGCAACTTGGCAAAGACCGTGCAACAGTTTCTAAATGGTGTACGAACACCTCCCAACCTTCATTAGAAATGCTGCTGAAAATTGCAGATTTGTTAGAAATTAGCTATACAGAACTGATAAGGGCTACACCCAAAGAAAGCAAATTCGATGAAAAGTGAAACATTTAATGTAATCGACCTTTTCTGTGGCTGCGGAGGCTTGTCTCTTGGCTTTGAGCAGGCTGGCTATAATGTGTTGCTTGGTATTGATGTATGGAAAGATGCTCTTGAAACCTTTAGGCACAACCACAAAAATGGGGCAACTTTATGTGCCGACTTATCAAAATTAACTGGCGAAGAAGTTGACCGAGAGATTAATTTCCAAAAGGTAGATGTCATTATTGGCGGACCTCCATGCCAAGGTTTTTCTGTTGCAGGTAAAAGGATTGTAGATGATGAGCGTAATTCTCTATACAAGTCTTTTGTTAGGATGGTAGAGTATTTTAGTCCTAAGGCATTTGTGTTGGAGAACGTGCCCAACATCCTCTCAATTGGCGGCGGTATTGTTAGAGGGTCTATAATTCATGATTTTCAGAATCTTGGGTATAATGTAGTGACACAAGTATTGACAGCTTCTGATTATGGTGTTCCTCAAAATAGAAGAAGAGCTATTTTCGTGGGGCTTAAAGAAGGTGTTTTTGACTTTGAAATACCAAAAGTTCTGCATAAAGTAACCACGGCAGAAGCACTTTCTGATTTACCTGAAGGTTCTCAAAGTTATAAGGGCGATTATATTTGTGCTCCTCAGAGCGAATATCAAACTCTTATGAGACGAGATAGCAAGGGTGTTATGAATCATGAAGTAACTGTCCACAATGCGCAAACAACAGAGATAATCGCAATGGTTCCAGATGGAGGCAATTACAAGGACTTGCCATTATATCTTCAAAATACTCGCAAAGTTCATATTGCTTGGACACGTCTGAACAGCCAAAAGCCAAGTATTACTATTGACACAGGTCATCGACATCATTTCCATTACAAATGGAATAGAGTTCCAACAGTTCGAGAAAGCGCATTCCCAAATGATTTTTGAGTTCTTGTGTAGTAAGACTAGCCTATATAAGCAAGCAGCATAATATGGAAAGAATAAAGCCAACCAAAGGAGATAGATGGACGAGAGAAGAGATGATACTCGTCTTCAACTTATATTTCAAGCTTCCCTATGGCAAGTTAGACCATAGGACGCAAGAGGTAAAAGAACTTGCATCAATTATGGGAAGGACAGATAATACTGTTGCAATGAGACTGAACAATTTTGCATCTTGTGACCCTAAACTTATCGCAAGAGGCATTAAAGCTCTTGGCGATCAAAAAAAACGTTGCCAACCATATTGGGATGAATTTTATGAGAATCAAGAAAAACTAGTATTTGAGAGTGAAAGGATTTTGGCAGAATACCAAGGAACAACGATAGAAACAAAATATAAAGAAGAATTGGCTGATATTCCAAGTAGCCTAAAAGGGCAAGACCGTATCAGAGAAGTAAAAAGTCGAGTCAACCAGCAGTTTTTTAGAAAAATGGTTTTGGCTAACTACAACGGGAAATGTGCCCTAACGGGTATTGACATCAGGAAATTGTTGATAGCAAGCCATATAATACCGTGGTCAGAAAATAAGGAAGAAAGATTAAATCCAGAAAATGGAATATGCTTATCTGCTTTATACGATAAAGCTTTTGATAAAGGACTTATTGCATTCGATGACAAAGGGAATGTTATGTTTTCAAGTTTATTAGAAAAGAACGTAGGAAAGGATTACTATACAAGATACTTTCTTCCTATTAAATCTACACAATTGTCAGAACCTAATAAATACCGTCCCAATCCACAATTCTTAGAATGGCATCGCGACGTAATTTTTAATAAGTTATAATATAACAATGCAGAAAAAAAATCTTAATAGTATCGAAGATTTAAAGAAAGCGCTTATCGATAATGGTCATACAGAACGGACACCATTAAAGATAGTAGAAAAGATGACACTGTATTATAGCTTGAATCAGCCTGAAATAGGAGTCATTCTAGGCAGGATAGAGGCAAAATACTTGTATATTAAAGGCGATACCCCATTCGTTGCAAATTCAAAATTTGACGAAGTGGCTGTTGATTGTATAGAATCTCAGTGTTTTGATTCTCTTTTGTCAACTCTAATCGGCTATAAAATGTAACATATGTGGGGTATGGCTTGTTTTGAAAGGCAACCTCGTTTCTTTATAGCAGAAAATGTCAAAGGTATTCTTTCCGCAAATGAAGGAAAAAGCATTTCCTATGATAATCAGCGAATTTAAAGAGGCAGGCTATCATGTTATGCACAAGTTGTTGAATGCTTCGGACTATGGTGTCCCACAGAAAAGGGAGCGCGTCATCATCATGGGATTTAGAGATATAGAAGACTATAAGAATTTTAGATATCCATCTAGAGTCCGAGCAGATGAAAGAAAGGTATTACGTGATGTTATTATTGAAGACGAGAACCACAATGAATCTCTTTTCTTTAGCGAAAGAGCCGTAGCTGGTATGATGGCGGTTCGGGAGAAAATGAACAAAGGACGTGCAATGAGTTTGGACGAGCCCTGCAATACCGTCAGTGCGCATCTGGCAAAAGTAAGTTTAAATAGTACCGACCCTGTATATATGTTCGAGGGACGGTTTCGTAGGTTTTCTGCACGAGAAGCAGCAAGAATACAATCTTTTCCTGATAATTTTAAATTAGACTCTGTTTCACAGGGGCGGCAATATAAAGCGATAGGAAATGCTGTTCCTCCAGTTATGATGTGGCACATTATTAAGTCATTGCAAAAAGTTCTTGTTATTCATCAATTAGACTTTGCATCCGTATTGGCTCAATACCCAGATAACATCGTACAACAAGACCTTGTGCCACAGGTACAACCAGTGGAAGAATTCAAGTATGACAAGACAAAAAATGTATTGATAAGTTTTGTTAAGTCAGATAATATGGAACAATACCTCGATAGGTCTGCAAAAATATACTACACAGGTAAGAGATTCCCTGCGACAGTTGCACTCAACAAGTTATATTATTTTATGCCTTATATCAAGGGGAAAGGCATAAAGGACTTGTATTTTATCAAGATAGCCAGAGTAGGAACGCGAAAAGAAGGTCAGCCTGACGAAGACCCCAAGGATTTTCGACTTGTGTTTGAGATTAAATATGTCTGCCAGTTGTTTGAAGATTACAAACCTATCTCCTTGGAGATTTGGCATACAATTACAGATACCACGTTAGAATCAGTGTTGAAATAACAGAATTGATGCAATGGCATAATTTATATGGCAAAGATTAAGGAGCAAATAAAAAATGAAATCTATGACTGTAGGTTTCATGCAGATATGATGTCCTTAAAAGTTAAAGAATTAAGGACATACGACACTTCATTGAATGTGGTATTGGCAATCGCATCCTCTGGTAGCATTGCCAGTTGGACTATTTGGGATGAGTATGCCATATACTGGGGAGGTCTGATTGCATTATCGCAACTGATTACAGCACTTAAACCTATATTCCCTTTTCATAAACATGTTCATACTCTTAATCTTAGATGTTATAAGCAAGAATTATTATTTCTCGAATTGATAGAAATGTGGCAAAATCTAAATGACAAGTCCGAAGATGACAGTACTATCAAAACTCGTTTATCATATCTGACAAAACAAATTAACGAAAACGAGTTCTTTGATGATGATGATGGATTTGAGTTTTCAAAAAAACAACAAGAGAAGGCTCAGATAATGACCGAAGACATATTAGTAACAAAATATAACATTAAATAAAATGGAAAATAATAAAA
>ODAI011505522.1_pt1 | contig 16164 bp, 17 predicted proteins | sample 1539321 | NCBI WGS metagenome assembly ODAI01 (sample SAMN02144231, study PRJEB22623) | gut metagenome | biome: sheep rumen | host: Ovis aries | place: New Zealand
ATTGAACAAAAATGCGGAATACGCATTTTTGTTCAATAGAATTATACCTCATAGGAATAGATTAATCAATATTCTAATTGACATTTTTGCGGATTCCGCATTTTTGTTCGATACGAATTGTAAGGAATAATATATTGTGCTTTATTGCCAGATATTGCCGTTAATAAGCAACATATTGCATTTTATTTTTGGGTGTGTTACAATAAAAATAACAGAAAGGAGATGCACATATGAAGATAAACAAAGATCTGCAGGAAAAGGCTATCGCATCGGAACTTTCAACTAGAATAAAGCAATACCGTATATCAGCCTCGATAACAAGAGCAGAACTTGCCGAAAGGTCCATGGTCTCAGTCGGAACTATAGCTCGTTTTGAGAATGGCAATGATATAGGTCTTTTAAATCTCATACGACTTCTAAAAGTACTTGATCTTGAAGAAAAACTCGATTTACTGATACCCGATCCGCAAAACAGACCCTCTTACTATGTAGATAACCACACTGCAAAGCAAAGAGCTAGAAAGCGCAAGAAATCTGATAACGATTGGAAATGGGGTGATGAAGAGTGATCAACACAGCAGAAGTAAATATGAAAGGCTGTAAAAAAACTATCACGAGAACGATTCGCAAGATTTCGTCCTAATGATAGTTTTTTACAGCCCCATTAACATTAGAATCTATATATGAACTTCACTTTACCGCTCATAACATCACTCTTTCCGCTAAAACTATCATAAGTTTTTGACAGCTCACAGATAGCCTTTATCCTCTCTATCAAGCCATCTATATCAGCTTGATCCAAAGTATTTACAAGAGCGCCTATTCCTTCTTCACCGAATCTCGTCATACCTTCAGACAGTTCCTTACTTCCTTCTAAGAGACGACCTATGCCTTCATTAAGGGACTGCTGACCTGCTAAAAGTTCAGAAGAACCGTCCTTTAACTTTCCTACACCATCTGTATATCCTATGATTCCCTGATAAAACCTATTATAGTCATCAAGCTGCGCCAAAGCTTCACTGATTCTTTTTTTACCTTCAAGAGCAATGCCCTCATCCGGCATCTGCGATATAACATACCCAAGAACCGCACTATAGTTATCCACTGTCAATTCTCCGACATTAATACCTGCAGCTTCTAACTGTGCAGCTGTACTCATAAGCAACGTATCAAAAACCTTCTTTGCACCATCAACAAGGGCCTCTGAATTCGAATCAAGAGAAACCAATCCTGTATTAAGACTATTCATTCCTTCAGTAAGCTTCTGACTTCCGGCATAGAGGCTCTCTAATCCATCATACAGACTGCCCGCACCAGCAATAAGCTTATTCGATGATTCACTCAAGATTCCAAGCTTATCCTTCAGTTCAGTAATAGAATCCGTGTTCTTAAGTTCAATCTCGGAAAATGGCTCATTGGAAACTATCGTCATGTATGTGGCAGGTGCAAAGTCGGTAACATCTGCGCTTATCTCCATACTTTCAGGGATCTCGAAGATGCTCTTATCAAGTCCAAGATCATCCTGCATACCAGGCAGCATAATACCCAAAACCATCTCTCTGTCACCATCGTTCACGATTCTTGCGTTCTTGACGCTTACATTCTTATACACATCATTGCTAAGAACTGTTCCTGTAGCAACAACATATGGCACATAAACTTCCGTATCTTTTCCTGATATACTCACAACAGCTTTCTGATTGTTGGTATACGAAAAAGTGATCACAAGATGACCTGACTTACCACTTAATTCCTCTGCAGTCATCTCTTTTCCATCAAGTGTGTAAGTTATCCTCACATCAATGGGAAGGGGCTTTTCTATAGTTCCCTGATAGTAGATATCACTTCCCTTAGCGTCCCACACTATACCATCTGCTGTTTTTTCAAATGTCTCGTCACCCTTTAAGTTAACGATATCAGAAAGTTCAGATACGTCCACAAGTTTATCTGTCTTATCCGCATTCCTAAGCCAATCGCTGACTAATATCTTATCTATGCTTCCGTCAGAATTGCCTATGACATAAACTGTTTCGTTCTTATCAGCCACTCCATCACTTATACTTACAATATCCTCATGTGATATTGCAGTTTCATCCGTAACTAAAGCGTTATCCTTCTTAGTATTATTATTATAAGCATACACACTAAGTGTAGAACCAACCGTTAATACAGTCGCCATACCCAGTGCACATAATCTTTTTACATACTTCTTATCCATATCCTATTCCTCCTTATTCCGCAAAGCTTTTGTGTTTTACATATAATACTATCCATCGAAACAAGCAACGACGGCAGAAGCAATATTACTGCCGCTGCGCTTATAAGCGCACCACGTGCCATAAGAAAACACATAGATCTGATCATATCTATATCAGAATACAACGCTACTCCGAAAGTTGCCATAAAAAATCCCAGAGCACTTACAAGTATCGCAGGAAGCGACGTGGTAAGCGCGATATAAACAGCATCTTCTTTTTTCCTATTCTGTCTTTCCTTACGATACCTGGTAGTCATAAGAATTGCGTAATCCACAGTTGCGCCTAACTGTATAGTACTTACACAGATAGGTGCGATAAACGGAAGCTTAGTTCCTGTATAATAAGGTATTCCAAGATTAATGAATATCGCAAATTCGATGACTGCCACAAGTATTACTGGCAACGTAGGACTCTTTAGTACAAAGAGTATTATGATAAATATAGCTATTATCGAAAGTGCGTTGACTACCTTAAAATCCTTATCAGTTATAGTGATCAGATCCTTAGTACAAGCTGCTTCGCCTATAAGCATCGCATGTTTATCATACTGCTTTATTATGCTGTTAATCTCATCTATCTGTTTATTGGCCTCATCAGATGCAACCTTGTACTGTGAGCTCACAAGTATAAGCTGATAATTATCGCCCTTTAAAACTGCCTTGACAGAATCCGGCAGGATTTCCTCAGGTACGCTGCTTCCTATAACAGAATCGAGACCTGCCGCAAGCTTAACGCCATCCACAGCATTTATCTTCTCTATCATCTGTGCAGCATCCTTCTTTGACATATTCGAATCACACAGTATCATATGTGTTGACGCCATATCAAACTTTTCCTTAAGCTCAGTACTTGCAACCACATTCGCCATATCCTTCGGCAGCGACAGCGTCAGGTCATAATAAGTGCCTGTATGTCTGTAACCGTAAAAAGCCGGGATAAGTATGATGATAAAGAGTATCAGGAATACTCTGTTATGCTTCGAAATCCAGAGTGAAACTCTATTCATAGCTGGTATCAGAGGTTTATGTCTGGTTTTCTCGATTAAGCCATCGAAGGTAATAATAAGAGCCGGAAGTGTCGTAACGCATCCGATAACGCCAAGTATAACACCCTTTGCCATGACGATTCCGAGGTCTTTTCCGAGAGTGAAGCTCATAAAGCATAACGCGATGAATCCGGCAACTGTAGTCATGGAACTTCCGACAACAGATGCAAATGTTTCTTTGATCGCATATGCCATGGCCAGCTCCTTATCACTTTCCTTTTTCTTCTGCTCACAATAACTGTGCCACAGGAATATCGAATAATCCATGGTAACAGCAAGCTGAAGGACTGCTGAAAGTGCTTTAGTGATATAGCTTGTCTCACCTAAGAAGTAATTACTTCCGAGATTAAGAAGTATCGCCATACCTATACTTGCAAGAAATATAAAAGGAAGTATCCATGAATCGAGGCATATCATCATCGTAACACAGGCAAGAACTACCGCTATCACTACATATACAGGCTCTTCCTTCTCGCATAATTCCTTAAGATCCGCTACAAGCGCTGACATACTGGAAACTTTACAGTTTTCTCCAGCGATTTTTCTCACGTTCTCAACAGCTGTTATTGTTTCATCTGCTGATGTAGAAGTATCAAAGAATACTGCGATCAGTGTTGCATCACCGTTGTTGAATGCATCATAATACTTCTTAGGAAGCATCTCTTTCGGGAATTCCCCATCAGTCATAGATTCATAGCATATGACCTCAGATACATGGTCCACATGCTCTATCTTCTGCGCAAGAGACTTTATCTCTTTGAAATCCATATCTTCCACGATGAGAATGGAAAAAGCGCCCTTATTAAACTCATCAAGCAGTATATTCTGCCCCTTCACAGTATCTATATCCTGCGGAAGATACGTGAGCATGTCATAATTTATCCTTGTTTTCATCATCCCTAAAACAGAAGGGATGAGCAAAAGTACCGCCAGAACTATTATAAGAAGTCGATACTTAACAATCTTTTTCGCTACATTTGTCATCTTGTACATCCTCCTTTTTCCTTTTATACTATAACAGCTTAATCTCACTATAAAAACGGTCAAAAAAAATGCGGTGTATGATTTTCATACATCGCATCGTAATTGTCCGATTTTCAGACACAAGTCCCTATATGTCTGAATTGTCTTTGGAAGCCTTCAAAAGAGACTGCCTCACGCACCCGTCGAATATAAATCCAAGTCTGTCCAAGAGTTCTACTGCATCTGCCTTCATACCTTGCCCAATCCAGTCGAATATAAGTCCCAAAAGAGCGCTTCTGTAGAACATGCTTATGATCATTACGTCACGTTCATCCACAGTAAGCCCTTGTATCTCCTGCTTAATATACTCTTTCATAAAGTAATCCAAAACAGAATTAAGATATCGGTCTATAACATCCTTACTTAGTGAATTATATATATGATAAACCGCCTTTTTGTTCTCAAGACAGAATCTTATGGCAAGCTTGCAGCCTTCGATCCATGAGTCAAAACCACCGATTTCGTTGACAACCTTATCTATCTCTGCCGTGATAATATCCTCCAAAAGAGCATATATGTCCTGGTAATAATAGTAAAAAGTATTCCTGTTTATACCACAATTATTCACTATGTCCTTTACAGTTATCTTATCGAGAGGCATCTGATTGAGCATCTCTATGAACGTCTCTATTATCGCTTTTTTAGTAAACTGTGTCATACAATAACTCCTGTCTTCTAATCCTGTGATTATTATACACCAAATCGGAAGAAAAATAAAATTCTACTTTAAGGTTCATTTAAGTTTCATGCTATAAGATAGACATAGAAATGAGGTGATAGTTTTGAAAAAGCATATATATCCTATAGTTTTTTCACTGGCGTTGACTGGATGCGTAACTTACAGTTTGTTAGATGCATTTGTCATACCACACAAACTCGAGGGAGAATATATCGTTTCCAAATATATACAAACAGATTCGAATACAGACACAGATTACGATGTTGCTGTAACTGAAACGAAAAAATATATAGTATATGAAACAGTCAGGATCAACAACACAGACGTTCATGTGGCTCATATATACTGCAGCGCCGCCGACCTTAAGACGGCACTTGCCAAAGACACATACGGTCTTAACATAACAGAAAAGACAAGCAGCATGGCATCAGAAGCGAATGCTCTCATAGCTATCAACGGTGATTATTACGGAGCGAAAAAAAGTGGTTACGTGATCAAGAATGGTATTCTCTACAGAAGCACTTTAAGAACTGATACCTCCAACGATGATCTTGTTATATATGCAGACGGTCGATTCGAGATAATAAACGAAAAGGACATAAGCGCCAAAGACCTTCTTGATCAGGGAGTGATCCAACTCTTTGCCTTTGGCCCTGCACTTGTTAACGATTCTTCCATATACGTATCAGAAAGCGCAGAGGTTTCCAAAGCTATGCAGGACAATCCAAGAACTGCCATAGGTATGGTAGACATCGGACATTATGTCTTCGTAGTATCGGATGGCAGAACAAACCAGAATGAAGGCCTATCACTCTATGAACTTGCACAGTTTATGCAGTCGCAGGGATGCAAGGTAGCCTACAATTTAGATGGCGGTGGTTCTTCAACCATGATATATAACAACGAGGTCGTGAATAACCCAACCACCTCTGGCAACAAGATTTCGGAAAGGGCGGTGAGCGATATTGTATATATCACTTTTTAAAAAAGCCTTGGTATATATGGCAATAAGCGCATCCCTGTTCATATTCAACGCTATATATACACACTATTCTTTCGGACAGAGTTCGATATACATGCAAAACATGGGATTGGTTCCATTCATAGGCGGAACCGTACTGATATGCTTATATCTTATTACAGAATATAGATTCAGCTTTGACCATGCATCAAAGCTCTACAACTCAGGCCTTGCCTGCATCGTAGCAGGCATGCTTGTAAGAGGTGTTATCAACATATCCGGTCGATACACCACCAGCGATCTCTTATATTACAAAGCCGGCGTGGTATTTCTTCTCCTATCAATACCCGTCGCGCTTATAGAGATCCGGAAAAAGCCTACTTCTTCTTACTCCTCTTAATATAAAGAACGGGACTGCCAATTTGCAGTCCCGCTTTTTTTCATTCAAGTATCACTAATTATGCTCTAGCCTTCTTAACTACTTCAACAGCCTCAGCAGTTAATTCCTTAATCTTATCGAACTCACCAGCCTTGATAAGGTCACCCTTAACCATCCAGCTACCACCGCAGCAGAAGATCTTATCGCAAGCAAGATACTCGCCGATATTCTTTGCGTTGATACCACCTGTAGGCATAACTCTAACTGTTGTGTAAGCTGCACACATAGCCTTGATCATGTTAAGACCACCAGCTGCTTCAGCAGGGAAGAACTTAACTCTCTTAAGGCCTCTCTTAACAGCCTGTGCAAGCTCAGAAGGTGTAACGATACCAGGTACAACCTCGATACCCTTAGATATACAATAATCTACGATCTCTGCATCAAAACCAGGGCTTACGATAAGTGAAGCGCCTGCTGCAACTGCACGATCAACCTGCTCTGTAGTAAGAACTGTACCTGCTGCAAGAACCATATCAGGATATGCTTCATGCATGATACGGATAGACTCCTCAGCAGCTGCTGTACGGAATGTTACCTCAGCACATGGAAGTCCGCCCTCATAAAGTGCCTTTGCAAGTGGAAGTGCATCCTTAGCATCGTTAAGAACTACTACAGGAATAACACCAAGCTGCTCGAATTTTTCTGCCATTGAACTCATTTTTAAAAATCTCCTTTTTTAATCTTAATGTTCGCATTCATCCATATGAGCTTTCTCATACTTGTTCTGAACTGCCATACCTATGACAACATCCACAAAAAGTACCGCCATAAGCATAATCGACAGATTCCTCGTATGATCATAGTCAAAGCCCTGGAGAATACTATGTCCATAATATCTTGCATATATGGCATAAGCCACAAGTGCGATAATAGTGAGTACTATGAAGATATATGTAATCATATATCTTCTAAAGAACTTCTCATAATAGCCCTTAGTTCCCTTATATGTCAAAGCGCATACACCTACGCCTATGACTAAGAGCACTATAGCTATAGGATCCAGGTTCTTATAATCACTAACTATCTTTCCAGGATATTTGGAATCCATATAGAAGGATATCGAATCTCCGATACTGACTGTATTACCATCTACGCCACGAAGTGCAGAATTATACGTATAACCGTCATGATCGTACTTAACCATCGGAAATCTGTCAGAATCATCCTCATAGAAAGCGACCACCTCGCCCGTAAGCTTGACAATACGCTTATTCTCTATAGCACACAGAACGAAAAGTACGATGGAAAGCAATATAGTGATTACGCCAAATGTGAAGTAGAGCCTTACTCTTCCTTCTTTTTTCAACTGATTTAATGTCATTGCTTCTTTCCCTGATTTGCTACGGCTTCCATCTTAGCCTTCAAAGCTTCCTGGTCGCCAAGATAGTAATGGTTAACAACCTTGAAGTTATCATCGAATTCATATACAAGTGGTGTACCTGTAGGTATGTTAACGTTAATAATCTCATCGTTGCTAAGACCGTCGAAGTACTTAACCAAAGCTCTCAAGGAATTGCCATGTGCAGCTATGATAACTCTCTTGCCTGCTTCCATATCCTTCTTGATAACCTCTTCAAAGTATGGAACTGCTCTCTCGATAGTTGTCTCAAGGCTCTCATTATCAGGAAGAAGTGCTCTGTCTACATCTCTGTACATAGGCTGCTTCTTAGCTGAACGATCATCGTTCTCATCAAGTACAGGTGGCTTGATATCGAAAGATCTTCTCCAGATCTTAACCTGCTCCTCTCCGTACTTCTCTGCTGTCTCTGACTTGTTAAGACCCTGCAAAGCACCATAGTGACGCTCGTTGAGCTTCCATGTCTTAACAACCGGGAGCCATGCTCTGTCCATCTCATCAAGGATATGATTAAGTGTATGTATAGCTCTCTTAAGATAAGATGTATAGCATACATCGAAGTCATAACCCTCAGCCTTAAGAAGCTGACCAGCAGCCTTAGCCTCTTCATGACCTTTTTCACTTAAGTCAACATCCATCCAGCCGGTGAAGAGGTTCTTCTTGTTCCATTCACTCTCACCATGTCTAACCAAAACTAATTTCATCATTGTGTTATATTCTCCTTTTTATGATGTCATTTTACACTATGAAAATTATACATACATTTGGCAGACTTGTCAAGGAATAAAGCAAGCGAAAGCATTTAGAATTCCGTCACATCAGCTTTCGCCATCTGATTTCCCTTAAGTATGATCATAGGGATCATGATTAGCATGTTACAAAGAAGAAATCCAACAAGACCAACATTGGAATAGTATATCATGTACTTGCCTGCTGGTATAAAGCAAAAACTGTTCAGCAGATATACTATAACAAATCCGACTATAAAGCCTACCGCCATGCCTATCAGATCTATGATGACAAACTCTGCCGCCACCTTAAGCTTTATCCTGTTCTTGGATATTCCGATCGCGCGAAGCACACCGAATTCATACTTTCGCTTCATGAAAAAGCCTGTTATCACGGTATTGGCAACTATTGCAAGTACCACAGCCACCAAAACCGCAATCGTATAGAATAAAAAGTTGATCGGCTCAAAATTCCTTTTTACGCTATCACTTTCGAATTCACTCACATATACCTTAAGCTTATACTTAGATGCGCTTACAACCTTATGAAAATCTCTTGTCGAAATCGTGTCCTTAACATCATATACATAATACTCATATGGATTGCCATTGTCACATATATAGAACACCTGATAAGCACCATCATCTATGATACCGTCAAGAGTGAACTCAGTCTGCAGCTTACTGCCCTTCACAGTCTCGCTGTTAACCTTGTCTCCAAGCTTAAGCCCTAAGTTATCCGCAAGATTCTTACTGAGCACCATACTTCTGTCTTTGATATTCGTAAAGTCCATCTCTATGCCAAGTACATCGAAAGCCTCCTTCATATCCGATGCATTGTTGAACACAAAAGGCTCTGTCGCAAGCTCAAGACCCATAAGTGATTTTCTTGTAAGGTTGCCAACATACCTTCCCCTCGGTATGAACTTTATATTCGAAAAAACCTCCTTAAGGTTCCCGACAAATGTATCGAAATCCTTACCATCTTCGTCAATAGACATCTGACTTATCCTTATCATTTTTTCGTGATATTCCGAACTCTTGTCAAAACTCCTCTCATCCGAATGTATGAAGTTTCCGATGAAAAAAACAGTCACACTAAGAAACATGAGAAGTATCATCACAAGTGAGCGAGAGCGATTAGCTCTTATATAATACATCGCGCTCATAGGTTTCATATATCTTTCGCCTCCTTGATACTGCTTATGTTTCCATCCCACATCTCAACCATCATATCCTCATCTTTAAGGATTGAATGGTCATGTGTGATAACTATAACAAGATTATTCTTAGAATACTCCTTCATAACCTTCATGACGGCAAAAGCATTTTCATGATCAAGAGAGGCTGTAGGCTCATCAGCAAACAAAACCTTCGGTGAATTGATCATAGCCCTTGCTATGGCTACACGCTGGCACTGACCTCCCGAGAGATTCTTAGGACGCTTCTTGTATTCGCGTTCTGAAAGTCCCATCTTACCAAGAAGTTCTGTTGCCACGTTCTTAGCGGTCTTCTCATCAGAAGTTGCCGCCACAGTCACGTTATCTATCGCATCCATATAAGGTACAAGATAATGCTTCTGGAACACAAAGCCGAATTCCTCACGTCTTAGCTTTTCCCTGTCTTTCTCACTGATATTGATAAGACTTTTTTCGTTGTAGAGAATCTGACCTTCTGTAGGCTCCTTAAGAGTAGATAGACAGTACATAAGTGTACTCTTGCCACTTCCTGATGGTCCCACTATACCGACAAGGCCTCTATCAGGAAGCTTAAGGCTTATGTTACTAAGAGCATACTGCTTCTCACTCTTATCCAAATTGTATATCTTGCTGACATTCTTTAACTCAAACATATCTAATCCTCCATCTTATCTACTGTTCTGATCCTGCTTATCGTATATATGACAGGCAGCTGCAGAATACCAAGTATCAGTACAAGCATCGCTATTATCGCAATTATTGAATCCGGATAATAATATGCACATATAAGTCCCCTTGGCACAAACATCACAGCCTTCATAAAAACCATCATCCCATAGGTAGCGATTACGCTAAGAACCACAGACAATCCAAACATGAATCCTAATTCTTTCATCATCAGTATATATATATCCCCTCTTGAAAATCCTATAGACCTATACAGACACAGTTCGTTCTGTCTCTCTCTTATGAATGATATAAAAAGTATTAGGATTGCAAATGCGACTAAGATCGCCACACCAAGAAACATATAATCAACTATCGAATCTATGATATCCCCGACTTCCCTGTCATAATCCTGTTTAACATGTATCGCATCCTCAATCACATCATCTTCGCAAGTATTAACACCTATCTTTTCAAGCACTTTATCTATATCCTGTATACTCCCATCATGTTCTATAACAAAGTACCAACCCGAATTCATAAATCCATTCGCCGTACCGCACAGCGCATACGAATCAGATTCTAGTTCTCCTACTATCTTAAAGCCCTCATCCCATACATCCTTAAGATAATAATCACCGACCTGATACCCGTTGTTCTTCATGACCACACTGTCAAGTACTATCTCACCATCAGTCTGTGGCAACCTTCCTGATATAAGCTTTGCGCCTATAAAGTCCAGATAGTCAGGTATCTCCTCGACATCCAGAAGCGGCTGATTATACCAGTATTCTCCGACAACATTTCGAATTACACCGTTAAGGCACTGCGTGTAATATACATTCCTTATACTATCTACACTTTCAAGTTTCTTTATGAATTCTTCCCTTTTATTCCTTATCGCCTCTGTCGCTTCTTCTTCAGTCATTCCTTGGGTGCTGACCCCAAGCGTCTTGTTAGATAGCCTCGCATATATGACTTTCCGTGGGATATTCTCACATATCGGCTTTCCCGACTCTTTTATCGATTGCAGCATAAAGTTGACTATATACATACACATTATGCATATGGTAAGCGAGATAACAACGATAAAAACCTTCTTCTTGTTATTCTTCACGAATTTGATTGTTGACAATCCGCTCCGTCTCTTCATCATGTACATCCTTTCTGTATTGTTCTATGGTATTATCATAATACAGTCAAAAGAATTAAAAAAGTGACTGTGGTCATATTTTTCATATGACCGCAGCCACTTTAGGTGTTAGGATACCTTTAATTGCTTTTTATTCATAGATTCCGATTTACATCCTACATAAGCCAATATACTCGTCATCATAATTATTATTGATGACTCTAAAAGATTCTCTTCAAACATCGGCATATGGCCAAGATAACAGCATATTATAAAACCTAGGGTAAAGATAATCACAAGTTTCAACCAGGCCTTTGAACGATCACCACTCACATAAAGTTCTCCAAAATAGGCAACCAAACAAAAGAATAAAAATAGAATTCCATTCTTAGCGAAGTATAAAACAACACCCCAATATGCTGCCGTATTCCTATCTCCCTTAAACTTAATGTAAAATGGATAATTATGACCGATTATGCTTCCAAGACAAGAATAACAAAATGTCACGAAGTGACCTGGACGAAATCCTACAGCATATACTTCCCCAAGTATTATAACTGGTACAATAACCTTAAGACAATCAATAAAGTATGCTATAAAACCCGCCTTTTTCCAAAATCCCGATTCTTCACTATGGATTCTTTTATACAAGTGTCTTGCCTGAATACATCCAAATAAATATCCAAGTAGTAATCCACATATTTTCTCATATACAACCAATTTCTTCTCTCCTAATTATTTTATGAATCGAAAATACTATCAACGTATTCTGGAGCTGCAATAAAAGTAATAAAGAGCATAAGTATAAAACATACAATATAGTATAATTTGAGTCTCTTATTTACCTTATTATTAACCCTCTTATCAACAGCTAAGCTTAATCTCATCATTATAACGATTAAAACAAAAAGAATGCTAACAACACCTTTATTTATTATCATAACTGTATAATCACGTATTTCATACCATTTTGCTATACCCTCATCCTCGCCATATACTTCTTGAAGCCAATAATAAAATCTTGCATGCAACGACTTTGTGGCATCATATGAATCTCCGATTGCAGCATAATGCATCATATTCTCCAGATTCATAAATATAAAAATGATTGTACTAAAAACAGTTATTATCTTCAAAAACCTATTAAACCAAACGATTACAGGTTTTTTCATATATACACCTCATTTCTTATAACACTTATCTGAGAAATCCATCATTAGCAGTTTAATATAGGATAATCCAATTCTATCACATATTTTTTATGGGTCAATCATTTTTTTCGTAATCATGTCCCATTTTTCTGAGATATTGACATTCTATATATATAGGGGATGTGTTCTTGTTATACATAACTATTTATGTTATAATTAAGGAGGTATCATTATGACAATTGATGATAACAAAGACATTCATATAACGGACGACTATATGTTCTATTCCGTCATGGAAGCGATGCCAAACTGTTGCCAGAAGATAATCGAATTGGCAATCGGCAAGAAGACAAAAGAGATCAAGATAAGATCTCAGATGAATTTCAAGCAGACTGCTTCATCTAAGGGCATAGTCATAGACGTACATGCCTATGATGAAGATGCCTGGTACACGGTTGAGATGCAGACTTGTAACACCGATGACATACCAAAGCGCGCAAGGTACTACCACAGCGAAACTGATATGGCATGCATAAGGAAAGGCGAATTCTACAGAAACATAAAGGATAACCACGTTATCTTCATCTGCAACTTCGACCTGTTCAAACAGGGATTACCTGTGTATAGGATAAACAAGATTCTTAATAGTGATCTTAATTCACCTTATACAGACGGCCAGTACACAGTGTTTCTGAACGCTCAGTACAAGAATCCCGAAGGTGCCGATAAGGACGTATTATCACTTCTTGACTACATAGGAAAACAGAAAGTCTGTGATGAATTAACAAGTTCACTTGATACAAAAGTGAAAGAGTTTATGAATAACGATGTTTGGAGGAATCAGTACATGGACGCAAGACAGGAAGAGATGAGAACTGAATATCGTGGCTATGTAAAAGGAAAAGACGAAGGACGTGCAGAAGCTTACTTCACGCTTCTTAAAGAAGGTAAGATTACTGTATCCGACGTTGCTAAAGCCCTTGAGATAACCGAAGCAGAGGTTAAAGAAAGACTCAAGTCAACTAACAAGCAGTAACAAAAAACAAGAACACATCCGTAATAACAAAGGGGCTGTAAAAAACTATCACTAGGACACGTCAAGATTTCTATACTTTCGCAGGCGGCTTATTAGCATTCGCTCTCGCAAACTCGCATCCTACAGATGCTCAAACACGTGCTCCGCGGATGCGCCAGCCTGCAAAAGTATGACGAAATCTTGCGAATCGTCCCCGTGATAGTTTTTTTACAGCCTTTCATATTGGCTAACAGCATAGCAATAAAAAAGGGGTTTTTAACCCTCTTTTCTATCCCTTTAATTCAATTATAAGCTTAACCCTGTCATGTATCCCGGTTTTATCATATATATTAGATATATAATTCTTCACAGTTCCCTCGGATATATACAGAGCCTCCGCAATCTGCTTATTAGATAAGCCCTTCACCATGAGTGAACATATCTCCTTCTCACGGTCTGTCATCTCCTCGGTTATATCCACGCGATTGCGGTTCATAAGAGATGTAAGTCTCTTCATAACCTTCGCGTCTAGCACAGTAGACCCCGCAAGTATCTGCTTAACCGCACCAAGTATGGCATCCTTGCCACTGTCCTTGAGTATGTATCCATCTGCTCCGCCGGTTATGGCGTCGGTTATATTCGCATCATCGTAAAATGTTGTGAGAACCAGTATCTTAATGGCAGGATACTGCGCTTTGATTTGCGGTATGAGCTCTATGCCACCCATTCCCTTCATATTAAGGTCAACCATGGCGATATCACACGTCTTCTCCCTAAGAATTTCCAGTGCTTCCACACCATCTGATGCTTTACCTATGATTTCCATATCATTAAGCGATAGTATTATCTCAAGACTGTCTAAGAGAAGCTTTTCGTCATCCACAAGCAATACTCTATTCAACACTTCTTCCTCCATTCACAAGTAACTCGAGCACCACATGAAAGCCGTTGTCATTATCACATGACATGGCACCTCCACAGCGCTTTACATAAGACTGCATCTTCTTAAGTCCAAATCCCTTCTCTATGCGATATTCGCTGTTACCACTGCTAAAATCGCTTTTTCCATTATCCCTGTAATCCAGCCTTATATGAGCAGAATCACCTGATAAGGCGAATACATATTCTGTTGCCTTACCATGCTTTTCGCCGTTGGTAAGAAGTTCTTTGAAAGCGCCGGTAAGAAACTCGAAGTGCTCGTGTTCCATAACATTTGACATGATCTGCTCATCACAATCTATGTATACTACTACGCTTCTGTCCATCATGAATTCATCCGCTATCGATAAGAGGCTCTCCTTAAGATCGGCAACGCTCACATCCTTAGTTTCACTGTCAAGAACCCTCACAGCGCGACGTATGGATTCAAGACCACCTCTCATCCTCTCGTTAGCCTGATTCATCTTATTCCTCGCCTCTTCAGGCTTCTTGTCATAGAGCATATCAGCTGCATCAAGAGTCATGATAGCTGCCGTTATAGAATGCCCTACACTGTTGTGGATATTGCGGCTTATCTCCTCGCGCTCTAGAAGTCTTGCGTTCTTCTCAGACAGATAACGGGTCCTTATAAGTTCCTTATTCAGAAGCTTGCTGTGCATCTCGTTGATTGCAGACTGCCTGAAGCTGTTATATGAATCGCTCTTTGCGGATGCAATCCGATCAAGGATGTTTTCCATCAGCCAAAGCATCAAGGAACAAATCGCAAGAATAATCATATCTACGATCAATACAGGCGTATCTATATTCCGATTTATGATACCAAAAAAAGCAAATCCCACCACGCAAGCCAAAAGCCTAAGTTCTCTTCTTAAGTTATCAAGGCACATGAATGCAAGAAATCCAAACCAGCCTCCTGTGAGAATCGCAAAACAAACAGTTATGGGAATTCTCGCCAAAAGAAGTTTATTATCCGTATAAAAACTATAAGAACTGAGGATCATCAACACTCCGGATACCAGTACCAGATATACTGCATGACCCCCGACAAAAAAGCCTGCTCCTGTAAGGATCAGGAGCAGAATATCATATATGATCATCTTCAAACAGTCTTTATCCATAACACTCCACAAAGTATCATCTCTTACGACGGTTCATCTCAGGATGAAGCTTATAATATTCTTCTTTATCCCTATACATGGCCTCATCGGCAAGCTGCATGATACGCTTCACATCACAGTCACTTGTAGCATGTACATAACCGATAGCAAAGCTGATATCTGACGTCTCAGCATCGGATCTAAGCTTCTTAACACTTGCCTCAAGTTCCTCTTTGGTCATATCAGTACATATGATTACGAATTCATCACCACCGATACGATATATATCCTTGCCTTCGTAGACAGCCTTAAAAAGCTTCGCTGCATTTACTATAAACTCATCTCCAGCTTTATGACCGAATCTGTCATTGACGGTCTTAAGACCGTTAAGATCAGCATATATTATACCGACGCCAGACTTATACTCATCCTTATGTTCTATCAGTTCGTCTATCTTGCCTCCGATAGCGCTACG
>ODAI014459592.1_pt1 | contig 16163 bp, 21 predicted proteins | sample 1539321 | NCBI WGS metagenome assembly ODAI01 (sample SAMN02144231, study PRJEB22623) | gut metagenome | biome: sheep rumen | host: Ovis aries | place: New Zealand
CCAGACCATCACCATCCTTTGCGTCGGCATCGTTGCCTTCGGTATTGGTAGCGCAGGTGGTGTCTTGATGGCAAAGATTATGAACCTCTTCCTGAAGGAGAAGATTAATCCCCTCATCGGCAGTGCAGGTGTTAGTGCTGTTCCTATGGCAGCACGTGTCAGCCAGGTCGAGGGTCAGAAGGCCGACCCGAGGAACTTCCTTCTGATGCACGCTATGGGCCCCAACGTGGCTGGCGTCATCGGCAGTGCTGTGGCAGCAGGCATCCTGCTCAGCTTCTGCGGTTAAAGACCACTAACCCCCTTCAAGAGGAATTTCCTATGCTGCCCGAGAGTTTCTGTATTGGATGCTTTCGGGCAGTATGTAATATAGATATTGTTTACCCAGATGGATGCAATTAACAATCTCTTCTCTCTGCTCAGCTCTGTGCTTTGGGGCTGGCCGATGGTTATCTTGTTGCTGGGCACGCATGTGTTCCTCACTTTCAGGCTTCGCATTCCACAAAGGCGATTGCTGACTGGCATCCGTTTGTCTGTAAAGAAAGATAAAGGGGCTAAGGGCGATGTGTCTCAGTTCGGAGCTTTGGCGACGGCTTTGGCTGCCACTATAGGGACGGGTAACATTGTTGGCGTTGCAACAGCTGTAGCTCTTGGCGGACCTGGAGCTGTGCTGTGGTGCTGGCTGACGGGTATCTTCGGTATGTCCACGAAATATGCCGAAGGTTTGCTTGCAGTAAAGTATCGCGTGAGAGGTAGTGACGGCAAAACTTACGGAGGTCCCATGTATGCTCTCGAACTTGGTCTTGGCATGAAATGGCTGGCTCTGACCTTTGCCATCTTCACAGCCCTTGCCAGCTTCGGAATAGGATGTACTGTGCAGGCCAACTCTATTGCTCTTTTGGCGAACGAGACTTTTGGAATTCCTACTTGGATAGTAGGTGTGTTCATCTGCACATTAACTGCACTCGTCATCATGGGCGGCGTGAAGTCCATTGCCCGCGTTTGCACCATTCTCGTGCCCTTCATGGCAGCGCTCTATGTGATAGGTTGCATAGCCATTCTTTGCATGAACAGCAGTTTCGTTTGGCCTGCAGTCAAGCTCATTGTCGAGTCTGCTTTCAATCCAGTTGCAGCAGGTAGTGGCTTCGTTGGAGCTACGGTAATGATGGCAGCCCGATATGGCATAGCTCGAGGTTTGTTCTCCAACGAGAGTGGTATGGGTAGTGCACCAATTGTGGCTGCAGCGGCTCAAACACGCAACCCAGTTCGGCAAGCTTTGGTTTCGAGCACAGGAACATTCTGGGACACCGTCATCATCTGTGCCCTTACAGGACTGGTCCTTGTCAGCAGTATCTTGGCTTATCCTGATATCAGCTATGCTGACGGAGCAGCCCTTACAAAAGTGGCTTTCTCCAAGATTCCTTATGTCGGAGCGCCTTTGCTCACTTTCGGCATCCTGACCTTTGCCTTCAGTACTATCCTTGGCTGGAGCTATTATGGAGAGAGTGCCGTCAACTACATCGAGCATCAGCGCATCAACCGCTTCTATCGCATCCTCTATATCGTGGCACTTTTCTTTGGCAGCATCATCAGCCTTGATGTTATCTGGAACATTGCCGACACGATGAATGCGCTCATGACCATTCCCAACCTCGTTGCTCTGCTCTTGCTGAGTGGTGTTGCTGCTCGTGAGACCAACAAATACCTTTGGGGAGGCCGATTGGACGAGGACATGGAAGATATTGCTCACGAAAGAAACACTAAACCCTAAGCTATGAACGAGGTCCTGACACTTTTCGAACTGAACAGCCTGGTTCATGAGGTCATCGAGGATAACTTCGATGAGCAGTACTGGGTGGTGGGTGAGTTGAGCGATGTCAGCACGCCTGCTTTCGGTGGACATTTCTATGGCGAACTTGTCCAGAAAGATGAAGAGAGCGACCGAATCGTGGCTCGTGCAAGGATAACCTGTTGGGCCCGCAACTATAACATGATAAGGCTGCGCTTCCAGAAAGAAGCGGGCGAGACACTTCGTAAAGGCTTGCAAGTGAAGCTGTTGGTCGAGGTCAACTTCCACGAACAATATGGCTATTCGCTCAATGTCGTCGATATTGACTCGACCTTTACGCTTGGCGACCTTGCAAAAAGGCGCAGAGAGATACTCCAGCAACTGGAAAAGGATGGCATCTTGCACGACAATCAGAGCTTGCCTCTGCCACGATTGCTGAAGCGAATCGCAGTCATCAGTAGCGCTACTGCAGCTGGTTATGGCGACTTTTGCCATCACCTCGAAGAGAACGACTACGGCTTCCACTTCGAAGTTCAGCTCTTTCCAGCCGTCATGCAAGGTGAACAAGTTCCGGAGAGCATCATAGCAGCCCTCGAAGAAATCTCCTCCTCCTCGGGGGAGGTCGGGAGGGGGCTGCCTTTCGACCTTGTTGTCATCATTCGGGGTGGGGGAGCAAGCAGCGATTTGAGCGACTTCGACAGCTATGAATTGGCGGCTTGCATCGCACTCTATCCCTTGCCAGTACTGACGGGAATCGGACATGAACGCGATGAAACGGTGCTCGACTATGTGGCTCATACCAAGGTCAAGACACCGACTGCAGCAGCAGCTTTCATCATAGAGCATCAAGCCGAGGAAGCGGCATTGCTCGACGACCTATATCAGCGCATCACACATTCTGCGAAAGAGCAAATCCAGAGAGAGAAGCAGCGGCTGGAGCATCAGAGAGCGGTCTTGCCATTGCTCTTCATGGGCTTTTATCAGAAAGGGGAGAACAGGCTTGTGCTTCTCAGTCAACGCCTTTCAAGCAGCGCAAAACAAAGCCTTGAACGTGAGAAACATAGCCTCCAACTCATGCAGCAACGCTTGAACAGCCTCGACCCAAGACTGCTCTTGAAGCGCGGCTACACCATCACAACTTGTGGCGGCAAGCTTGTCCGTAGTATCGAAGGCCTGGCCGAAGGTGAAGTCCTCACGACACAAACAGAAAAAGGAGAAATATACTCGAAAGTAATCTTAATTCAAAAATAATAAAATCAAAATTCAAAAGTACTCCCCCAAGGGGGAGCGGAGAGGGGACCGCAACATGAACGAACTGACTTACGAGCAAGCGATGCAGAAGCTCGAACAGATGGCATCGCAGATGGAGCAAGGCGAAATTGGCATCGATGAGATGGCGGAGCGCCTTCGTGAAGCACAAAAGTTGATGAAGTATTGTCACGAAAAGCTATACGAAGCAGAAAAAAACTGCAAATCCTTACTGAATGTCGAGGGAAAAGAGTAATTTTGCAGCGCAATAGATAAAGTAGTTAAGTAGTCAAAGTAGTTAGAGTAGTTAAGCCGAATGATTGGGCTGTTGTTTCGACCGAAGCAAGGTATTGGCATAACTACTCAGCGCGATAGCGCGATAACTACTTAACTTCATAACTACCATAAATGAAAAAGGCTTATGAAAGAAATCGATTGGAGTAACCTCTCGTTTGGTTACATGAAGACTGACTACAATGTGCGCTGCTACTATCGTAACGGTGCATGGGGTGAGATAGAAGTTTGCAGCGAGGAGACCGTTCCCCTGCACATGGCTGCAACCTGTTTGCATTACGGGCAAGAGGCTTTCGAGGGACTGAAGGCTTATCGTTGTCCTGATGGAAAGGTACGCGTGTTCCGTTCTGACGAGAATGCAGCCCGCCTGCAAAGCACTTGCCGCGGCATTCTGATGCCCGAGCTTTCCACCGAGAAGTTCAACGAGATGGTCGATAAGGTGGTGCGCCTCAACGAACGGTTCATCCCACCTTACGAGAGCGGAGCAACACTCTATATCCGTCCTCTCCTGATTGGCACGAGCGCTCAGGTTGGCGTTCATCCTGCCAGCGAATACCTCTTCCTCATCTTCGTCACACCAGTTGGCCCGTACTTCAAGGGCGGCTTTGCCACAAATCCCTACGTCATCATTCGCGAGTACGACCGCTCTGCACCTCTCGGAACGGGCATCTACAAAGTGGGCGGCAACTATGCTGCCAGCCTCAGAGCCAACAAGATGGCCCATGACCTCGGCTATAGCTGCGAGTTCTACCTCGATGCGAAAGAGAAGAAGTATATGGACGAGTGTGGTGCAGCCAACTTCTTTGGCATCAAGAACAACACCTACGTCACACCGAAGAGCAGCAGCATCCTGCCCAGCATCACGAACAAGAGCCTGATGCAGCTGGCTATGGATATGGGTTTGAAGGTAGAGCGTCGTCAGATTCCCGAAGAAGAGCTAGCCACCTTCGAAGAGGCCGGAGCTTGCGGCACAGCAGCCGTCATCAGCCCCATCGAGCGCATTGACGACCTAGACACCAAGCAGAGCTACATCATCTCGAAGAATGGCGAGCCTGGTCCCATCTGCCGCAAACTCTATGAGAAGCTTCGCAACATCCAGTACGGCATCGAGCCCGACGAACACGGCTGGACACGCGTCGTGATAGAGTAATAAGAGAATAAGAAAATAAGAAGAGCGCTGCCTGGATTCGTACCAAGCAGCGCTCAACTTTTATTGTAGTCTCTAAACTTAACTCTTTTCCGCGCATTAAAAGCGCGCCTTGCTGCTAGAGCAAGCAAGAACTCTTAACTCTTAACTTTAAACTCTTAACTTAAAAGTTTACTCCCATCCCTTAACCATCTTGATGGCGGTGATGGCGCATTCGTCGCCCTTGTTGCCGAGCATGCCACCACTGCGTTGCTCAGCCTGCTCCAGCGTGTTGCAAGTCAGCAAACCATAGATGACAGGCACTTTGCCTTCGCGGTTCAGGTCGGCCAAGCCTTGCGTCACACCCTGACAGATATAGTCGAAGTGGGGCGTGTCGCCCTTAATGACGCAACCGATAGCGATGACGGCATCCACAAGACCCGAGCTGGCAAAACGAGCCGAGCCATAGATCAGTTCGAAGCTGCCGGGAACGGGCTTCACCTTGATGTCCTCTTCGCGAACACCATGCTTGATGAGCGTTTGGCAAGCACCTTCCAGCAGAGCGCTGGTAATCTTGTCGTTCCACTCGCTCACCACGATACCAACCCTTATGCCCGTAGCATCAGGCACCGAATTGATGTCGTATTCAGATAGATTATGAAGAAAAGAAGCCATCTTTTTTTAATTCATAATTCTTAATTCAAAATTCATAATAAAAGCTACGCCCCAAAGTTTTTGCGAAGTAGTCAATTATGCATTTATAATTATGAATTATGAATTGCTAATTGTGAATTATGAATTGTTTACTGGGCTGCCTCGATGTACTTGTCAATCTCGTAGTACACGCTGCTCTGCTGGTACTTGCTCTTGATCTGGTTGAAGCACTCCAGAGCCTTGTCCTTCTGGCCGAGAGCGATGTAGATCTGACCGGCCTGCAGCAGACAAGTGGGACTGATGGTGTTGTTGTCGGCATCCTTAGCAGCCTTCACGAGCAGATCTGCAGCCTTCTCGTTCTCGCCGAGCTCAGCATAGCAGTTGCCCTTCAGAGCCGTTGCAGCGGGGCTGATCATAGCGTCGCCACAGCCGTCGAACTTGTTCAGCATGTCGATAGCCTCCTGATACTTCTCCGTAGCAGCGTAGCACTTAGCGGCATAGAGGCATGCCAGGTTGCCAGCCTTCGTGTTCTTGAACTCATCGACAATAGCGAGGAAGCCCATGTTGGTGCCGTCGCCGTTCAGAGCCTTGTCGTAGTTGCCGTCCATGAAAGCCTGTTCAGCGGGGAAGATGCTCTCGTTGGCACGGTTGTTGCGCGGAGTGATGTAGAACTGATGAATGAGCAAAGCGATGATGATGATGGCGAGCAGGCCACCGATGCCCCAAAGGATTGCTTTCTTGTTTTTCTCGTAGAATGAAATAGAGGTAGAGAGCGTCTGGTCGAACTCATTTACCTGCTTTTTTGCTTGTTTCTTAGCCATTTTAGTTATTGTTATTAATAAATTTGCGTGCAAAGATACAATAAAAAGTGAAAAGAGAAAAGTGAAAAGTGAAAAATTATTCCTTAACTTATATATTTATGACTTCCACCCGCACTCTGAGCCGTTCTTTGCCGGAAATATTGTGTGTCGAAATGGGATGTTGAAGTTGTTGAGGTTGAAGAAGACGAAGTCAGCGAGAGCCTCCTTGTGCTTTTTCTGTGCATACGTTCCGGAAGCATTGTGCGAAGAAGCCCCTTTTAAAGAGGCTTCTTCTTTTTGTTCACATTGATGGCTGTGCTGCCGGGGAAAGCCTGGCTGTAGGCTTTGTCGAGCTGCGAGAGGTGCACTTTGCGCACGCCGATGCCAAGAGTGACGGCCACGAGGGCTCGAAGCAGTTCACGGTGCTTGCGTGGACAGAGCGACGGAGGCGGCAGCAGGTCCATTCCGCTGAGCGTCTGTTCGTTGGTAGTGCCTTTGAAGCAGACTTCCCAGATGAATTCGTCCGTTGCCCTCAGCCCGAACCACGAGCGCAGGATATTTCGGATGCAGAAGCGTTTGTATTGCCCTGCGAGGAGACGCCTCGTGCGCTCCAGCCTGAGCCAGAGCTGTACGAAGCATTCCTGAGTGTTTTCGATGGGAATCATACATCCTTGCTGAACTTGCGTTTGTATTCCGCCGTCTTGCAGAAGCGACCGCTGGCTTCGTCATAGACGATATACTTTCGGGTAGTCCAAGTGCGCAGCGTCGATTCTCCGTCGCCAGTCTTTCCCTGACTTTGCCGCATCTGGCGATACTGCTCCTTCGTAAACTCATCGGGCAGAAGTTCTAAGAGGTTCTGAGGCCCCGACTGACGCTGCATCTCCACTTCGTCGCGAAGTTCCTTCTCCAACTGTTGACCAAAGTACAGCATTTTGCACCAGAGGTTGTACTGTTCCGACCAGCGAACGAAGTCGGCAATCGTCTTGTCCCACCTGTAGCCTTGAGCCACATAGAGCACCATTCCTTTGAGCCACGAAATCACATTTGCACGATAGCTGAACACCTTGTAAGCCTCCGACTCGTAGAGCCTTGCAGTGTCTTGATTCTCCTGTTTTATAGCGAGTGCAAGTGTCTTTGCCTGCGGACATTCTATGAGTCCGTTTGCGGCTTCCAAACGGTCGATGTAGGGCTTCAGCTCCTCGGCAAACGTATGGTCGTAGATGCCCAGGATGGGTGCGTTGTCCTCATCGTCGTCACCTTTGATGATGGTTGCAATATCCAGTCGGCTCACAGTGCCGTCGTTCACCATCTTGTAGAAGAATCTTCGGGCGTTCGGAGGCGTGCAAGAGGCGTTGAAGTTCCACCGCAAAGGTGCGATGCCTGAAACGCTGTCCGCACCCACACGTTCCTGCCCTGCAAGACTATTGTCGAAAGCCTTTCGGATGAGCAATCCCACTTCATCCACAGTGCCGCGAGAAGTCACTTTCTTCAAGCCATCTATCTCATCCACAATGGTATAGACGAAACGTTGGCCGTTGTTGTGAGCATCGACGATACGCTGATTGAAGACTGCATCCGTGAGGTTATCGATGAGCATCTGGATGCAGATGTCCGTCGGTCTCGGGTCTTTCTTCTGTCGTGCTCCTGGATTCTTCTGCTTCCACTCTGCTTCACGCTGACGATTGGGAATGTCGCGCTGACGGATGTCCTCCATGATGTACTCGATGGGCTTCTTGATGGTACCCTTACCGATACTTTGCCTACCGATGAGGACGTTCATGAAGGTTGCCTCGTGGTCCACGTTGTCCCAATAGCGGAACTTGACGCCGTGCAGGTGTGCTGCAAGAGCGGGGAAGACGGCATTCGCCACCGCAGGTTTGTAGAACCAAGGGACATTCTTCGTGAGCAGTTTGATGAGTTCGGGCAAACGCATCGGCATCGGAGGCGGAGTAGTGAGTGTTCCGCCGCAAGCCCTCACGCCAGCCACCGATTTCAGGGCTGCAAGAACCTGTTTCAGGCGATAGGGCATTCCCTCGTTCTTGGCCTGCAAGGCGCTTTGAATCTTCTTACGTTTCTCTTCCAGAGGGAAATTGTCGTAGCAGGGAATTACCTGGTCGAGCCAATCCGCATTTCTGCCGCAGATGTGCCTCAGGTCGCAAGCCAGCTGATACGTCAGCGTGTCGCGGTCGCCTTCCATAGGTTCCTTCCCGTCGTTGAACAGTTCCCAATACTTTGCGAGGATTTCCTTGAACTCGATACCGTGATAGTCCGTCGGAAACCGTTTGGGACACTCACCTTCGGCGGCAGCAAATTCTTCATTCTTCACTCTTCGTTCTTCATTTCCCTCTTCCTCCCACGGACGATAGTGTTTGTTCGCCTTCTTTGCTCCAGCAGGAACATCCTCTTCTTCGCGACGCTGACGCTCCTGTAGGCGCTTGTACTCAGCCTCACATTCTTCGGGCGACATCGGCTCCTCGAACAGACAGTCATCGAGATAAGGAAAGTCGTCCTCGCTGCCGCTGGTGCTATAGACCACACGCTGCAAGTCCTTCGCGCTGGTGTCCATTTCAAGACGCAGAATTGTAGCCACACGCACCTGATTCTCCAAGATGGTTGTGCCCGGAATGCGCTTGCAAATCAAGTGCCAGCCGCCGCTTGCCGAGCGCTCCAAACCTTTCAGCCCTATCTCATCCTTCTTCGAGAGAATCAAGGCTTTGGTCTGTTCCGAATGCTCCTGGTCGTAGCAATCTACATCGTGGAAGAAGTAGCTCCCGATGCTCTTCTGACCGGCCAAAGCACCGTTCACATGCCCCAGATTGTATGACAATTGCAGCAGTTTCCCTTTCTCCGTCTGATCTCCCTGCTGAGCCTTCGCAAGGTGAGCGAGGTTTTCGGGCGAGTTGCGCAAAGCCATCAGTTCCTCACGATTCTTTACTGGGAGGGCAAACTTGCGCCTGCCCTCATAATAGATTCTGTATATCATAGTCTATCTCTTGTTGTTAGTGATCAGTTCGCGAATCACCTTCTGTGCAATCGTACTTGCCTGGCGCACCAACTGCTGCGGCAGCTCATCGACCAACTGCGCGGGCATCGAGAAGACGAAGTAGAACCTGCCGTCTCTTCCCAATGTGAGCGAGCTGTTGTCGTCGCGGAACATCGGTTTGTTCCTGAACCGCTTGGGCAACTCGCTCACATAGACATTGCCGTCTCTCATCACCTGCACCTTGCACTTGGCGATGTACGCCTCCATCTGCACATCCTCGCAGCACTCGAAGTCAGCGAAGTGCATTCCGTTCTCCAGCTGGCCGACGGTCATCATACCGTCCAGCGTTACCATTCTCTTGTATGAATTAATTTTTGACATTTCTTTTGAGTTTTGTGAGAAGAAGGTCAGATTCTTTGGCCATTTACTCGAGAACATCCTCCTCACTTCAACTCGGGTTGATAATTAAAGGATTTGTATCTCGTTTGCTACAACATCTTGGAAGAACGAGCCGTTTGCCTCGTGCGTCTGGAAACGCAGCGCAGCTATGACCGTCTTTCCCACAGCAAACTTACAGAGAGCGAGGTCGCCAAACATCGCGCAGATGTATTCGTCCTCGTAGTCACCACCAAGCTCCTTGAGCCTGATCATCGACTTGACCAACTGGCCGCTGTCGGTCTTCTTACTCGGCACACTGACAGGTTCCGTCTGTGCCATAACTTTCAGGATTTTTGTAACCATAATATATTTACCTTTGCTTCCGCTTTTCATAGGATAGCCCGCTCACATATCGGCTGCTTATCTCGGAAGACGTTGCAAAGGTAAGGCAAAAAAAAGAGGCACACCGGATACGTAGCGGATACGTAGCGGGTGTGCCCCAAGCGCAAGTCTCTGAGTGTTAAACTATTGTAACTTTCGTTTTAATTTCTTCTCGAAATCCTCTGTCTTCTGGTTGTACTGCGATTTGTTGTAGTCACATCGCATGTTCTGTCTGTGCCAAAGTTGCTCGAACGGCACCCAGCCTTCAATGCCGAGCACTTTAGCTATCCTTGCAGCAAGCAAAGCAGCGTCAGGGCGCGACAAACCTTTCGGCTGCAAGTCCTCATCCACCCAGCCTTCTTCCTGAGCAACCTCCCACAATTCGTTTGCCGCTTCCGTGCGCAGGCATGCGGGAACTATCGTTTCGAAATGTGCCTCATTCGTCGCTTGTTGGCCATTCTGATAATACGTCTCGGCAATGACCTGTTGGCCGTTGCCCCAGTTGTTGAAAGTCGCGTTACTCAAGTCCATCATAAATACATTTGCTCTGCTACGTACTGGCCTCCGTCACCATTTTGGTTGTATGTCGGGGCATTGGCAGTACTTGTGGTTGTGGTCACATTGTTAGTAATATGAACGATAGGCGTTTCGTGACTATCCGTTACTATATCCTTTGTCCCGGAAGATTTCCTTGAAGAAGCCAGCAGATTCTTCTCCTGTGCGTGGATATATCTGCGACGCGCAGCATTGCGTTTGAGCGCAGCCGAGAGGTGCGCAGCTTCCACCGCACACGCCTCTTCCTCCTCAATCAGTCGGAGTTGCTCCTCATACACATTTCTGGCCTCTTCGTTCATCACTCTCGGGTAGGTTTTTCCCTCGTTTTACTTCTTTCTCATTCCTTGTCGTTTCTTTGCTTCTCTCGTTTACATAGCCTATACGCTTCACCGCCCATCAGCGAGTCGAGCGATGTGGCGCGGGCAAAGTCGAAGATAACCGAGTGCGAGCGGTAGTCAATACCGAGCGTATCGAACAGCGTACGAGTGGCGAGATAGAAGTATTCACCCGACCTCTTCACCTCGAACGAATCCTCGTCAGCTTCCTGTAAACGAGCCAGATAGAGCACATCCTGCACGTCGTCCCTTGCGAACTTCATTGGCACACCAGCATCAAGATGAAGAGCCTTAGCTGTCTCGTCCGTAAAGCCCAGCCTTCCGCTGGCCTGTATCGTCGCTTTCAGCTTCACCTGAAACTTCTTTGCACTCAAAATCTCAATCATAACGAAGAATATATATTATACTGTTAAATTTCCATTTGTAATACAAATAATCTGCAACAGATGGGAAATGTGGCCTTTGTGATTTGCTTTGACCGCAGCCGGCAATCGTCTCATCATGCAAACTATATGTTTACAGCGCAAAATTAGCATACTTTTTCATTCCTTGCAAATTATTTGCACAAAAATTTTATGTTTTCTTTGTTTTTAATAAAAAACTCCGCCCCAAGATAGGGCGGAGTCAATCTGTCGGTATTATTGTACGAACATAAAATGAATGGTTCCTTGATTATGGGAATTACAGGTCGGGGTATTATTTTATGACAGCAATTTCTTTATTGTCGTTCGTTTTGCTAATCCTCTTATACTTAGAATATATCGGGTTGGGGTCTCTACCCGACAACCAAAGAGAATCGCAATCCCAAAGCATTGGCAATAAGCATGAACGTAGAAAGTTGCATGTCTGTCTGGCCTTGCTCAAGTGATGATATATACTCACGCTTCTTGCCGATACGCTCGCCCAACTGATGCTGAGTAAGTTTCTGGCGCTTGCGCTCGTCACGCAACAATTCGGCATAATACCACGCCTTGGCCTTTGCCTCGAACTCTACACGGCTGGGGGAGCCAGCAGAACCATACTTTTCATCAAAATGCTGCGACCCTGTTTTCAGTCGGGCCAGTTTCTTTTCATCAAGCTTAATCATATCCCAGTCCTCCTCAAATATATTTTTTCAAGATTCGGCGGGCAATTTCTATTTCGCCCTTATATTGTTTTGTGCCCTTTTTCAGAAACGAGTTCAAGAAGAGGACACGCTTACTCTCCATAAACGAAAGGGTCTCAACCGCGAAGATGATAGTGCGGTACTCATTGTTGCCAACAGAGACTCGGGCTTCATAGAATTCTGTATCCTCAAGGTTCTTAACGAACTTTTTGTTCACCACGTATTGAGTCCTGATAATCATCTCCACATAGTCATACTTGACCTTGGTCTTTTCGTCAAGATTGGCATAATATTCGTCGTACTCCACAGAGTGAATCGTTTCTCTTATGTCTTCGTTCATGCCGCAAAAGTAATATATTTATTCCAATTTTCCAAACATTTTGGAAGAAAAACATTCTTTTTCCATCGTTTTATTGATATGGGAAGGGCATTGCATACCACTTATATAGAAGTGCAAGCCAGTGTTATTCCTCACCAGTATTTAATTGTAGCAGTCTGTTAGGTAGTAGTTCCTGTTAGCCTCGTATAGTTCTACGAGTTTATGTATATCTTGATTCATATTGATATTTTCGCTCTGCAAAGATACGAATAAATCGGCATATCGCAAAATAAATCTCGATTTATTTTTCATCAGTGCTACAGTGCTACAGTTGCTACAGTTGAAAATGTAGCTTGCACAAGTCAAAATGAAATTTTATATTATATATATATATAATATAAAGCATTATTAAGATGTGTATAACCATAAAATGAACTGTAGCAACTGTAGCACTGTAGCAAAACAACCTGATATGCCGTGAAAAATATTTACAAAACATGTCCTAGAACAAATAAAAAAGTTGCCTAAAAATTCGTAGACCGCAATGCCGCTGTCGTACCTTTGCAGTGAGTTAAGAAATAACTCCTGTCAAGTTCTTCATGGCGACACGTCGAAGTGCGCAATTCGACACATCGAAATGAGAAAAACGACAGTATGTCAAACACAAAAAAAAAACAAATATGATTAACTACAGTATCTACATTGCCAGCAGCAAGCCTGGCACCAAGAAGGCCGACATCACCGACACCAAGGCCTATGGCGCATCTCAGATTCACGAGAAGCTGACGTTCGACCAGTTCTGTCAGCACATCGCCGAACACAACTCGCCCTTCTCGAAGGGTACCATCCAGGGCATCCTGACCGACGCGATGACTTGCCTTCGCGAGCAGCTGCTTGCCGGCAACAGCGTCAACCTCGGCCCTCTCGGCTCCTTCCACAACGAGCTCAGCTGCAACCCCGCCAAGACGACTGACGACTTCACCGCCGCAAACATCAAGGCCGTAAACGTCTGCTGGAGTCCCGGTAAGGGCTTTAAGAACCTCCGCGAAGACGCTCAGTTCCAGCTGGTTGCCAGCCGCAAGGCACAGGCCGATGCCATCGAGGTAATCCGCAACGAGGACACTATTCAGGGTTTGGAGTAAATCTCCAACCCTGAATAATTCAAAATGACTAAATTCAAAATTCAAAAAAAAAGACTACATCCTAAGTTTTCGCCCAGATTTTTGCTGGAAGAAATAATTTTGAATTTTGAATTTATAAAATTTGAATTCGAAGTATGAGTATGACACGAGGAATGAGAAACTGCAACCCTTTGTTCCGCGCATTAAAAGCGCGCCTTGGTGCTAGAGCATCCAAGAACATTCGTCTAACCATTAAACAACATCAGTTATGCTAGCACGAGGTCTTCGCAACAACAATCCGCTGAATATCAGAAGGGTTGCAGGTACTAAATGGAAAGGGCAAAGCACAGCACAAAGCGACAATGCCTTTGTTCAGTTTGAAAGCATGGAGTGGGGCATCCGAGCCGCTTTCGTCCTGCTTCGCACCTATTCCGTAAAGTACCGAGCCAACTGCGTCGCCGACATCATCAAGAAGTGGGCACCGCCATCCGAAAACAATACAGACAGATACATCAAAAATGTCTGTTTCTGGACTGGCTTCGGAGGTTTGCAGCGACTGACTGAAAAGGATTGGCCTCTACTTGTCTGGGCAATGGCACGGCAAGAGTGTGGCGAAGTCCTCGATGAGGGCGTAATCCAACGAGGATTCGACCTCTTCAAGGGAAATGAAAAATTAACAATTAACAATTAAAAATTGAATACCATGAAAAACAAAAACATCTGGGAAGTCATCCTGAAGGTCATCGTCGCTGCCATCACCGCAGCCCTGACCGCCATCACAACCACGAGTTGCATGGGCCACGGTCCATTCTGAAAGTGAAAAGGAAAATAATTGAAAACTCCTGAACTCCTCCACTCCTTAGACAATATCAACTCTAAGGAGTCAAGGAGTCTGAGGAGCGCCAAAGCCAAGAAAGAAAGAGAAAAAGCTCCCTTATCTTTGCAGGTAAGGGAGATTTTGTTAAATGCGACAGCAATGCCGCCTTTTTATGCAATGCTGCGATTAAGCGAGCACCATGAGAACTTGTTCCCTGATGGTCGAGCGTGAGCAGTCAAGACGAAGTGCAAGGCTGCGGATTAAGCGAGCACCATGAGAACTTGTTCTCTGATGGTCGAGCGTGAGCAGTCAAGACGAAGTCAACAAAAGCAACAAAAGCAACAAGCCGATTTAAGAGAGAGCAATATCAACGAAGTCAACATCCCATTTCGAGTGGGGCTTTACTTTTTCTTCTTGAAGTAGTCGTTGTAGATTTTGATGCCGAAGACGATGCTGCTGCAGGTTGAGGTGATGAGGTTGGTCAGGAAGAGCGACCAGATGATGTCGGGCTTGTGGATGAGTCCCTGTATCATGAAGGCGAAGCCGCCAATTGCCATCATCAGGAAGGTGGGAAGGGCAATGCCGTCGGTGTTGCGCGTGCGAATGGTCTCTATGGCTTGGGGCAAATAACCCAGCACCATGCCTACGCTGGCTACGATGCCGCAAATGTTGAAGATAAGGTCGTTGGACATGAGAAAATTGAAAATTGAAAATTGAAAATTGAAAAGTTTAAAGGTTTAAGAGTTTAAAAGTTTAAAGGCATTATTTTATTGCAAAGGTACGATTAATTTTTCGTTTTTCACTTTTCACTTTTCACTATTTTCATGCTTCGTTCGGAAATAAAATAAGAAAAACTTGTTTTCCCTTTGTCGTTCGCCAGAAAAGCACTAAATTTGTGGTCGAAATGAGACTGACGGACCTTACCATATTTAATTATAAGAACATTGCGGAGGCTGAGCTGCATTTCTCGCCCAACCTGAATTGCTTCATCGGTAACAACGGCGAGGGCAAGACGAATGTGCTGGATGCCATCCATTTCCTGAGTTTCTGCCGCAGCTACAGCAGCAGCATCGATATGCTGTGCGTCAGGCATGGGCAGGAGTTCATGTCGCTGCAAGGCCTCTACGAGCACGAGGATGGGGCGAAGGAGGACATTCACATCGGACTGAAGGTAGGGCAGAAGAAGGTGGTGCGAAGGGGCAAGAAGGCTTACCGGCGCATCTCGGAGCACATCGGGCTGATTCCGCTGGTCATGGTCTCGCCGTCGGATCAGATTCTCGTCAGTGGTGGCAGCGATGAGCGGCGACGCTTCATCGACATGGTGATCTGTCAGTACGACGCTGCTTATACGGAGGCTCTGCTCCGCTACAACAGGGCTCTGCAGCAGAGAAATGTGATGCTGAAGCAGGATGAGGAGATTGACCCGGAGGTGTTCCTTGTCTTCGAGGAGCAGATGGCCAGGGAGGGTGAGTACATCTTCCAGAAGCGGAGCGAGTTCATCTCGGAGCTCATCCCTATCTTCCAGCAGTTCTACAACGAGATTTCGAAGGAGAGGGAACAGGTGGAGCTTCGCTATGTGTCGCAGTTGCAGAGAGGTCCGTTGCTGGAACAGCTGACGAAGGACCGCTTCAAGGACAGGGCTGTCGGCTATTCCCTGCATGGCATCCATAAGGACGACCTCGAGATGTTGCAAGGCGGATATCTTGTGCGAAGGGAAGGCAGTCAGGGACAGAGCAAGACGTTCCTCATTGCCCTGAAGCTGGCTCAGTTCGATTTCCTGAGCAGGACTGGCAGTCGGACCACACCTTTGCTCTTGCTGGACGACATCTTCGACAAGCTCGATGCGGAGAGGGTGGAGCAGATCGTGAAGCTGGTAGGTGGGAAGCGCTTCGGACAGATCTTCATCACGGACACCAATCGAGACCATCTGGACGCTATCCTGGCTTCGATGAAGAGCGACAACAAGATTTTCTTCGTGGAGAAAGGGGCGATTAAAGTTTAGAGTTCATAGTCCATAGTTCATAGTTCATAGTTAAGGCTACGCCCTAAGTTTGCGAAAGAATTCAATCTTCAATTTTCAATTTTCAATTTTGAATTATGAGGTATAACTCTCAGCCATTTCAGGATGTTTTGTTGGCTTTCTTGAAGCAAGAGGGCTTGGAGACCCCTTTGCTGGAATATCGCATTACAGAGGCTTGGCCCGAGGTGATGGGGAAGACCATTTCGCGCTATACGAAGCAGGTCTTTGTCAAGGAGAGCAA
>ODAI013742022.1_pt1 | contig 16162 bp, 11 predicted proteins | sample 1539321 | NCBI WGS metagenome assembly ODAI01 (sample SAMN02144231, study PRJEB22623) | gut metagenome | biome: sheep rumen | host: Ovis aries | place: New Zealand
TCGAGCAGATAAACCGCCGCGTCGAACTTCTCGCCGCCCTCGTCCGCCAGCCGCTTGGAGATCGCGGCGGAGGAGCCGGAAGCGTCATACAGGCCGTTCATCTTGGAGAACTTCGCGTTCTTGCCCTTCTCGGAGGTCACCGGCACGGTGGTCACCATGTCGCTCTCGTCGGAGATCAGGCCCGCCTCGAGCAGGTAGGGGAAGATGTTGCTGGCGCCGCCGCCGCAGGCATCATAGGTGGCGAAAGCATTGCCCGCCGCCATCACGCCGCGTCCGTCGCCGGCCTTGGTATGGGTCAGGTAGTCGGGATCGAGCAGGCCGTCCCTGTACCACTCGACCATTTTCTGCAGATAGGCGAAGTGGCTGTCCTCGGTCAGGCCGTTCTTGACGACGCCGTCTTCCACATAGTAATCCCAGTAGTTGTCAAATCCGGGGGTGAAGATCTGGTTCATCCACTCGGTCCGGGTGATGAAGGGGATCATGTCCGGATGGGCCGCCTTCACGGCGTGCAGCACGGTGTCCCACTCGTCGATGGTTTCCGGAACCTCCAGGTTCAGCTCCTTCAGGATGTCGCCCCGCATATAGAATCCGGAGGTGAACAGGCAGTTGTTGTTCTCGTAGGTCGTGCCACGCAGGAAGGGGAATACGTAGTAGTCACCGTTCGCGGTTTTGACAGCCTTGTCGATGGCCACTTCGTTGTCCAGGATCTTCTTCAGGTTCGGGGCCTTGCCGGAGGCGATCACGTCGTTCAGAGAGATGATGACTTCGTCCTCGATCGCCGCGGACGCTCCGCCGGGATAGGCGGTCCAGCTGTATTCGACGATGTCGGGCATCTCGTCCGGCACGGCGGTCAGCAGATTGAATTCGGTTCCGTCCTGTCCCGCGGCGGGATGGATGAACTCGATTTCGATGCCGGTAGCTTCCTTCACGGCTTCGTACCAGCGGGTCTCGGCCATGTTCGTCACCTTGGCAGCATCCAGGTTCTCGTGCAGCTTGACCCAGTAAGTCAGCTTCACGCCGGCGTAGGGCTTGCTGTCCTCCGCCACCGCGCCGACGGCCAGCGTGGCCACAAGCAGCATCAGGACCAGAAGCAGGGATACAAGTTTCTTCATGGTTGGGTTCTCCTTTGCAGATTTATTTTATCAGCGGTCCTCCGCCGATAATTCGGTTTTTTACAGGGAAAGACCGATTTCCCCGGGCAAAGCCCATTGCCGGGCAGATGCGAGGAAGACATCCTCCAGGTCCCGGACGCAGGGGAAGGCGTCTCCGCCCTCCTCGATCCACCGGACATGGGCGGAATCCACGTCCCGGACCGGCAGGTTCTGCGCCAGGCGCACCGCGTGCAGGTGAGAGAGCCCCGCCATCGGCCCGCACAGCGGTTTCTCCCCCTCCCGGGTGCACCGGATCGCGTCGTACAGCTTCTGCATCATGGGGGTGTTTCCGTCCGCGCCGTAGTCGATCTCCTGCCCGTCATCCGTCCGCACGATGAAATGCTTTCCCTTTCCCCAGGTCAGCGTGCCCCGCTCAAAGCGGGCCTCCCCGTCCTGCCCCAGGTTCCGGGTTTCCAGCGGATGCGCCGTGTAGTAGAGCATTTCCGTCCCGTGGCGCGTAGTGAACCGCAGCGCCGCGATGTCGTAGTTCTCCACTTCCGGGTTCCCCCGGTAAAGCTCGCCGCTGACCGACGCCACATCCTCCGCCGTCTCCATGCTTTCGCCCAGCAGAAAGGTCATCATCTGGAAGTTGTGGGCACAGGCGTTCATAAACGGGCTGTCCAGCACCTCCCAGCCGTCCGCGGTAATCCTTCCGGCCCATCCGCTCCGGGCGTAGTAATTTCTGCCCCGCCGCATCGCGTGCACGCAGCGCATCCGGAGCGGCCTGCCGAAGCGTCCGTCCAGGATGTCCCGCTTCAGCGAGAGGATCGCCCGGTCATAGTTCAGCTGCCATCCGAGTGCCAGGAACCGTCCCGTTTCCCGGGCGCGGTCCGCCAGCTGCAGCGTTTCCGCCTCCGTCAGGCACAGCGGCTTCTCGCACAGCACGTTCGCGCCATTTTCCAGGCACTCTTCCGCCATGGCCGCGTGCAGATGAATCGGGCTGGAGATCACAGCCAGCTCCGCCTGCCGTTCCGCGAAGAAATCGCGCAGGCTCCGGTATACAGGGATTCTCTTCTCCCGGATCACCGGAAAGCGGTCCGCCAGGTTCTCCGCCACGTCCACGATACCGACCACATCGCCGCCCGCGTCATGCTGCGTCATTTCATCCAGATACTTCTGGCCGTACGAACCGACGGAGACCAGCACCACCCGCGGCCGCCGAACTTCCTTTTCACTCATTCCGTCATCGTCTCCCCGATGTTTTCAAACCGCGCTTCCCCGCGTCCCACAGCCGCCAGGCCCAGGCACGCGCCGGTGAAGCGTTTCCCCGGCAGCCCCTCGTCCGCCAGGTAACCGACGGACAGCCGCGCCGTCTCCCCGGTTTCCGTGCAGCCGGCTTCCCGTTCGAGCCCTTCGCCGCGGATCCGGAGGGTCGCCCGGGTTCCGGAGAGAAGGCCCAGGCGCGTTTCCCGCCTTTCCTCGCCGATCCGCTCCCGAAGCAGCACCTCCGCACCCTGCGCGGTCCTTCTCAGGCTCAGCATGTACCAGCTGTCCTCGTCGTAATAACCCGTCAGGCCGGCTTCGCCGCCCTCCTCCATGCCGCTCACGTCCACGTCCGCCCGCTGCTCCACCCGGCTTTCCGTCTGCCGGCGGAGCAGCAGGTGCGCTCCATGCTTCCCGCTCAGCTCCGCGCCGCCGTCCAGGGCGATCCCGTTCTCCCGGATCCGCGCAAACGTTTTCCAGTCTTCCCGGGGACAGAGCCACTGCCCGTCGGTTTCCCCGGGCTCCACCGCCGCGTCCGGCAACAGCTTCCGCTGCAGGCAGGAGGGGCCGCGCAGCCCGTTGACCATCGGCCATCCGTCCGCCGTCCATTCCAGCGGATCCAGCGCCGTTTCGCGGCCCATCAGGCTCTTTCCGCCGATTCTCCGCCCGCACAGGTAGACGATGGCCCACCGGCCGTCCGCCAGCTGGAAGGGCTTTCCGTGCCCGCCTCTGGCGATATACGCGCCCCGGCGCTTCCCGCCGAGGATCGGGTTGAAGGGGCAGTGCTCATAGGGACCTTCCAGATACCGGGCCCGCGCGCAGGAGATCATATGACCGTTTCCCGTGCCGCCCTCCGCCTGGAAGATGTAATACCATCCGTCCTTCCGGATGATGTGCGGTCCCTCGCTCTTGTAGCGGTTCGTTCCCATCCAGATCATCCGGGGCTCCTCCATCATCTCGCCCCCGTCGCTGATCCGGGCGATCCGCACGCCGGGATTCACGACCAGGTACCGCTTCCCGTCCGCATCCGTGAACAGGGAGGGATCGATGCCGTCCGCCGGCAGAAACCGCGGCGGCGCCCAGGGACCCCGGGGATCCTCCGCCGAGGTGATCATCTGGATCCGGTATGGCGGCGTATCCCGCCGCAGCGTCGCCACGACCCAGTACCTTCCCTGATAGAAGGAGATGTCCGGCGCCCAGTATCCATATCCGCCCGGCAGGCCCTCCACGCCGGCCTCGGCCGGATCGGTGAACACATGGCCGGCGGTCTCCCAGTGAACCAGATCCCGGCTGTGGCTGATCTCCAGCGCAGGCATCATCGTGAAGGTGGAGTTGATCAGCCAGTAATCCTCCCCAACCCGCAGGATGGAAGGGTCCGGATGCATTCCCCGGATCACCGGGTTCCGGTAGCATTCCCGCAGCCGGATTCCGCTGATCTCCTCCAGCGCCCGCAGCGCGTCCGCGCCTTTTTCTCTGGCCAGATCCAGCGGCGTGACGCCCCGGTCGTCGCCCTCGTCCGCGCTAAAGCCCAGCACCCGCACGGCAAAGGCGATCGTCGCCGGGTCCCCGCTCCGGGCGGCGTGATGAAGGATCGTTCCGCCTTCCGCGTCCGGAGGATAGCTCATTCCATGGCATCCGCCGCAAATCGCCTCCAGCATCTCCGCCCTTCCGAGCCTTGCCGCCAGCCGCGCCCAGTCCTCCTTCGCGTCCGTCGGATACGCGGAGAGCGCGCCGTCCCGCATCCGCCCGAGCAGCTCCGCCAGGTCTCCCGCCTCAATCAGCCTGCTGATTTCATCCATTATTATCTCTTCCCCTATACATCCTCCACACATGCTCAAACCACAGATCCCGCTCCGGCATCGGCCTCGCGGGAATTCGCGCCGAAACCCCGCCGCGGGTCTCCAGCACGCCTGCGGGATTTCCTTCCTCCCCGGCGGCTGCAATCATCGCCGAGAGCACCTCCCGCTGGGTGACCAGCATATCCCGCAGCATCAGCCGCTCCTCAAAGTCCGCCCCGGCGGGATCCGCCTCCGCGGCCACCGCCAGCGCGGCGTCCACATCCGCCTGCAGCCGCGCCATGCCCGCCTTGTCCCGCCGGATGCCGGCGACCTCCGTCATCCGCGTCCGGAAGGGCTCCGCGTCCCCCGCGGGAAGCCGGAACGGCTCCTCCGGAAGCATGCCTTCCGGGATTTGCCTGCCGTTTCGCACCGCGTGCTTCGCGGCCCGCATGGAGCCGGCCTGGGTCGAATTCAGCGCCGTACCTCCCGGCCGCTTCCGGCCGAAGGTGCCCGCCGCCTCGCCGCACACATACAGCCCCGGCACCTCCGTCTGCCAGTGGTCATCCACGGCGATGCCGCCGTTGTGATGCTGCGCGCAGGCGCGGATCTCCAGCCGCTCCGTCTCCAGATCGATCCCATGATTCCGGTAAAGCTCGATGGCCGGCGCATTGATCGCCCGCAGCCGTTCAATCGGCGTCTCCTGCGTCGCGCCGCACTTGTCCAGGTATTCCCGGGCTTCCGCAGCCAGCGCGGACCGGTCATATCCCCGGGGGCTGCGCCGGTAATCCAGATACACCCGCCGCCCCGCGTCGCATTCCCTTTTCACCAGCAGATCCACCCGGGAGGAGCCCTCCCGCCGGCTTTCGTCATATGGCCACTGGTATCCCTTCAGGAAGGTCATCGCGATGGCCTCCTGATCTCCCAGCGCGTCGGAAAGGAAGTCCCGCTCCCGCCCCTCCGCGTCCACCGACACATACCGCGGCAGCGCCTGCTGATAGCTTCCGCTCAGGTTCCATCGGAAGCGGATGGAGGCCAGCCCGTACTGCCAGCAGTCCAGGTTTGCTCCCGCCGCGCCCTTCTCCAGCGCCAGCGCGCTCATCCCGTGCTGGCTCTCCGGGTAGACCCGGTCCCGGTATATGTGCGCCGGGCCGCCGGTGCACAGAATGATGTTCGCGCAGCGGATCCGCAGGATCTCCCGCGCCTCCCGGTCGTATACATCCAGCGCAGCAACCCCGTTTTCCCCGGTGATCACCCGGGCGGCCACGCACCGGTCCAGAATCCGGACCCCTCTGCGCCGCACGGACCGCTCCAGCGCCTCGGTCATCAGCCGGCTGGTCAGGGGACCGACCGAGGATGCCCGCCGGCGCACGTCGTGATCCGTCTGGTATCCGGCGTATTCGCCGTATTCATTTACGGGAAAGGGAACGCCCAGGGCGCAGAGCTTGAAGAAGCATTCCGCCGAAGCCGCCGCCTCGCACAGCGCCGTGTCCCCGTTCACGTCCGGATAGTGCAGATCCCTGGCCATGGCGCCGACGCTGTCGCCCTCGTCCCCAGCCAGAGAAAGCTTGTAGTAGGTCTGCTTGTCGCTGCCGGTGTTGCGGGATGTACCGGCATTCATGTCCTCTGTCACCAGGGCGAGGCTTTCCTCCCCCAGCGCAGAGAGCGTGTCCGCCGCGTTCAGCCCGGCGCACCCCGATCCGACCACCACCGTCCGGATGTGAATTTCCCGCATACGCTTCCTGCCCTTCCTTTTTTACAGCCTCCTCAGGCTGAATCCGCCGTCCGCGTCCAGCACCTGGCCCGCGGAATAATCCAGCAGCCCGCTGGCGCATGCCAGTACCATCCCGGCCACGTCCTCCGGCTTTCCGAACCGGCGCACCGGCAGCAGCCCGTCCGCGATCATCCGCTCGTACTTCCCGTGCACGACCTTCGTCATGTCCGTATCGATGATCCCCGGCCGCACCTCGAACACCGGAATGCCCTCCGGGGCCAGCCGATCGGCAAACAGCTTCGTCACCATGCCGACGCCTGCCTTGCTGATGCAGTACTCCCCGCGGCTCGTGCTGGAGGTGTAGGCGCTCATGCTGCCGATGTTCACAATCCGCGGTTGCCAGTCGCTCACCCTTTCGCGCTCGGCAATCATCTCCCGGGCGAACAGCTGGCACATGAACAGCGTTCCCCGAAGGTTGATCCCCGTCACCCGGTCAAAGCTTTCCTCGGTCATCTCCAGAATGTCCCGCCGCTCCAGCGGCGCAACCCCCGCGTTGTTCACCAGCAGATCGATCCGGCCGCACCGCCGCAGGATCTCCTCCAACGCCGCCTGCCGCTCCTCCGCCCGGGAAATGTCGCAGGGGATATAATCCGCCTCCGGAGGAAAATCCGCCGGCCGCTCCCTCCGCGTTCCGGAGAAGATCACCCGCCAGCCCTCCGCCTGAAGCCTTTCCGCGATCCCCCGCCCGATTCCGCGGGAGGATCCGGTCACAAACGCGCATCTCACAGCCTGTACACCTCCCGGTCCCGGACGATGCAGCCCGCGGGCGTTCCCGCCCGCAGCAGCTTCGCGCAGCCGCCGCAGGTCACGCAGCAGCCGCCCGGTTGAATGCTGCCCGTTCCGCGCAGTTCATGCACGAATTCAGGATCCGCAAAGGCCATTCTGCCGAACCCGGCCATCGCGCAGTGCCCGCCTTCCAGCATGCCGGCCGCCAGGTTTCCCGCCCACTGCCGCACATAGCTGAAAGCGCTGCCGATCACCGGCAGTCCCGGGACAGCGTGCTGAATCTCGCTCACCCCGCGCATCATCCGGCCGATGCCCTCGAGCGGATGCTCATCCGGCACGTAGTTGCCATGGTCGTACGGCCGGTTCACGTGCGGATTCCTGTACGGATTGCCCATGGTCACGTTGATCAGGGGAATCCGGAATTCGTCCTGCAGCTCCCGGATCAGCCGGACCGGTTCCGTCATGTCCGGCGCGAGCCCGCCGCCCTCCCGGACGCCGAAGCCCCAGGGCCATTCAAATCCGTCATATACATTCAGCCGGCTGGTCAGGAAAAAGCCGTTCCCCGGCTTTCCGCCCTCCGCCGCCCGGTAGCAGTTTTTCAGAAATCGCGTCCGGTTTTCCCAGCTTCCGCCGTATTCCCCGGGGCGGGTGTACGCTGACAGCAGCTCGCAGGCCAGGTACCGGTGGCAGCACTTGATGTCCATCCCGTCAAAGCCGGCCTCCCCGGCCAGCCGAGCGGCCCGGGTGTACGCCTCCTCGAACCGTTTCAGATCCCCGTCACTCACAATCCTGTCCTTCCCGAGAGGGGAATCCTCCAGCGGGGGGCAGTTGTAGGCGATCAGGGGTTCCGGATATCCGTGGGGCTTGGAGTACCGGCCCGAGTTCGTCGCCTGCATGACGATCACCGGCGCGTTTCCGTTCTCCTTCAGGGAGATCTCCCGGATCTCATCCGTCAGTCTCCGGAAGCTGTCCACGTTCTTTTCCGTGATCATCAGCTGGTGGGCGGATGCCCGCGCTTCCGGCACCGTCGCCACCGCCTCGAACCAGATCAGACCAGGGCCCGCCTTCGCGAACCGGTGATACCGCCGGACGGTCAGCTCTCCCGGAGCGCCGTCCTCCGTTCCGTCCGTTCCCTCCATGGGCTGAAAGGCGATCCGGTTCGCCGCTTCCTTCTCTCCGATCCCCAGCGGTTGAAAAATCTGCTCCGTCCGCCCGCTCAGCGGGATGAAAGCATTCAGTTTTTTCGATTCGGCCTCCAGCTCTTCCATGGTTGCGTAATGGAACGCTACGTGCTGCATATGATTAAGCTCCCTTGTCTGTTTCTATTGTTTATGATACTATGGATCCGGGTCGAAAAATCGTTTTTTTTTGCATGAATATATGTAATTTCGATTTCAGGAGGTCTCCCGTGTCCATCGACATCCGCTACAATGACCAGCCCACGCCCCATGGCATGCATACCCATACCTATTATGAAATGCTGTATGTCGTTTCCGGTTCAGCGGTCATCACCGTCCGCAGCCGCGATTTCGTCTGCGGTCCCGGCTCGCTGATCTTTCTCAACCCCTTCGACGAGCACGCCTCCCGTCCGCTCGACCTGCCCTATAAGCGGTACTATCTTCTGCTGCCGACCACCGAGCTGAAGGCCTTCCATAATGATGTGCTGCTGCTTTCCGTCTTCCGGTTTCACGGGGAGCAGTTCCCCTACGTGGTGGAGACCGGCAGCCTCAAGCCGCGCTTTGACAGCTATTTTTCGATGCTCATGGAGACCCGCTCCGGCGCAGGCCCGCTTTCCGACGTGCGCATGGAGGCGCTCATGACCCTGATCCTGACGGATGCCCAGTCCCTGCGCCCCGATATGTTCACCCCGCCGAACCAGCTTTCCTTCCTCCCCGTGCAGGATATTCTCTCCGAGCTCGACGCAACCTTCTGCAGCGACTTTTCCCTTTCCGCCCTGGCTTCGAAGTATCATGTGTCCCCCGGCTGCCTCTCCTCGCATTTCCGCCGGGCGGTCGGCATCAGCCCCATGCAGTACATCACCCAGAGCCGTATGCAGCGGGCCCGCCTGCTCCTGCTCAACAGCGAGCTTTCCATCGCCTCGATCGCCGGGCAGTGCGGCTACCCGGACGTGAGCAATTTCGTCCGCCGCTTCCGCCTGCAGTTCCGGGAGACCCCGCTGCAGTACCGCCAGAAGCGGATCTCCTCCCGGCCCCATCCGGAGGACAAGAGCGCGGAATAGAATCGAAATATACCATTTGCATCCCGCGGATGCAGATGCTATACTTTCACTTAATCTTTTGTTCAGTGAGGTTTGCGCCATGAAATCACCCCGCACCCAAAGCCTGTACAATCTCCTCCGGTCCTGCTTTACGCAGAAGATCCTCCTGGCCCAGCAGGAATCCCCCCGCACCTCCGTGGCCGGAAGGGAGCTGGACTGGATCCGCGCCGTCACCGGTGACCTGCCCGCCATCCGGGGGCTGGATTTTATCCATGACGACTATGCCGGCGTGGTGGACCGCTCCCGGGAATGGAACGACCGGGGCGGCATCGTGTCCATCTGCTGGCACACCGGCATCGACGGGAACGACTATCCCTCCAGCAAGGAGGAAAACCCGGATTTTGAAAAGCTGCTTGCGCTGGGGACGGAGGCGCACGGAAAGCTTCTCCGCCGCTGGGATGACGCAGCCCGGGCGCTGGAGACCCTGCAGGCAGCGGATGTGCCCGTGCTCTGGCGGCCCTTCCACGAGTTTGACGGCCGCTGGTTCTGGTGGGGCAAGGGCGGCGGCGAGGCCTTCGCTGCCCTCTGGCGGATGATGTACCGCCGTTTTACCGAGGATTACGGACTCCGGAACCTGATCTGGGTGCTGGGCTACGCGGACGACGTGCTGGACGGCTGGGATCCGGGCAGCGAATTCTTTGACATTGCCGGCTCCGATACCTATCGGGGCGAAACCACTCACGCCGCGTCCTTCCGCCGGCTGCAGGAGAAGTATCCGGACAAAATGCTCGCCCTGCACGAGTGCGGCCTGATTCCCGCGCCCGATGCGTTCTTTCAGGAGGGCAGTCCCTGGCTCTGGCTGATGCCCTGGCACGGCCGCTGGCTGATGGACAATGATCCCTTCCGCATCCGGGAAGTGTATCAGGACGAGCGATTCATCTCCCTCGGCCGCCTCCCCGCGTTCTGAGCAGCGGCCCGGTTTCCGTCTGAAAAAGGCCGGACTGAACCGCCCGGCCCGAATGACCCTGATTGCTGGAGGAAAACGCTTTGACTGGATTCAGTGAAGTTCTGCGTATCGTTCTGCCGGTGGTGCTGATGCTTCTGATCGGCATGCTCTGCCGGAAGAAGCAGCTGCTCGACCGGCGCGGCATTGACGCGCTCAAGACGGTGGCGGTGCAGATCGGCCTGCCGGCCGTGCTGCTGCACACCTTTGCCACGGCGGAATATTCCGCCGCCACGCTCGTCGTTCCGCCCGTCATGTTTCTGGTCTGCGTGCTGGCCTGGCTGCTGGGCGGATGGGCCGGCAGGCTTCTGAAAACCGGGAACCGCTTTCTGCCGTTCCTGACCACCGGCTTTGAGGCCGGCATGCTCGGCTATGCGCTCTATACGCTCCTCTACGGCACGAAAACCCTCGCGGACTTCGCCCGCATCGATCTGGGTCAGGTGCTCTTCGTCTTCACGCTGTACAAGCTGCTGCTCAGCCGCCGGGAAAAGGGGGCAGCGCCGGGCACGCTCCGCCGGCTGATCCGGGAGATGCTCCTCTCCCCGATCATTCTGGCCATTCTCGTCGGCGTGCTCCTCGGCGCCACCGGCCTGTATCGGAGCCTCGTTTCCTCCGGTGCCGCCGCGGTGCTGGACGCCTGTACTGACTTCATCTCCGCGCCGGTCGGCGCGCTGATCCTCCTGGCCATCGGCTACGACCTGGTCCTCCGGGATGTGCCTTGGAAGCAGGCGCTGCAGGCCGCCGGGCTCCGCCTGGTGATCATGGCTGTCCTCGGCGCGGCCGTCTGGCTGCTTTTCCGCCTCTTCTGGCCGGATGCCCGCTGGGAAAAGGCGATCGCGCTTATGTTCCTGCTCCCGCCGCCCTTCGTGCTTCCGGTGTTCTCCACCACGGAGCAGCAGCGCGCCTACCTTTCCTCCGTTCTTTCGCTGTCGACCCTGATCACCCTGATCGGCTTCGTCGCTCTGGCCATGATCGGATAGCGCAAAGCGCAGGAATGCTTCAGCCCGCAAAGGACTGAAGCATTCTTTTTTTCGGTTTTGCCTGAATCTCACTCGTCCATCGGCGCACACTGAACGGTCAGCGTCGTATCCTGCTCCATCCGGAATCCGTTCTCGACGTTCGTTCCGTCCTCCAGCAGGAAGGCGGTTGCCTCCCACCCTTCCGGTACGCTGATCATGAACGGATCCACCCATCCGTCCGCCGGCAGGCTGACGATTTCGTCCTCCTGCCCTTCGATCCGGATCGTCAGCTGAAAGTCCACCATGCCGAGCCGGTCCATATGCTCATTGATCCACTGCCTGCGCAGCGCGATGGTATTCCGGATGTGCTCCACCTCGTCCGGGAACCGGCGCAGCGACTCCCCATTCAGATCGTTCCACATCTCGCCCCATCGGTCCGTCTCCCGCCCCATGGCTCCCTGCAGTTCATCCCGCGTCGCATCCAGCAGGCCGCCCTCCCGGGTCATCTCATCCAGCGCTGCCTGGAACACATCCCATCGCGCCCGCAAAAGCGCCAGGAACTCCGGCTTTTTCCGCAGCTCCGACATCCAGGGGAAATAGCTGTTGTTGAAGCCAACCTGCTGCGTCCCGTCGCTGAGCCAGTTGCCCCAGGCATCGTCAAAGTCCCACAGCGGACCGAAGTACAGCTTTCCTTCGCTCCCGTCCGCCTCGTAGCGCTTTTTGTACATGTGGGTGGAATCCGTCCGGAAGGCGTCCCCGTTGCAGGAAAACTCCATGATCCACCAGTAGTCCGCCAGGGACTGAAGATCGATCATCTCCCCGTATCCGCGCCCCTGCGCGTTTCTTCCGTCCGGAGCGAAAACGGCGTCCTCCGCCTGCTGGATAAACGTACGGATATACTGCTTCTGCGCCTCGTTCTCATATCCGTCATCCGCCGGATTGAAGGACGGGGTATGACTCCCCAGCTGAAGCAGATGCTCCGTTTCGAACCGGTCCGCCCCCTCGTCCTCCGGGAAAAAGTCGATCAGGTAACCGCCCTGAATGGCAGGAAGGCTGCTGTCCCCCGCTGTCAGTTCATCAATGGCCACCCGCGTCTTCGCGATCCGGATCTGCTCGCACAGGTAGTAGATGCCCAGATACTCGTCGTTCATCACCACTTCCACAAAGGCGCCCATCGGCGTAAACTCCAGCCCCAGCCGCTCACCCATCCAGCCGGTGATCCAGTTCCGGATCTGGCTGGCGTCATAATTGGTCATCAGCACCCAGTGCCTGTTCTTTCCCAGGCCGAACAGGTTCGTTTTCTCCTCCAGCTTGATCTTGTAGGGCTTCTTCGGATTCCCCCAGGAGCCGTTCCCCCGGCCGCGGATATAGTCCAGCTTCAGCCCCTTCACGGTGCCCTGGGGATACGCGCCGCCAATCCCGCCGTCATATTCGTCCGGCACAACGATATCCATCTTTCCGGTGCAGCGGACGGAATGATCCGCGCTGTCGTTCATCGCAAAGACCGCCGCTTCCCCGCCGTCCAGGTGCAGATATATCACCGGCAGATCCACCGGTTCAAACGGCTCCGCCCCGGCGGCCGCAAACAGCATCAGCGCCAGCGCCGCCAGCACGATGCCCGCCAGAATGTGTCCCTTCCTGCTCATGTGCTTCTCCTTCCAAAGTCCGGAGGCCAGACGGCTCCGGTTTTTATTGATTACCTGCCGAATACAGATGAATGCTCAGCCGATCCGTCTCCACAGGCTCACCTGGCCCCTGAATTCCCCGTCCAGCGCGGAGCCGAACCGCTGCACCTCCCGGTATCCTTCCATCAGGCGTTCCATCGCCGGCGCGTCGTTCCCGCCGAAGGTATGCGCCACCACCAGTGCCTCATCCCCCAGCACCCGCCGCACCGCCTGATACCCGACCGGCCTGGAATAATCCCGGACCGTGGATTCGATCCGGTCCGTATATCCGTCCCGGATGATATGCTTCACCTGGCCGTAAAAGCGGACCGCCGCCAGCGCCTCCTGCCATCCGTCCTCCGCAATCTCCCCCGCGTCCCCGGACAGGCACAGTCTTCCCAGGAACCCGGCGGTCAGCACGAACCGGATCCGATGGATGTCCGCCTCTTTGCGCAGCACGGCCCAGATCTGGCTCTGTTCCGGCCGGATCAGCCGCTGCAGGTTCGCCGCGATCAGCGGAATGGACAGCGCCTCGTGGGCATCCGAGAAGCTGGCCTGGGAAACCAGCGCCATCATCGAGGGCTCCAGCCGGTGCCCGCCGGACGAGCAGTTTTCGATCACCAGTTCCGGCAGCTCCTCCGCAATGTGGCGGAAGTAGTCCTGGGTTGCGCAGATGGTCTGCCGCAGCCCTTCGCCGGGGCTCTCCGCCCCGTCAACGCCTGCGCCGATGCACTCGTTGTAGTCCACCTTCAGGTATCCGAATCCGTTCTCCTTCAGAAGCCGGATCATCTTCCGGTCCAGAATATCCCAATTCTCCCGCTGCCGCATGTCGCGGAAGCGCCGGCTGCCGACGCTGACGGGATACCCGTCGCGGCTCAGCAGCAGCGCCGTGTCCTGATACGCCTCCGACTCCGTTCCCACGTTCTCAAATTCGAACCAGATACCGGGAATCAGGCCATGGCTGCGGATCATCTCCGTCGCCGCCCCGATCCGTCCCTCCGGGAACAGCTCCCGGCTGGGGATCCAGTCCCCCGCCGCGTTGAACCAGTTGTCGTATACAGGAGACTTGTACCATCCGGCGTCGATCACCAGATAGCGGACGCCGGTCCCCTCCAGCCGCGCGGCGATTCTCTCCAGATTTTCCATGTTGGGGTTGCCCCATGTGGTGCACCACTCATTGAAGATCACAGGCATATCCCGGTCCACCGGCGAAATCCGCGGGTTTTGCGCCTTGACGAGCCGGTCGCACACCTCCTCCAGCGAGCATCCTTCGGCCACCACCGCCATCGGCGTTTCGAAGGTCTCACCGGGGCCGATCTCCTTCCACCAGGCGCCGAAATCCCGATCCGCCAGCCCGCCCTGCACATATACGGAGGGGTCCTTCCGCAGGATCTCCATCTGCCAGCTCGACGCGCAGTACAGCTGTACGCCAATGAAGCTTCCCGTCCCGCTGTCCTCGAGCACCAGGAACGGAAACCATTTCCGGACCGGCATCGAACCGATCTGCCCGAATTTTTCGATCCGCGTGCCATGGTTCGCCCAGGAGGGTTCCATGTTCAGATCGGTCATGTCCTGGCTCAGCAGCTTGCCTTCCGCGCTCCAGAAGCTGGTCGCCCGGTGAATGCGGTCCGCCCGGATTCCCCGGATCGCGAAGCTGGACAAAAGCTCCAGCACCGCCTTCTCCGCCGTGCAGTTTTCAAATATCGTCCGGCAGACCGTCACATTCCCCCGCCGCTCATGGATCACCGTCAGCCGGTGTCCCTTCGGTCCGCGGAATACCGTCCGTTCCCCATCATCCGCGATCTTCTCCATTCCCTGGGTCGATTCGCTGGAGGACAGCGTATGTCCGTTTCCGAAAGAATCGCTGTAGCGATCGCCGCGCAGCCGCCATTCCGCATAAAACTCCATCATGATCGCTTCCTCTCCTGTCTCCCGGTATTCAGCATTCAATGCTGATGACGCTCCCCATCGTCAGCCGTCATATCATTCCGAATTCATGTCCCCTGCACTGTACAGAAATCCTGCCCGTTTGTCAATAAAACGGGTCAGGGAACGGACGGTTTCCCCGACTCATCTGTGCCTGCGCATGTATTCGATTGTTCTGTAGAGCGTTTCACCGTGAAAAATCCGGTCCAGGTTGCCGGAAAAGTCCAGTCCGTAGCGCCGCCCCATGTCGCTCAGCGCCGCTTCGAGCCGGTCCTGCTGCTCCTCCTGTATTTCCGGCAGCAGATCATCGATCCGGATCTGCCGGCCGTTCTCGCCCGTCAGATGATAGATGCCTGCGCCGACCAGCCGCACCGGCCGGCGCGGCACCTGGTCCAGCAGCCGGACCGCCTCCTCATGGATCACCGCGGCGGAGCGGGTGGACGGAATCAGCCGGGAGCGGGTAATGCTTTTCATGTCCGACCATGTCAGCTTGAGCGTTACGCCCTCGCCGTACAGTCCCACCCGGGCCGCCCGCCGCTCAACGCTGATCGCCAGCAGCAGAATCACGTCCCGGAGCAGCCCGAAGTCGCTGACATCCTCCTGGAAGGTAATCTCCCGGCTGATGGATTTCGCGTCCTCCGGCCTGTATGGGCTGACCTTCCGGTCATCGATTCCGAAGGCCATCCGGGTGATCCAACGTCCCTGCTTGCCGAAGGTACGGATGATTTCATCCTGACGCGTCTGTATATCCCGGACGGTATAGATCCCCGCCCGGTTCAGCTTTTCGGCGGTCTTTGCCCCGACAGTATAGAGCACGCGGACATCCCGGTCAATGATGAGCCGGATATATTCCTCCGCCGAAGGGATCTCAAAGTATCCGTCCGGCTTCTTTTCCTCGCTGGCGGTCTTGGCCGCAGTCTTCGAATAGGCTACGCCGACGGAGCATGTCAGCCCCTGCTCCTCCAGCGTCCGCCGCTTGATCTCCCGGGCAAACCCGCAGGCTCTCTCCCATCCGCCGGCGCTCTCCGTCACATCCAGATACGCTTCGTCCAGGGCGATATACTCCGATGCGGTGGCATATTCATTCCAGATCTCATGGAGCTTTTCGGACACCGCCCGGTATTTTTCATAGCTTCCGTGCATATAGATGCCGCCCGGGCAGAGGCGGTATGCTTCCTTGATGTTCATCGCGGAATGGATGCCGAACCGCCGCGCCTCATAGCTGCAGGTGGCCACCACGCCGCGCTCCTGCGGCAGCGCACCGATGATCAGCGGCTTTCCCCGCAGCGCGGGATTGTCCCGGATTTCAACGGAGGCAAAGAAGGCATCCATATCCACATGGATAATAATCTGATCCGCCGTCACCGCCTCCCCTCCGGTTTTCTGACTCCGGTACCATTATACCATGTTATACAGGCTTCGGGGGATGATTCTGCGCACTCCTGCAGGCGTACTTCGAATTGCCGAATTGCCGTGAGTTATGAGGAGGACGAAGGACAGCAAAGCCGCCGGGGAGCATTCTCCGGCGGCTTTGCTTCAGACTGTCGAAAAAGTCCGAGGTTTCGGCCTCGGATTTTTTCGTAGTGTGCCGGGCATGGCACAATTCTTGCGGGTGAAAGTCCCGCCACGGGTAGTTACCGCCAAGTGTAGCGAACCGCAAGCTGCTGCCAGCAATGGTAGGAAGGCTCTGGAAGATGCCGGCTTGGAGCATCATCGTCTGCATGATTGTCGCCACACTTTCGCGGTTATTGCTCCCCCAATAA
>ODAI010091106.1_pt1 | contig 16161 bp, 11 predicted proteins | sample 1539321 | NCBI WGS metagenome assembly ODAI01 (sample SAMN02144231, study PRJEB22623) | gut metagenome | biome: sheep rumen | host: Ovis aries | place: New Zealand
GGCGATCCTGCAGACGGTGGAGCTGAAGGCCTACGACAGGCTGACCATTGGAAAGACAGAGCTGATGTTTGTGCCCCTGTGCGGTGAGAAATTCGAATGGGAAAACGAGGGTCAGGCTTAAAAAAGGAAAAAACGATCCCGATCACGGAAGTCCGGGAGGAAAAGGTCTATTACGAGCGCACGCTGGATCTGACGATGGAGCTGGAGTATAAGATCGACCTCCCGGAGGCCTGCGGGATGGACGCCGCGAAGGTACACGGCATCGGCGCCAGGGAAAATCAGGAGGATTCCTTCGGCATTTCTCAGATTTCGGAAGAGATCTGGGAGGAGCGGGGCGTTCTTTTTGTGCTGGCGGACGGCATGGGGGGCATGGAGGGCGGAGAAAAGGCCAGCATGGCCGGCGTCATTTCCTGCCTGAGCCGTTTTGAACGGGAGTCTCCCGCGCCGGGCTCCGGCTGGATGGAGGACATGGCCCTCGAGGCAAATGAGGATGTCAGAGAGGCGCTCGGCGAGCTGGCAGACATGGGCGGGAGCACGCTGGTGGCCGTCCGGATCATGGGTAATCTGATGGAATGGTGCACCGTCGGGGACAGCCACCTCTATCTCTTCCGGGACGGCAGGCTGATCCAGCTGAATAAGGATCATATCTATGCGGCAGCGCTGCAGGAGCTTGTGCAGGCAGGAAAGATCAGTGAACAGGATGCCCTGAACCATCCCCAGCGGAAGGCGCTGACCAGCTATCTGGGACTGGCGGATCTGCATGAGATCGACGGCTCCCCCGCGCCCATCACGCTGATGAAGGGGGACTGGGTGCTCTTAATGTCCGACGGCATCTTCGGTACGCTGGCGGAATCGGAGATCATTGACACGCTGCATGCAACTGCGGGCTGGGCGGCAAAGACCATGGGATTGCAGATCGAGAAGAGAAGAAAACCGGGACAGGACAACTATACCGGGATCCTGATCAATATCCGATGACTTCGAAACCACGAAGCCATGCGTTGCCTTTTTCATACATGGCTTGTGACAGCAAGTAATGAGGGGAAAAAATATGAGCAAGGGAAGATGGAGTGCGGGGCTGTCGCTTCTTTTTGCGGCGGCAGCGGCTTTTTTTATTTTTACAGGGGGAAGAGCCTATGCGGCGGAGGTGATCTGCCAGCCGGAAAAGGGCGAGATCACGGAGGATGCCTATGTGCTCACCCTCACTCCCGAGGAGTTTTTTCTGCCGGTGGCGGAGGAAAGCAGCGCTACGCTGGATGGTCAGAAATGCGGGATCAATTCCGTGTCCTCCGCTTCCCATGAAGCAGTGGGAGTGACCTATGATGCGCTGGTGGATATCTCCGGCTCCATGCGTTATGACAATATCATGGAGAAAGTAAAGGAGGTACTCAGGCAGTTTTCCGCCGGAATGAAGGAGGGGGATCTGTTCAGGGTCACGAAAATGGGCAATGAGCGGAGCTCAGCAGGCTTCCTTACCGATCCGTCTCTGGTAAATGCGGAGATCGATGCGCTGGAGAGCATCCCGAATGAGGATACGAATCTCTATAAAAGCCTTGTGGAGGAGCTGGACGAGCTGAAGCGGGAGAATACCAACTGGAAAAAGCTGCTGCTTGTCCTCTCCGACGGAAAGGACGATCAGAAGACCGGGATCACGAAGGAGGAGGCCGATCAGGCGGTGCAGGAATCCTGGATCCCCGTGTTCACCGTGGCCACGCTGAGAAACAGCCATACAGCGGAAAATGAGGAAGATGCGAAGATCCTGGGAAGCTTTGCCAGGCTTTCCCATCATGGGGCGCATTTTGCGCCGGAGCTGGAGGACGGCGAATATGCCGATGTCTATGGAAGGGTGATGGAGAGTCTGGACAGACAGTTTATTGTCTCGCTGGATTTCGGAAAGGTGATGACGAGGAACACGGAGCTGCAGCTTGCGCTTTCCCTTTCTGACGGAGAGACGACTGCCGAGGTGCAGGAGCTTCTGCAGACCGCAGAGGTCGAGCCGCTGCTGGGCCTGGTTTACGAGGATGAACCGGAAAAGCCCGAAGGAGAGCAGGCAGAAGCCTCCCCGGAGAGCGATCTCCCTGCCGAGGCCGGCGAGGCAGCCGCGGAAGAAACGGCGCCCGCCGCGGAGGGCGGCCTGATCGAGGAGCTCAAAGCGAATCCTCTCCTCATGTGGGGGATCATCGGAGCGGCGGTGCTGATCCCTGTGATCGTGGTGATCCTGATCATCGTGCTCGTCCGAAGAAGGAAAAAGCAGATCCCGGAGCAGGAAGAGGATCAGCGGACGCTGCAGCCTGTGGAAAACGGGATCCCCGCCGAGAATGCGGTCACGCTGACGCTGACCAGGGCGGACACGGGAGAAGCTTATTCCGTTACCTTTGGCAGCGCTGCAGTGATGGGAAGAGGACTGCAGTGTGATATCTCCATCCCCCATGACGGCGCGCTTTCCGAGAGGCACTGCACCTTCCGGGTGACGGCCAGCGCCATCAGCGTGGCAGACATGGATTCCACCAACGGGACCTATCTGAACGGGCTCCCGGTGGGGACGGGACAGACCATGTCGCAGGGCGATACGCTGCTTGCAGGCTCTGCGGAATATACGGTCAGCTGGAAACAGTGAGGTGTATATGAATATCGAACGCCTTTGTACCCATTGTATGACGGAGTCGGACACTCCCGCGGGAGGCAGATGTCCGGTCTGCGGGCGTCCCATGCATACGGAGCCCCAGCTCACGCATCAGTTAAAGCCCCTGACGATCCTGCAGGGGAAATATCTGGTGGGCGATGTGCTGGGCGAGGGAGGCTTTGGCATCACCTATATCGGCATGGACATGCAGCTGGAGATGAAGGTGGCCATCAAGGAGTTTTATCCCAATGGCTATGCCTCCAGGGAGTCCATGAACACGAGCGCCCTGACGATCTATTCCGGCCAGAGCGAGAAGGTGGTGCTGAAATGGAGAGAGAATTTCCTCCGGGAGGCCAGGACCCTGGCCAGAGTAAATAATCTCTCCGGTGTTGTGGGCGTCCGGGAATTCTTCCAGGAAAACAATACGGCCTATATCATCATGGACTATGTGGAGGGGCAGACCCTGAAGGATTACGCGAAGGCGAACGGCGGCCGGATCCAGGCCTCCTTCCTGCTTCCCGCGATCGAGCCGGTGATCACTTCTTTGCAGAAGGTGCATGAGCAGGGCCTGATCCACAGGGATATCAGCCCGGATAATATCATGCTGGGGCCGGACGGCTCCATGAAGCTGCTGGACTTCGGCGCGGCCAGGGACTTCCAGGGAGGGGGCGAGAGGAGCCTCTCCGTGATGCTGAAGCCGGGCTATGCGCCCGCGGAGCAGTACAGCAGCGGTGGGGATCAGGGCCCCTGGACGGATGTCTATGCGATGGCCGGGACGATCTATAAATGCCTGACCGGCGTTACGCCGCCCGAAGCCATGGACAGGCTCAGGACAGATGAGCTCGTTCCTCCCAATCGCGCGGGTGCGGGACTTAACCCCGCCCAGGAGCAGGCGCTGCTGAGGGCGCTTGCCGTATATAAGGAAAACCGCAGCCAGTCCATGGATGAGCTGCATCAGGGACTGTACGGCGCCGGGATCCCGGGCGCCAGAACGATACAGCCTCCGGTGAATCCGGTGAATCCCGTGAATGCGGGCGGGCAGGAAAAAACCATCGGCATGAACGAGGGGACCGTGCCGGGTCCCGACCCCCGGCAGACTGCCTGGGGGACGGGGGGCAGCCAGGGGATGACCCAGCCGGCAGGCCAGTATGTTGACCCGGTGACAGGCCAGACGGTAAACCCGTACGTCGACCCGGTGACGGGTCAGCCGGTGAACCCGTATGTCGATCCGGTAACGGGTCAGCCGATCACTCCTCCGCCGCCGCCAAAGCGTGGGATGAGCGTCGGCGCGAAGGTGGGCATCGGCCTTGGGATCGCCTGCGCCGTGCTCGCCGTGGGCGGATTGTCCATGTTCTTTTTCCTGCGGGGCAGGCTTCAGTCCGCGCTGGGCGGCTCCTCTGCCCAGTCCTCCGCCTCTGCGTATGCCAGCGAGGATAATCTTGAGATCGAAACGGAGGACAGCGCCGGACAGTCCTCAGGCTTTGCGCCTTCCGGCGGAACCGGTGGGTATTCCTTTAATGATCCGGACTTTTACGAGGAGGATGAGGAGCTTGAAGAGGAGGATTCCGATGTCGGGACATATCCGTATACGCCGGAGGGGGCGCTTCAGGCCTTCAGCGATTATTACGAATATGAAAAGCAGGAATACGAAGTGGACCTTCGTATCGCGATGGTGAGGATCGACAGCGATTCCGTTCCGGAGGCGGTGATCAGGGGTAAGGATAGCTGGGTGGAGCTGGTATATCTTACGCCGTCCGGCGAGCTCATGAGCATTGATTCTTACGGAAAGAATAATGTTTTCTGCTATGATCCCGGCAGAGGAAAATTTATGATGAACTCCTACGATATGCTGGAGGAGGGCGGGATATCCAGGGATTCCTACAGCTTCGGCACCGTAAATGGCGGCAGTGCCTGGGTGGATGATCTCTATTTTGCGGAGAGAGAGGAATATGAGGGAGCAAATCCTCATATGGGATGCTTTTTGAATGAACAGCGGATGGGCCAGTTTCAGTGGATCAGCGATATGCAGTCCAAATACTATATCAGGGAAAGAGTCGAGGATTATGTTCTGCTTTCCGGTTTTACCGATTCGGCCCAGGCTGCCTATGACGCGGCGGACAGCCATCTTTCGGACGGCGACGCGAAGGATCCCATGCATTACACCCATTATTTCCTGCCCTACGCAAAGAACTGCTATCTGACCTGGGATGATCTGGAGGGGCTTGACCAGCAGCAGGAAAGACTGGCCAGAAATGAGCTCTATGCCAGACACGGGATGCATTTTCAGAGCGAGGATCTGCGGAATCATTTTAACAGTGAGGTCTGCAGCGTCTGGTATGAGGATGAGGGCCTGGACGCGAATCAGGCAATGAGCAGATTTAATGAAGTCGAACGGGCGAATATGGACCTGATAACGCTGTTCAGAGATGCCAGAGGCTATTGATCGGGAAACGATCACAGTTGCTGACCGGGGCGTTTCCCGGGGTGAAGAGGAGGCCGGATGCTCAAGGTAAGCGGATATTCGGATAAAGGCGGCAGGGAGTATAACGAGGACAACTGTGCCGCGATCAAACGGGGCAGGATGTTCGTAGCTGTGCTCGCGGACGGACTGGGGGGCCATGGCGGCGGGGATATCGCCTCCCGCACCGCGGTGGAGCTGGTGAGAGACGGAATGGATGATCTTTCCGGACATCCGGAGCAGGCGAAGGAGATCCTGACGCAGTGGTTTTCGGATGCGAATGAGGAGATCCTGCGCCGCCAGACCGGCGCGCAGCAGATGAAGACCACGCTGACCATGCTCTATATCGATGAACAGGCGCATGCCTGCGCCGGCGCCCATCTGGGCGACAGCCGGATCTATCATTTTGTCAACGGAAGATATGTGTACTGCACCTTCGACCATTCCGTTTCCCGGATGGCCGTGCTCTCCGGCGAGATCACGATGGACGAGATCCGTCACCACCAGGACAGAAACAGACTGCTCAAGGTGGTGGGCATGGAGGAGGCCTTTTCTCCGGAATGGGATCAGTTTGAGGTGAACGATAACGCCGCCCATGCCTTTCTGCTCTGTTCCGACGGCTTCTGGGAATATGTGACGGAGCAGGAGATGGAGGGAGAGCTCTTCAACTCCAAAACGCCCGAGGAATGGATCAACCGGATGCGTGAGATCCTGGAAAGCAGGGCGGCGGAAAAGGGAAAGCATAATCACGATAACAATTCCGCGGTGGCGGTGTGGTATAAGGGATAAGGTGTATTATGGATTTCAATAAGCTTTGCACGCATTGCATGAGAGAATCAGACACGCAAAAGGGGCAGCCCTGCCCCCACTGCGGCCATCCCTATCAGCCCGATGTAGAGCTGCAGCATCAGCTCAGGCCCTTTACGGTGCTGAAGGGGAAATATCTGGTGGGCGATGTGCTGGGCGAGGGCGGCTTCGGCATCACCTATATCGGGCTGGATATGGAGCTGGAGTTCCGCGTGGCGATCAAGGAATTTTATCCCAATGGCTACGCCTCCAGAGAATCCGCGAATACCACGGAGCTGACGATCTATGCGGGTCAGAATGAGCAGACCGTGATGAAATGGCGGGACAATTTTCTGAAGGAGGCCAGAAGCCTCGCGAAGGTGGCCAATCTTTCCGGCGTGGTGGGCGTAAGGGAGTTTTTCCAGGAAAACAACACAGCCTACATCATCATGGATTATCTGGAGGGCCAGACCCTGAAGGACTATGCCCGCACGACGGGCGGCAGGATCCCGGCCTCCTTCCTGCTGCCGGCGATGGAGCCCGTGATCCTGTCTCTTGCCGAGGTGCATAAGCAGGGCCTGATCCACCGCGACATCAGCCCGGACAACATTATGATGGCGCCGGACGGCTCCATGAAGCTTTTGGATTTCGGCGCCGCCCGTGATTTTACCGCGGAAGGAGAAAAGAGCCTTTCCGTGATGCTGAAGCCCGGCTACGCGCCGGAGGAGCAGTACCGCAGAAAAGGAGACCAGGGTCCCTGGTCTGATGTCTACGCAATGGCGGGGACCATCTATAAATGCCTGACGGGGACGACACCGCCGGAATCCATGGAAAGGCTGCGGAATGACACGCTTGTGCCGCCGAATCAGCTGGGAGCGGGTCTTTCCCCTGCCCAGGAGCAGGCGCTGCTGAAGGGCCTGGCCGTTTTCGCGGAAAACCGTTACCGCAGCATGGGAGAATTCCATCGGGATCTTTATCAGGCGGCAACGATCTCACCTGTGCCGGATTCCCGCACCGTAAGCCTCCAGGGCGTGGAGAAGACCGTGGCCTTCGTGCAGGACGCGAACGCCGCAGGACAGTTTACCCAGGGGCCGAACACGGGAGCACCGTTCCCGCAGGGGCCGAACACGGGAGTGCCGTTCACGCAGGGGCCGAATACGGGAGCGCCGTATACGCAGGGGCCGAATACGACAGCGCCGTACACGCAGGGGCCGTACACGCAGGCTCCCCCGATGCCTCAGCCGAAGAAATCCTCCGCCGCGCTCTGGATCGTGCTGGGCGTGGTGGGCGTCGTCGTGATCGGGATCGGCGTTGGAGGCTTTCTGTTCTATCAGAATATCCGGCGTCAGACCACCGAGGCCCTGACTGCCGCGGAGGAGGCGGTCCTGGACTTCGGGGCCGAAATGGAAGAGGCTGCGGAGGAATGGGAGGATGTGCAGCCTGAAGAGAGCGAGGGCGGCTCTTTGGCGGAAGAGGCCGCAGAACCCTCCTCTTCGGGGTCCTATTCCTCCTGGGGCGGACGCGATCAGTTTGAGGGGCTGATGATGGACGCGGCGGCCATGGAGCAGAGCGGGGATTTCGGCGAGGCCAGGGACGCGCTGGCGGATGCCGCGCAGCTGGCGGCGGATGCCGGTCTGCTGGAGGCGGTGCAGGACGATGTGAAAAGCGGCTATCAGAGCTATACGGAGAGCGTAAAGAATTATATCAACAACAGTCTGCTGATCCAGCAGTTTAACGCGACGATCTTTCTGGAGATCCGGAATCAGGTGGAGAGGGCGGACAAGCTGGCGGATAAGCTGAAGGAGATGGGCTATACACTCCGGAAGGATGAGGATCTTGAGGAGCTTTCGATCAAACAGGGAAGGGATAAGATGATCTCCATGTTTGACAATGAAGCCCGTGCCTCCGTCTATTCCCGCACCACGGTATGGGAGCTGATGAAGGGCCTCGGTGATGATGAGGGAAATTATCTCGGCGGAAGCACAGACCTGGATGATCCGTTAAGGCGCCGTTATGCCTATGCCTATGCGGGGCATCTCCACTCCGAGCTGGAAAAAGGAAATACGGATCAGATGTATGTGATCGCCCATCTGGAAAATACGGACTATAATCCGATCCTCTTAAAGCTTTTATCGGATAAAGGGGATTCTTCGGCCTCCGAGCTGGTGGGCTATTTTGTAAACGATATCATGCGGGGCAATCAGCACGCCTCGGATTTTACCAACGCGAGGCTGGACCGTTTCGGGGATTACTGGTATTTCAACAATCCCAATGAGCTGGATCAGGAAAACTGCTGCACACCGGCAAACAGAGAGGATTTTATCAACATGGGGAGGGGTGAGTATCGATGAGAAAAAGCCTGTCCGTGCTTAAGGCATGGCGCCGGTTATGCGCCGGAGCGCTGATCAGGAACCGGATGGAAAAAGCCTTTGCGCACCTTGCCGAAAAAACCACGGGAGCTGTTTGTTTCGCCAAAGGATCGGATAAGGTTATTTCGCGGCGGTTCCTCAGGATCGGGATGATGGCAGCGGGGCTGATCACGGGGATCGCCTTTGCAGGTGCCGCTCTTCCCGCAAAGGCAAGGGAGATCCTGCCGCAGCAGAATCCCTACAGCGCCTTTCTGGTGCCCACGCAGCTCACTTTTTTTGAGGGCCGTTTTTTCCTGACCGACTGCTATCACGACCGGGTGCTCATCGCAAGGGAGGCCGGCACGCCCCCCCGCCAGTGGCAGGCAATGGACGCGGCCTTTGACGATCCTCATGCGGTCGCCTTTGACGGGCAGATCTATCTGGTGGTGGACACGGAACACAACAGCGTCGTGACCTACAGGCGCAGGGGCGAGGTCTTTGAGGAGCTGCAGCGGATCGGCGGTGTGGGCACAAGGCCCCATTATGTGGTCTGGCAGGACGGCATCTTCTATGTCTGGAGCTCGATGACCGGCGAGATGTATCTTTTTGCCAGGGATGAGCTCCCCGGATCCTTTCAGATCCATCTGCAGGAGGTGAAGGCGCTGCCGAACCTCCTGGGCAGCTATGTCCGCTCCTTCCTGATCGAGGATGACAGGATCTATCTGCCCTGCGTGAATTTAAAATGCATCTGCGCGGTGGATAAGGAGAGCTTTGCGCTGAAGGAGGTTTATCCCGTCCCGGATGAGGTGGCAGGGATCGTGCAGATCGTAAAGATCGAAGACATGTATTATATCACCGTGTCCACGGACAGCCTGGGCGATCATGCAAAGGCCTGCTTCATCCGCACGCCGTCGCTTGCCGCGCTGTCCGATCCGCAGACCGGCTATGAGGTGATCACCGGCCAGGTGGGCGGCGTGCCCTATTACCTGACCAATATCGGAAACTCCTGGTACGGACCCGTGCCCAGAGGGGACGGGAGATCCACGATCCTGCGGTTTGATGTGTTCATGCATAAGATCTTTAATGTGAAAGAATACACCTTTTGAAGAAAAAAAAGAATAAAACACTGCTGATCGTCCTGTTGATCGTCTGCGCCGTTTTGTGTACGGCGGTGATCGGGGTTCTGGGATTTGCGCTGCTTTCGGATCTGCGGGAGAGGCCTGCCGAAATCCCGGCATCTGAGCCGGAAGGCATTCCGTCGATCGAAATGCTGCCGGAGGAGACTGCGGAGGAGGGAGCGCCGGCGGAGGAGCCGCCTTCCCTGCCGCCGCCGGAGGAGCCCGCCGGACCGTCAGAGGAGATCCTGGAAACGGAGGAGGAGATTGCCGCCTACTGGGACGAAAAGAACTATCCGCCTCCGGAATACGCGTTTACGACGGAGGAATTATCCCTTAAGCTTCCGGGCATCTCCAGAAGCTACCGGATCGCCTGGGTCAGCGATCTGCATATGATCACGGATCACGAGCCCGGGGAAGGCGTCATCGCGGAGCAGCTGAGAGCCGTGCAGAATCGTTATGAGGAGCTGCCCGTGACCGCGGATGGGAAGGTGCATGCAGAGGAGCTCTGGGACGAGGTGGTGGCCTTTCTGAATTACGGGCGCTTCGATGCGGTGATCTTCGGGGGGGATATGATCGACTATTGCTCCGCCGCCAATGTCAGCCGCCTGAAGGAGGGAATGGAAAGGCTGGATCCCCGGATCAGGCAGCTCTACCTCAGGGCCGATCATGACTATGGAAACTGGTATGGCGGAATGAAATTTACGGAAGCCCGGGCAAAGGACATCCAGGCGGAGATCGACGGGGATCTTCCGGAGGATAAGCGCCTTGTCTTCGGCAGCGAAGAGGAGCCGGAGCTGATGATCATCGGCGTGAATGATTCCACACTGAATATGCCGGATGAGCAGAAGGAGCAGCTGTTGGGCTGGGCAAAGGAGGCCGAAGAAAAGGACATTCCGCTGATCGCCTGCACCCATGTGCCCTATGCTTCCATGACGGATTCCTCGCTGAAGCAGCTTTCCATGAAGGTGAGGAATCAGGTCTATTACTGGAACAGTGACGGTTCCCCGGGGCATTTTATCCCCAACGCGAACACCTGGGAATACATGCAGATGCTTTACCGGGAGGACACGCCGGTGAACCTGGTGCTGGCAGGCCATCTTCATGCCTCCTGGGAGGGAAAGCTGAACGGCGACTTAAAGCAGCACATTTTCGGCCCGGCCTTTGACGGCCATCTGGGGGTGATCAGTGTCATTCCGGATTAAGAAAAGCAGTCAGTTACATGCGGGAATGGCATTCACCATTGTCTGGCTCACTGCTGTTCTTCTGCTCTGCGCCTGCGCGATAAACCGTCCGTGGCCGGGAACAATGCCGGAGGAAGGTCCCTTTTCAGACGAGCCCCTTGCCGAGGGCGGCCTGCCGGAAGGGGAAGCGGAGGGCTCTCCCGAATCGGAACCGGAGGAAGCAGACGGGGAAGAAGGAACGGCGGAAGCGCTGGCGGATATGCCGCGGGAGGAGTTCGGCCCGATCCAGAAAAACGACGGGATATCCGCTCTGCCGGCATATCCGTTTACCTCCGGAAAGGCGGAGGGCTATACAAACGCGGAAAGCGGCATGATCCGCTATGTCGTTTATGTCGAAACGGATTATGACACTGACGGGGACGGCAAACGGGATCTGGTCAAAACCATCGTGCAGCTGCCGAGGGCCGCGCTGGAGGGGGAATACAAGGCCTCGGTGATCTATGAGGCGAGGCCCTATTCCCCGGGAATGCAGACGGCGAAATTCGGCATTGAAACCCTTCCCCGGGAAACGGATTTTACGCCCGAAAGCCTTTATGTCTCCCCGCCCGCGAGGATCCCGGAAAGAGAGGCGGACACGAAAGAAGCGGCCCGTCTGGCTGACCCTTCGGACTGGTATTATCAGACAAAGGCGGATCGGGCGATCTCCGCGCAGACCGGGGTCGATCTCCATGAATACGGGACGCTTGACGCCTATGATTATTTCCTCTGCAGAGGCTATGCGGTGGTGCAGACAGGCGGCCTTGGCACCTACGGCTCTGAGGGCATCTGCTGCACGGGGCTGGAAGCGGAGACGGCGGCCGCGGCAGCCGTGATCGAATGGCTCACCGGGGACAGGCCGGCCTTTCTGGATAAGGAGGGCACCGTCCTGATCAGGGCCGACTGGTGCAGCGGCAGGGTCGGCATGATCGGGCGCTCCTATGCAGGCGCGATCGCCTACCAGACCGCGACCACCGGGGTAAAGGGGCTGAAGACCATTGTCCCCATTGCCGGGATCGCCGGCTGGTATAACTATGTGAATTCACAGGGGATAGACAGAAAGGACGGACATTACGGTTTCCTGCACAATCTTTCCGCCGTCTGTTCCGCGGGGATCGCGGAGGGGCAGCGGGATAAGCAGGTGGAAGAGCGCTTAAGATCGTTTCTCTCCTGGGAAAGCCGGGCCCAGAGCAGCCTGCAGGGAGACTACGGCCCCTTCTGGGAGCTGGTGGATTATCACGATAAGACGGAAAAGCTGAAGGCATCGGCGCTGATCATACAGGGCTTAAACGATTCCGAGGTGTTTCCCGGACAGGCGGAGCTTATGCGGCAGGCGTTTCGGGAGGCTGGCTGCAAAGCGACCCTCTTTCTGCATCAGAATGGGCATATCAGCCCCGCGGATGAGGAAACGCACACGGAGATCCTGTATCAGGGAGAGCTTTTTGAGGAGCTGCTGAACAAATGGTTTTCCCATTATCTGCTGGGGCTTGATAACGGCGCGGATGCCTGGCCGGAGGCGATCATACAGAGCAATCTGGACGGCAGCTTTTCTGTCTGCGAGGAGCTGGATGCCCATGAACGCCGGGAATTCATCCCCGAAGGCGGGAAAACAAAGGTGACTTCCCGGCTGAACCATAGCCTCACCGAGGATATCCTTTCTGCGGCAAACGGAACGGCGGACGCGCACACGGAATGCTGGACCTTTGATCAGGAGAGGCCGCTTGAGATAAGGGGAAGGGGAGAGGTGCAGCTGCGGATCGCCCTTGCGGATGCCTCCGCGAAAGAGCAGATGCTGAGCGCCCTGCTCGTGGATGAGTCCGCGGGCAATTTCGACGCCTTTGTCTATACGCCGGGGCAGTTCAGGCTGCCGAATCTGGTTGTCCGGCGGGACGGAGCCGAAAAGGGAGAAGGGACTGAGCCCTACGATCTGGTGGAATGGGGAATGACCTCCGTGCGAAAAAAGCTGATCACCCAGGGGCATCTGGATCTGCGGGATCCCCAGGCCGGCCTTTCGCCGGAAAGCGCGATGCAGGGCGGGGAAAAGCCGGAGAGCGGCGTATTCCGGGATTATGTCCTTTATCTGGAGCCCACCTGCTACACCGTGGCGCCGGGGCATCAGCTGAGGCTTTATCTGACGGGCTATCAGGGCAACGCGCTGGATGTGGCAGCGGCGATGGCAGCCAAAAGGGGCCTGCCCGGTGAGCGGGATTTCAGCATTTACAGCTTTACGATAGACCGCGCCGAAAGCAGGCTGATCCTTCCTGCGGCAGCGGAGGATAAAAGCCCTTGATCTGGCGTTGAAAACGGAAAAACCCCCGATTTTCCGGGAAAAGAGGTGGATATGGCAGGAATAAACGAAACGATCAACAGCTTTGTGGATACCACGGACAGGCTGGTTCAGGACGGGCTGACGAAGTGGGACAGATTCTCTGAGGAGCGAAAGCTGAAAACGGAAAACGCGGCGCTGCAGAAGGAGATCGACGCGATCTGCGCGAAAGCGGGAGAAGCGGCGTATCAGGAATTTAAGGCAGGCGGGAGCGTGTCCGTGTCTCTCCTTGAGGAGAGCTTTGGCAAGGCGAAGGAAAAGGAAGCGCAGATCGAGGGTAATCTTCAGCGGATCGGGCAGCTGAGAGAGGAAGCCCGTCTGGAGGCGGAGCAAAGGGCCAGAGAAAAGGAAGAGAGCCGGCAGAAAAAGGCACAGGAGCCCGGGGAGTCCGCAGAAGTAAAGGACGAAGAAGGAAAGGCGGCGGAAAACGCGGCGGCCGGATCCGGCGAGCCGGCAAAGCCTGCCGATTTCGATCGGGATAATGCGGAATTCTGGGGTAATTCCGCTTCTCCCTATGCGAAGTATCAGACCGGAGGGAAGCTTTACTGCCCGGTCTGCGGAGGAGAGAATTACGGCGGCTATCTGTATTGCGTAAAATGCGGCAGGGCGTTAGGTGCCTTAAAGGATGCAAAAAGGGAGGATTAAAGCAATGAACGATCAGAATCAGCAGCCTAATCAGGGTTATCCGCAAAACGGCGGCTATCAGCAGCCCATGCAGGGTGCGCAGCCGTATCCGGAGGGATACGGGCAGAATCCGGGCTATCAGCAGCCCGCGCAGGGCGCGCAGCCGTATCCGGAGGGGTATGGGCAGAATCCGGGCTATCAGCAGCCCGCGCAGGGCGTTCAGCCGCAATACCCCCAGGGGGGATATCAGCAGGCCGTTCCCCCGGTCCCGCCGAAGGCGCCGGGAAAGGCAAGGATCGTTATTCCCATCGTGATCGCGGCAGTGGTGGTGCTGGCCATCGGCGGCGGCGTGTTTGCCTGGTTCATGATGAATCAGTATTCCCTCACCGGGGCGCTCTTAAAGACCTTCTCCGGGGAAAGGATGCTGGCGGATTATATCAGCGATACGGAGGACGGCAATTTTACGATAAAGGGTGAGCTGGAGATCTCCACCGCGGATGTTTCCGTGGATGCGGAATATGATTATGCGATGAATTTGGCGGCAAAGGAGACCTCCTTCAATGTAGCAGGTTCTGCGATGGGGGTGTCCCAGCGCGCGGATTTCTATATGAATGATTCCGCCTTGTTCGCGCGGTTTCCCGATCTGATCGACAGGGTCTTCAAGTATGACTATACCACGGATAAGACGAACAGCGGACTGACCGCGCTGCTGGGAGAGGAGAACGGCCCGAAGGAATGGGACAAGACGCTCTCCCAGTACTGGAGATATGTTGCGGACAGCAAGGCCTGGCGGGAGGAGAGCACAAAGAATGTTCTCGCTTTTCTGCAGGGGCTTGAGGAAACAAAGCTGGAAAACGCCGAGGTCGTGATCGATGAGAAAGGAAACAAGGCAGCCTGTCCCGGTTATGCCTATAAGATCGGAAAGGAAAATGTCCGGAAGCTGGCGGAGGATCTGATCTCCGGATGCGATAAGTATGTCGCGCTGGACGGTGAGGCGAAAAAAGCAATGGATGCGTTCTGGGACGAGGTACGGAAAAATGTGGACAGCTGGCAGACCGTGACGATGACGGGTTATGTATATCAGGGCCGCTTCGCCAGTCTCAGTTTTTCTACGGATGAACAGGGAGAATATCTGAAGCTGAGCCTTTTGGGGACAAACTATCCTACGGAGGATATGGAGATCCGGATCGGCGGGCAAAGCGGCGCCACGATCGAGGTCTATGGGGATGCGGGTGAGAAGTCTCAGACCAGAAGCATTTCCATGATCCGGGAGGGTGAGGAGGTGGAGCTGCTCCATCTGGAGTATATTCCCGACCGCCACAAGCTGGATGTGGAGCTGGATGACGGATTATTTCAGTCACTGGCGGGACAGAAGCTGGAAATGGAGTTTTCCGTGACGAGCGCGAAAGGCGCATCCGTCCAGAAGATCAGCGGCGGTCAGATCTTCGATCTCGCTGAAGCGGATATGATGGAGTATATGGCCCTTGGCGGTGAGCTGCAGGAAAAGCTGGGCAGCATCCTGCCCTTCGGGTTCTGATCAGCAGCTTTGCCGATGGACAGCAGGGCTGTGAAGAGTGAGATGGGCGCTGACGGCGGACGGCAGCCGGAAAGGAGCGGCCTGAGCGTACCGCTGCTGGAAGCGAGAGGCCTTTGCCGGTCGTTTGGAAGGAAGAGGGTGCTGGAGGATTTTTCCCTGCAGCTTTTCCCGGGCGAGATGGCCGCGCTTTCCGGCGCCAACGGAAGCGGAAAGAGCACGCTGATGAAGCTCCTTGCAGGCCTGCTCAAGCCGGACCGGGGAGAGATCCTTTACGGCGGAAAAGCGATCCCGCCGGGAAGCGCTGCCCTTTCCCGCATGCTGGCGTACCTGCCTCAGGAAAACCCGCTGATGCCCGGGCTCTCCGTCAGGGATAATCTGGCGCTGTTTTCCGGCAGACGGGAGGGCGTCAGTGAGGAGTTTATCCGGGCGTTTGCGCTGGAGGGGCTGATGCAGGTCCGGGTGAAAAAGCTTTCCGGGGGAATGCAGAGAAGGGTGGCATTCCTGGCCAGCTGCTGCATGGGTCAGCCGGTCTTTTTGCTGGATGAGCCGACGGCATCGCTGGATCTGGAGCAGAAGGCCGTGATGAGGGGCTGGATGAAGAAACACAGGGACAGGGGGGGCGCACTGCTGGTGGCCACCCATGATGAGAAGGAGATTGCCGCGTGTGACAGGGTGATCAGGCTGTAGCGTGGAAAACGCAGTGAGCCAGGCGGCCCAAATCGCATTGCTCCATCCGCGCCGGCTGAAGCCGGCGATGCCGGACGCGTGCCGCCGGCGCGCAGCATGAGGTGAAAAGTGGAAGAGATGAATTTTGACCCGATCACGGGGAAACCGCTGAAGAATCAGGAAACTGCCCGCGAGGACCAGGAGATTCTGTTTGATCCGATGACGGGAAAACCGGTGGGGAAGCCGAAGGACCCGGAAAAGCCTTACGCAGCCGGTGCTGGGGAGGCTGAAAAGCCGCGAAAGGAGCCTGCGAAGGAGGCGATATACGGGCAGCTGCGCCGTTATATCCCCGCGGCCGTGGCGGCGCTGGCAGCTTTGATCATACTGATCTTCCTTTTCCGGCTGCTTACCGGCGGGGGAAGCGCCTCCTCAGTGCCGCCGCTTCTTTTCTATCAGAC
>ODAI011740812.1_pt1 | contig 16159 bp, 14 predicted proteins | sample 1539321 | NCBI WGS metagenome assembly ODAI01 (sample SAMN02144231, study PRJEB22623) | gut metagenome | biome: sheep rumen | host: Ovis aries | place: New Zealand
GCGCGCGGGGATGTGTGGCGGTTTCTTTCAAGAGCGTTTGCGTCTGTGGTTATTTATCCGGCCGGGACTCCGCTGGAGAGTACCAGCCGTATCCTGACGCCGGATGTGGTGGGCGAGGAGCATTACAGGGTTGCCCGCGAGGTGCAGCGTATTCTGCAGCGTTATCGTGAGCTGCAGGACATCATCGCCATCATGGGTATGGATGAACTCTCTGAGGAGGATAAGCTGATTGTCTCCCGTGCACGTAAGATTCAGCGCTTCCTGTCCCAGCCGTTCAGCGTGGCAGAGCAGTTTACCGGCTATCAGGGAAAATATGTGCCGGTAAAGGAAACGGTGCGCGGATTCAGGGAGATCATCGAAGGAAAGCATGACGATCTTCCGGAGAGCGCGTTCCTGTTTGTCGGATCGATCGATGAGGCGGTTGAAAAGGCGAAAAAGGGTGATCGCTCATGAGTACATTTCACCTGACGGTCAGCACACCGGACGGGCAGATGTTTGACGGTGAGGTACAGTCTCTTCGTCTGCGGATGCTTGATGGTGATCTCGGCCTTCTGCCGCATCATGAAAATTATGTGGCCGGTGTCGGAGCAGGTGAGGCGTTGATTGTCACGGAAAACGGGGAAAAGCGTCGGGCTGCCTGTATTGGCGGACTGCTGTCCATGATGGATAACCGTGCAAACCTTCTGTCCACGACGTTTGAGTGGGCGGAAAATATCGATGCCGAACGTGCCAGAAAGGCGAAAGAAGTCGCGGAGCATCGGATTAGCGAAGCGAAAAGTGCCAAGGAACTGATGTTGGCCCGGGCCAAGCTGGAGCGTGCACTGGTACGCTTAAAGGTCAGGGGCTGATAAAAAAAGCTGTGGGCTTGCCCACAGCTTTTGTATTTCTCAGTTTTTGCGGCTGCGACTGCCTCTGCCCCAGTACAGATGCAGGTCGTTGTTGATATAGCCGGCAAGAATTTCAGTGATCTTGGCGTTTTTCCCGCCGCCGGCGACGATGACATCGGCATACTGTTCATAGTTGCGGATATACTGATCGAACATCGGTTTGACGGTGGTCATGTACTGATTCGCGATGTTGTCAATGTCCCTTCCGCGTTCGACGATGTCGCGCTGGATGCGGCGCAGAAGACAGATGTCGGATTCCACGTGCATGTACAGACGAAGGTCCATCTGGTTGCGCAGGCGCTCATCATAGAAAGCGTGAATGCCCTCAAGAATGATGACATCGTGGGGCTCAAGAAATTCATCCGTCTGGTCGGCGCGGCAGTGCCGGGTGTAGTCATACCGTTTTCTGGGAACCCTCTGTCCATCCAGGAGAGAGGTGATGTCCCGGAGAATGAGATCGTGATCAAAGATACCAGGCTCATCGAAATTGAGATGACAGCGTTCCTCGAAGGTCATATCCGGATGATCAAAGTAATAGGCGTCCTGATTGATAATGAGAATACTTTTATTGACCATGGTAGCGAGTTCCTGGGCAAGAGTCGATTTACCGCTTCCGCTTGCACCGCAGATTCCAATAAACAGCATCGTCAGTCCTCCTTTTTTATGAGCCATAGCTTGACTTTTTTGTCATCGTTGAACGGTCATGTCCGACAAACTGCCGCCGCAGCGGCAGGAAAATCCCGATTGTCAGTTATCATTGTTAAGCGCTGATTCGGCTTTTTCCCATTCCTGAAACAGATCTTCCAGTTCTTTCTGTGCCTGCTGATAGCGCAGCTGAATGGCCAGTGCCTTTTCCGTGTCCTGATAAAGCGCGGACTGACTCAGTTGGCTTTCCAACTCGGCAATTTCCGCTTCTTTTTCCGTAACGGCTTTTTCCGCCTGATTGCGCTGCTGAATCAGCTGCTTTTCCGCCTGCCGGCTGAGTTTTTCCTTTTTCTTTTCTTTTTCGATCAGCGTCCGTGTTTTTCCGGCTTCCCGGATGACCTCTTTCGGTGCGTTCTTCTTCTCCAGATACTCGTCATAATTGCCCAGATACAGCGTAATGCCATCCGGCTGCATCTCAATAATCCGGTCGGCAATCCGGTTGATAAAATACCGGTCATGCGAGACAGTAATGATGGTTCCGTTGAAATCGGAGAGGGCATTTTCGAGCACTTCCCGGGAATCCATATCCAGATGGTTGGTGGGTTCATCCAGAAGAAGAAGGTTGTCATGGCGCAGCATGAGAATGGTCAGCGCCACCCGGCCGCGTTCACCGCCGGAGAGGGTGCGGATCGGCTGATAGACATCATCGCCGGTAAAGAGAAACATCCCCAGTGCGCCACGGACATCGGACTGTTCCATGGCAGGGAACCGGTCCCACACCTCATCCAGAACGGTTTTATTCGGGTCCAGTGTGCTCTGGTGCTGATCGTAATACCCGATATCGACATTTGCGCCAAAGGAGATCTGGCCGGCATCGGGGTCAAGATCACCGAGAAGCATGCGGATCAGCGTTGTTTTTCCAATCCCGTTGGGGCCGATGATGGCAATGTGCTCGCCGGCACGGACGTGAAGATTTAAATCGTCAAAGAGAGTTTTATGTTCGAAGGACTTGGCCAGATGCTCGACCTGAAGGACATCCTCTCCGGTCCGGCGTTTTGCCTCGAACCGGAAACGGATGGTTTTGTCCTCTACCGGCTTTTCAAGGCGCTCCATCCGGTCCAGTGCCTTTTCTCTGCTCTCTGCGGCGCGGATGGATTTTTCCCGGTTGAACATCCGGAAACGGGCGATAATGGCCTCCTGACGTTCGATTTCTTTCTGCTGAAGCTCATAGGCACGAAGGCGGGTTTCAAGGCGTTCCATCCGCTGACGCATGAAAGCGGTATAATTCCCGCGGTACTGTTCGCTTCGTCCGGATACGATTTCAATGATATTGTTGCAGATATGGTCAAGGAAATACCGGTCATGCGAGATGACAAGAACGGTTCCCTGGTAGGAGGTCAGATAGTTTTCAAGCCAGCTGAGGGTATCCATGTCCAGATGGTTGGTCGGTTCATCCAGCATCAGCAGATCCGGCTTCAGAAGCAGAAGACGGGCAAGGGTAAATCTGGTACGTTCGCCGCCTGACAGGGTGCTCAGAGGATAATCATACTGTTCCGGTTTAAATCCGAGTCCGTTCAGCACCCCGATAATCTGGCTTTTCCAGGAATAGCCGCCGGCATCCTCAAAAGTGGCCATGAGACGGTCGTACTGAGTGGAAAGATTCTCAAACAGCTGCGAATCCTCATGATGAGCGGAGATCTCGGCCTCAAGGAGACGCAGTCGCTCTTCCATCCGGAATACCGGCTCAAAAACCGAGGTCAGCTCCTCCCAGATGGTGCCGCTTTCCTGAAGGGTATCCTGCTGCGCAAGATAGCCGGTACGGAGCCCTTTGGCCATGGCAATGGTGCCATCATCCGCGGAATCCAGTCCGGCCAGGATGCGCATCAGCGTGGTTTTTCCGCAGCCGTTCACACCGACAATACCGGCTCTGTCGCCTGACTGAAGGGAAAACGTGATATTCTTAAGGACTTCATTGATACCGAACGATTTGGTAAGTCCGGTAACCTGTAAACTGATCATATTGAACTCCAGATGTTCCATGAAACGAAGCGCTGTTTCCGGAACTTTCGTAATACGGAAAGACATCAGTCATCATCAGGAACGGATGTCTGACAGATTCATTATACGCGATAAAGATGCAGAATGGCAAGCAAAATCGATTCACGCCCGGGAATCCCGCGAGACCCGCCGGGAATGGACCTGTCTCCCGGAAAATTGGCTGTCTGAGGGGCATTTGCCGATTTTTGCATCTGCCGCAAAGATGTGTTATAATAACGCGATCATTAGCCGGTGTGCGGTCAAAAGGCTTCCCCGGCGTGAATTGACATGGCAAGGAGGCATTTGGCCTGTGATACAGTTGGACTGTCCGTTGATTCTGGCATCCGGATCTCCCAGAAGAGAGAGTCTTCTATCTCTGATTGTGCCGAAATTCGTGATTGAGGTATCGGATGTGGATGAAAACTGCACGGGATCGCCGGAGGAACGGGTACGGACCCTCAGCGACCGGAAAGCCTCTGCAGTGGCACAGAAGCACAATGATGCAATTGTGATCGGGGCGGACACGCTTGTCTATGGAAAGACCATTCTGGGAAAACCGCATACGGCGGAGAATGCGGTCAGGATGCTTGAGAGCCTCTCCGGCATCTGGCATGAGGTCTATACCGGAATTACGATGATTGACTCAAGAAACGGACGGAAGATTCAGCGCTGTGAGGTGACCCGGGTTCATTTCAGGCCGCTGCGGCAGGAGGAAATTGAGGCTTATGCGGCAAGCGGTGAACCGCTTGACAAGGCAGGCGCCTATGCCATTCAGGGGGCAGGGGATGCCTTTATTGACCGGATTGAAGGCTCCTACAGCAATGTGGTCGGCCTTCCGCTCTCTGTACTGGCAGAGATGTTTTATGAACTAGGAAATAAGGAGTAATGGATGCCGATTTTTCAGTTTTCGCATGATGTGGCCATTGATATGGGGACGTGCAATACCCGCATTTATGTAAAGAATAAGGGGATTGTGATCAATGAAGCGTCCATGCTGGTTTTGAGAGTGAGCGGACGTCATTCGCCGGTGGTTGCCATTGGCGACAGCTGCGAAGAATTTGTGGGACGGGCCAATTCGGAATACAAAGTCGTCCGGCCGATTCGTTCCGGGATCATTGTGGATTATGAGAACGCACAGATCATGCTGCATTATTTCCTGACGAAAGCGATTGGCAGCCGTTTTACGTTTAAACCGCGTGCCATTGTCACCATTCCGGGACTGGCCAATGCGGTTCAGCGTCAGTCTCTGATCAACGTTCTGGGAAAGAGCGGTGTCCGGCAGATTCATGTGGTGGAGCAGTCCTATGCGGCGGCGATCGCGGAAAACAATGCGGGGAAAAATGAAAAGGCGACGTTTGTGGTGGATATTGGTGCCGGAACAACCGAGGCGGCGCTGATTTCCCTGGATGGAACGGTCGCCTCCCGGTCTGCCCAGATGGGCGGGGATCTGATCGATGAGACGATCCGGGAACATCTGAACAGACGGTATGGAATTGAGATCACGGAACGAATTGCGGAACAGATCAAGTATGATCTGACGGATGTCCGGGAAGAGGAAAACCAGGACAGGATTGCGGTGGTCCGGGGACGGGATAAGGCAACCGGAATGCCCTTTACGCAGGATGTGAAAACCTCCGAGATCTGCAAGGCGATTCATCCGGTGCTGATGAATATCATCGGGGAGATTCGCCAGGTACTGGAAATGACCCCGCCGGAACTGTGCGAGGATATTATGCGGGGCGGCATTATTCTGACAGGCGGAAGTGCACAGCTTCCCGGACTGGATGCGTTGATTGTCGATGAACTTGGCATACCGGTTTCGGTTGGCCGTGTGGCCGAGGAATCGACGATTCTTGGAGCAGGCGCCATGGCGGATCACTTTGAGGAGGTCGTCGGGCAGAATCAGACAGGAAAACCGAACGGGTAATGGTCAGGGTTTCGCCGGGGACAGATATTGGATGAAATCAAAGGACAGATCATCAGGAATGGAGAGAAATCAGTGAAGAAAAAACATCCTGTTCTGTATGCTTACCTAAAACGGATTGTGATTGTTCTTCTGGTTTTAATCATGGGGTTTACGATTTTCCAGCAGGTGACAGGAAGAACCAGAACGTTTGAGATGGGGCTATCCTTTATCATCACCCCGGTGCAGAATCTGGTTTCAACGGTCATGCATGAGTTTTCAGCGTATCTGTACAGACTGAAACTGAGAGGAAACATCGAATATGAGTATAATCAGCTCAAGGCACAGAACGATGAGCTGATCCTGCGTACGATTCTGTATGAGGAACTGGAAGAGGAAAATAACCAGCTTCGGGCGCTTCTCGGGGAGTATGAGACACGTGCCACGATGAACCCCATTCTGGCCAGGGTGATCGCCAGTGAAACAGGAAACTATTTTTCAACCTTCACCATCAATAAAGGGTCGATTGACGGCGTGGATTCCCAGATGGCCGTCATCACGGCCCAGGGCCTGATCGGCTATGTGTACGAGGTTTATCCGACGACATCAAAGGTCATTACGATTATTGATGACCAGGCCAGTCTGGCGGCGCTGATCGAAAGCAGCCGTGACCAGGGAGCCATCAAGGGAACACTGGGCAGCACGGGTGAACCGCTGTGCCGGATGTACTACCTGTCAGCAGACAGTGTGCCAAGGCCGGGCGACCGGGTGATTACATCCGGTGTCGGCGTCTCCTTCCCGAAAGGCCTTCTGATCGGGTATGTGCGCGAGAGCACGAGAGCCATTGAGGATAACAAGCATTATATTGTTGTGGAGCCGGCAGCGGACTTTGAGCATGTGGAAAATGTCCTTGTTCTCCGGTATTACGCGGAGATTGAGGAAATGCCGGATAATTACAACAATACGGAAGTGATCCTGGCTCCGGTGGCAACAGCACGTCCGCAGGCCGTCATTGAAGAGGAACGCCTCAATGCCTCGACGCCGGTCCCGCTTCCGGATGCGCCGGGAGCGCCAACCGCCTCACCTCAGATGGAGGTTCTTGATGTCATGATTGACGAGGAGGCGATGGGAGATTCCGCGGGCAGGTATGCAACACCGACGCCTGAACCCACGGAGGAGCCGATCGAGACGCCGACACCGACGCCGACACCCCCGTCGGACCTTCCGTCGGAATCGGAAGATCCGGACCTCTATCTTGAGGAGGATGAACCGGCAGAATTCCCTGAGGATTTCTAATCGCCAGGGGGAAGCATGCCGGAAATGGATGCTTTGTCAACGGATCATCAGTTAAAACAACAGGGAAGAGAGAGGAGGAACAAGGATGACGCGCTTTCTGAAACTGTTCTTTCTTTCTCTTCTGGTCTGTGTCCTTCAGACAGAGGTCGCCAGGTATTTCCGGGTTTTTACGGTTGCGCCGGATTTTATGATCATTTTTCTGGTGCTTCTGACCGATGAGTACGGGCTGTTCGGCGGATTTGTGGCGGGAGCGCTGGTCGGCCTGTTTTACGACACGACGACCGGGTATGCGCCGGCCATCAATCTGGTTACTTATACGTTCATTGGCTATATTTCGGCTCTGATTCGCGGAGGACTGAATAATGCATTCAGAAAGATGAAGCACAAGCGTTTTCTGGAATATGCGATTATTACGTTCTCGATGACGATGGTCCGGGAATTTGTTTATATCGGGTATCTCTTTCTGGTTGGCGCGGAACAGGGCTATGTCACCTTCTTCCGCATGTTTGTCTGTGTCATACTCACGACGGTTCTGGTCATTCCCGCAGCGGCGGCCGTGGACCTTTTCAGAAGAACCAGACAGCGCCGAAAAGAAATGCGGAAGAAAGATGCTGAATTTAGGAGGATTAACATCAAGTGAAAGAACAGTATACAGGTCGTTTTATCACAGTGATGGTGATTATCCTGTTAATGTTTTCCGTTCTGATTGTGCGTCTTTTTGATCTTCAGGTAATCTCCTATGAGGATAATCTGGCCAGTGCTGAGAGAAAAAAGACCAAGACGATCAACAGTCAGGGCAACCGCGGTTCAATCATGGATTCGAATTCGCTGACCCTTGCCTATGACAAGCAGATTTACAATGTGAAGTTTTACCGGGACCCCAATTTTGTTCCAAGTGAAACCGATGCGGAGGGGAGAACGCTCTCGCAGTATCAGGTCTATACCAGCGCGATTATTGATGTCATCGATATTGTCGAGAAAAACGGCGGGAAAAAGGACACGGCATTTTCAATGGTGCGTGATCCGATGACCGGTCTCTGGGTATTTACATGGAACAATAATGATTATACGCTTGCACAGCAAAACGCACGTGAGGAGATGTGGCGCAGCAACTTCTACGTGCAGAGCGTGACGAGATTTCCGCAGCAGGAACTCGTTGATACCTTATGCCGGCGTTATCGGATTCCGGAGGATATGAGCGAGGAGAAGAAGATTAAGATCCTGGCTGTCTGGGAAACCATGCAGAATAACGCCTTCCTTTCGCAGCCGATTACCATCGCTTCCAATGTCAGCTGGGAGACGGTCATTGAGATTGAGGCAAAAGCGCTGAAGCTCACCGGAATCAGCGTTTCGGTCAGCACGCAGCGGGTTTATCCGAACGGAACAATGGCCTGTCATGTCATCGGCTATATTGGAAAAATCCAGAATTACGACACCTATTATGCGCAGTACAGGGATAAGGGATACGCACTGTCTGACCTGATCGGGCTGGACGGCGTGGAAAAATCAATGGAGGACTGGCTGACGCCGTGCACCTCTCAGCGGGTCGGAAAACGTGTGGTGGAAATTGACCGTTACGGGGCGGTCAGCCGGACGCTTTCGACGACAGAGGCCACGGATGGAAACAATATCAAGCTGACCATTGATTCCAATCTGCAGCGGGTTGCCGAATCGGCTCTGGAGGAGAATATCAATTACATCCGCGATGAGCAGGAGCGGCTACTGAACAGCGATACATGGCTGGATACAAACAAAACGGTTCTCCAGGGAACCACACGGGATTTTGACTCGAATCCGATTGAACTGGCTGAAAAAGGCGCGGTTGTCATCATTGACATGCAGGGGAAAGTGCTCTCTCTGGCCAGCTATCCGCCTTTTGATCCCAATGCGTTCATTAAAGGCGGCGAATCCGCTGCATCCATTCTTCTGGATTCAAGAAATCCGCTGGTCAATTATGCCATTGGTTCACGGGATACGCCGGGCTCCATCTTCAAACTGGTAACGGCCACGGCGGGACTGACCTCCGGTGTCCTGACGATGGATGAAACCATTGATGACAAGGGCTACTTTGATGTCTATGACAAGAGCAATCCGCCGAGGTGCTGGATCAATCAGAAACAGCTGCAAAGACATGCCAACCAGACGGTGTCAGAGGGACTGACCCATTCCTGCAACTATTTCTTTTATACCGTCGGCTCGAGGCTGTATGAGAATACGGATGACCAGCTGTACAAAACAGCGGCCCTGTATGGCCTGACAACCCGGACCGGCATTGATCTTCCGGGTGAACTGCAGGGATATGTGGGCTCACAGACGTCGCTGTATGACAAAAACAAGGCGATCTCGGCAGCGGAGCAGTGTACCTGGCGTCCCTCCATCGTGTTTAATAACATCAAAAAGCATCTGATCAGCGTCGGCGATGATTACGGCATGATTTTTGATGAGGGAAAACTGAATAAATGCGTGAAGCGGCTGATGGATATGGCCGTGGATTCCAACCAGTCAGAGTGGCTGCCGCAGATCCGTACCATTCTGATGGAAGAACTGGATATGCCGCGTGAGCTGGTATATCTGCAGATTGTCGCCGGTGATACCTATATCATGCTGAACGAAATTAAATGGGGTGGTTCCGAGGCAATCATGTGCGCCGTCGGCCAGTCCATTACCACCATTACGCCGGTTGCTGTCGCGCGGTATATTGCCGCGGTGGCAAACGGAGGATATGTGTATGATCTTCGGCTGGTGGATTCGATCATTTCGCCGGAGGGCGAGGTGATCAGCCAGAGCTCGCCGATTCTTGCCTCGCAGATTGAACACCCTGAAATTGACGCCTATTTTGCCAAGATACGCCAGGGGATGTACGGCGTTACGGAGGCAGAAGGTACGGCAACCCGGTTCTTCAGCGGAACAGATCTGGGCAAACAGATCGGCGCTAAAACGGGAACGGCAGAAAAGACGAAAGTCGACCTTGAGAATAACGCGTGGATGGTCGCCTTTGCGCCGTTTGAAAATCCGGAAATTGCCATCGCAGTGTATATTCCGCACGGATACAGCGGATCCTATTGTTCCATTACGATTCGTGAAGTTGTTGAGTACTATCTGGATCATCGCAGCCTGGGCGGAGATGATCTGATTGCGCCGTCGAATTCGCTGGCGTATTAATTGACGGACCTGCACAGGCAAACGATGAGCGGACAGGAGAGGTTATGGGAAAGATTTGGATGATCGCCTCCGGCAGCGGAGGTTCGGGGAAATCCAGCGTTGCGGTGGGGCTGGCGCAGACAGCCGCCGGAAACGGGCGGAAAACGCTGCTCCTTGATACAGCCGGACCGTTCCGGACCTGTGATCTGTTTCTCGGGATCCAGAGCGTTGTGACGGTGGATCTGACCGATGTTCTGGTGGACCATGTACAAATCAATGCAGCGCTTTATCCGGTGCCCGGCTTTCCCGGCCTCGATTATGCCTGCACCTCCCTGATGTCCTGTGTTCCTCTGGATGATCTGTCGAGTCTGATTCTGGCGCTGCAGGGAAAGTATGATCTGATCCTTCTGGATCTTCCAACCGGTTCAAACCCGTTCAGTGTTTCGCTCATGCAGCGGGAGGACCGGATTGTCCTGGTCACACGGCCGGATCCCTTTTCCCTCAGGCCGTGTGAATCCCTTTTTCAGCAGTACCGGGCTTTGCCTGCGGAAGTCTTTCCGGTCGTCAATTTTGAGGACCATGCGCTGATACGCAAAAAAGTGCAGTATGATGCGAATACAATGAGTCTTCTCCTGGATTGCCCGGTCCTGGGACCCATCCCGCGAACATCGGATTTCTTTACCCTGAAAGCCAACGGGGAAGGCGCTGCATTCCTGTCCTGGAAAGAGCAGCGGATTTTCAGGCGGATTTACGGTGAACTTGCCTGATTTTCAAAAAAGGATGATTGCATGTTTAAACTGAAAAGAGAACATCTGGCCAGGGCACATTTTGACTGGATTCTTCTTATTTCTTCCTATGCACTGGCTTTTTATGGGGTACTGGCCATTACGATCGCCAACTATAACCCGTCGCTGGGTGCAGAGCGGTCCATGCAGGAACTGGTCATGGCGGCCAATAACGGACGTCTGCAGCTTCTCTGGGTGGTGGTGTCGATGGTCGTCGTCGCCCTGATTCAGACGGTCAGCTATGAGTTTATCGGGCGAATGTGGCCGGTCATCTATATCGTTGATATTCTTTTGCTGGGTCTGGTCCTTGGAACAAGCAAGATCAACGGCGTCAGCGGCTGGTTCCGCTTCCTGGACCGAACGTTTCAGCCCTCCGAGCTGGCCAAAATTGCGCTGATTATCACCCTGTCCAAACGTCTGACAAAGTATCCGGACCAGCCGTTTCCCAATATACGGCATTATATTCACGTGATTGTTCATTTTGCCATTCCGGCGGTGCTGATTATTGCACAGCCTGACGTGGGAACCTTCATGGTCTTCATGGTTATTTTCGTCGTATTGATTTTCATGTGCGGGACAAAGCTGAAAGTCATTTTTGCCTGGGGCTCGCTGGCCATCGGCCTGGTGATTCCGCTTGTTTTCTATCTGGCCTCAACCAACAACTTCAGATGGCTTCGCCTCGTCGCCTTCATCAATCCGGAGTCAGATCCCACCGGCAGCTCATATCAGATCGTCAATTCCAAGGTGACGATTGGTTCGGGAGGGTTTTACGGGAAAGGGGCATGGGCCGAGGGAACACTGACCCACCTGAATTACGTTCCGGAGAATCATACCGATTTTATTTTTACGGTCGTGGGGGAAACACTGGGGTTTGTCGGATCGGTGGTTTTGCTGCTTCTGTATCTGATCGTGATTATTCGAATGCTTCTGCTTGCCTATAACACGGATGACCGTTATGGACGGCTGATTATTCTGGGCGTTATGGCGATGCTTCTGTTCCACGTATATGAAAACGTGGGAATGTGTATCGGCGTTATGCCCATTACCGGAATCCCGCTGCCGTTTATCAGTTATGGCGGAACGAATCTGGTCGTGAATATGGCCGGCATTGCGCTGGTGTTAAATGTCACCAGTCATAAAAAGACACTTGATCTGCGAAGTTCCCGGAACATTGAGTAGGGGAATCAACGCGCATTCTGCAGGGAAGGATTTATAGAGCATGAACAGTGGTGCTGAGAAACTGAAACAGATGGATATCAGTCCTGAAGTGGTCGAAGCCTTTGAGTGGCTGAATTTCCACGAACTGACCTCCATTCAGGAAAAATGTATTCCGTATATGATGAAAGGGCATGATATTATTGCCATTGCACCGACGGGAACAGGGAAGACCCTCGGATTTGGCATTCCGATGCTTGAGTATATCAATGTGAACGACCCGAAGCCGCAGGAGCTGGTTCTGGCGCCTACCCGGGAACTGGCTCAGCAGATCGCAGATGATCTGACGGATCTGGCCCATTTTATCAAGGGCGTGCGGATCGCGGTGATCTATGGCGGGCAGCCGTTCCGCAAACAGCTGGCGGGCCTTCAGAAGAAGCCGCAGATTATCGTGGCAACGCCCGGACGCCTTCTGGACCATATGAAGCGGCATAATATCAGCCTTCACGGGGTGCATACCGTCGTTCTCGATGAAGCGGATGAGATGCTGAAAATGGGCTTTGTGGAAGACGTGGAGAAGATCATCGGCTGTGTTTCCCCGGATCGTCAGCTGGTGATGTTCAGTGCGACGACGAATCAGGATGTCATGACCATTTCCTGGAAGTATCAGCACGAACCGGTTGAACTGGTGGTCAAGGCACTTGAAGAGGATAAACCGAAGATTACGGAATATGTCATTGATACGGATCCGAAGGACAAGTATAATCATCTCCTGTATCTGCTGGACACGGGGAATTTCAAAAGGTGCATGATTTTCTGCAATACGAAAGACATGACGCAGCGTCTGACGGACCGGCTGAAAAAACTGGGATACAACGCGGAATGCCTGCATGGCGACGTGAAACAGTCTCAGCGGGATGCCGTCATGAGAGGCTTCCGTGCGGAGAAATTCGATCTGCTTGTGGCCACTGATATTGCAGCCCGCGGCATTGATGTGGATGATGTCGATGCGGTGATCAATTACGATCTGCCGGAGAAAAAAGAGTACTATGTGCATCGGATCGGTCGGACCGGCAGGGCAAAACGTACCGGAGTCAGCTATACGTTCCTCAGTTTCCGGGAAAGTGTCCATATGGATGAAATTCTCAAATATACGGATTCGGAGCCGATCTGTCTGGTCTTTGATGACTTCGGACGCCTGTGCTATAAAGAGTCCATGAAACCTTATTTGGCCGATGCCTGAGAATTTAGGATTGTATTTCAGGATTGTTTATGGTATATTACATCTGGTTGTTTTTTAACCATGAAATGTGTGCTGATTGGGGGGACTTGAAATGAATGAAGAATTTGAGCGTCCTTATGATGATGATGAGAAGGTTGTCCTGACGGATGAAGACGGCAATGATGTAGAATTTGAATTCTGCGCGTCGATCGAGTATGAAGGAAAGGAATACGTTGTCCTTCTGCCGGATGATGAGGATGAGGTCGTTATTCTTCAGGTCGTAGAGCCTGAAGATGGGGACGATTCCGATGACGTCACATACGTGACCGTCGATGATGACAATGTCCTTGAGGCTGTTTTCGAGATTTTCCGGGAACAGGCGAAGGATGAATATGATTTTGAGGATGACTGAGCAATAAAGTCAAAGGTCCGTACATGGTACGGACCTTTTTTTAATGATCATCACGAAGAACGGTTTTTTCAGCCGCCAGGCGCCGGTGATCCTCGGCCATGGCCGCATAATGCTTGCGCGTCGTATTGACATCCGAGTGGCCGAGAACATCCGCCACCAGATAGATGTCACCGGTTTCACGGTACAGATTTGTTCCGAAGGTACTGCGGAGTTTATGCGGGCTGATCTTCTTTTTCAGGGGTGCGGCAATGGCGGAATACTTTTTGACCATGTTTTCCACCGCACGCTGAGAGATGCGCCGCCGCTGAATCGACAGAAAAAACGCATTTTCATGCCCGGGCAGCGTTTCAATTTCCTTGCGCTCCTGATAATACGTCTTCAGCGCGTCCGCCACTTCATCGGAAAAGTACAAGATGACTTCTTTTCCGCCTTTGCGGGTCACGACAAAGGCGTTCTGTTCAAAATCGAAATCATCGATATTCAGGCCGACGCATTCACTGATACGGATGCCCGTGCCGAGAAACAGAGAAAGCAGCGCCACATCCCGTTTTGAGGTGACCCTGTGGTATTTCTGATAGGTTTTCGGAAGATCCTGGCCGGTTTCAGCCACATCAAGAATACGGGCAACCTCATCAATATCCAGACGGATGATGGCCCGTTCATGGAGTTTGGGCAGCGGCACCAGCGAGGCCACGTTGCTGTCAATCAGGCCCTCTGAAAACAGGTATTTGAAAAATCCCCGAAGCGAGGCGTATTTCCGCTTGATTCCATATTCATGATTGACGTATTCACGGCTGACCGCGCTTTCCGCACTGGCTTCATCCACTTCGTTTTTGACGTAATAGGATAAATACCGGGCGTACTTTTCAATATCCTGTTTGGTAATCCGATTCAGATCTTCCGCGGTGAACAAACGGATTTCCTTTCCGTTGAACTTCGACAGTTCGGATGAAAGATATTCAAAGAACAGTTTGAGATCATAGGCATAACTCAAACGTGTCAGCGAACTGGTAATCTGTTCAATGGAGAGGAAATAATCGCTGCACACATCCGGGAGCTCCTTGAGAAGCTGATGGAGACGCCGGGTGCGTTCCAGCTGGGTGTCTGTATGGTAACTGTTTGGCAAATCCGATTCCTCCCATACGGAAGACTTCGTAAAACCTGAGTTTTGCGAAGTCTTCCAGAATACTCTCTGTCAGTCTTCCGGCCTGCCCCGCCGCTTGACCTGACCGGTGGCCAGCTCATCACAGCGGTTGTTCCAGCGATTGTTGGCGTGTCCTTTGACCTTGATGAATGAGACCTGATGACGGCTCATCTCATCCAGCAGTGTCAGCCACAGATCCTTGTTTTCCACCGGCGTTTTCTGCGAGGTTTTCCATCCGTTGCGCTGCCAGTTGTTAATCCATCGCTGGTTGATGGCGTTGCACAGATACGCCGAGTCCGAATGGATCTTCACAATGCAGGATTCCTTGAGACACTGCAGCGCCTTAATGGCGGCCAGCATTTCCATACGGTTATTGGTGGTTTCAGGATCATAACCGGAATATTCCCGGATATGTTCACCGTACATCAGAACACAGGCCCAGCCGCCGGGACCGGGATTTCCGGAACAGGCACCGTCCGTGTAAACTGTAATTTCTTTCATATCAACGATTTCCTTTTTTTGTTATTGCATAGCCAGAGCCGGAAGGCCGGTGACCGGCCGCCTCAGAACGGACTGAAAGCTGCTTTGAGCCTGGGAAGTGCTCAATGGAGCATCCGGTTATCGAGTGAGCCTGCGAACGTCTGATCATCTGAACGCAGTGCCATAGCCCGATGGAGCATGCGGGACTCGATCGAAACGCCGCCCTTTTCCTGTCGGAATTCCCCTCTGATTTTGTTAAAATTTTAACAAAATCAGAGACGCTTCCCTTTCTCGATGGCCTTAATCAGGGCCTCCATGACAGCTGCGTGGAATCCCTGCTCGTGAAGGGCGCGGATTCCTTCAATGGTCGTCCCTCCCGGTGAGCACACACGGTCTTTCAGCGCGCCCGGATGCGCCCCTGTCTTCAGGGCCATCTGTGCACTTCCGGAAAGCATTTCCGCGGTCAGCGAAAGCGCCAGCGGCTTTGGAATACCGGAGAGAACGGCCGCATCACAAAGTGCCTCGATAAACTCAAAGACAAAGGCAGGACTGCAGCCGGTCAGAGCGCCGCAGACAGAATAATAGCGGTCCTCGACAAGGGCTGTCGTCCCCACTGAATTGAAAATCTGCCGGACCACGTCCATCTGTTCAGGCGTATAACGCCCTTTTTCGTTCAGAATGGTACAGCCCGCCCCTACCGATGCCGGAACATTCGGCATGACACAGACACAGGAAACGTGCTCGGGAACGACAGACAGAAGGCGCTCCGGCGGCCAGCCGGCTGCAATGGAAATCAGCAGATGATGATCCGTCAGGGCTCCGCGGATCTCCTCCAGAACGGATTCAAGGATGTTGGGCTTGACGGCCAGAAGAAGGATATCCGCTGCCTTTGCCACGTCGATGTTTGAACAAAACACATGGACGCCCTGGCTGGCATAGCTTTTTGCATTCTCAGGATGCTTCCGGGACACATAAATATCATCGGGTGTCACCAGATTCTTTTGAAGGATGCCGTTGAGGATGGCTGAGCCCATGTTCCCAAGGCCGATAAA
>ODAI013495868.1_pt1 | contig 16159 bp, 12 predicted proteins | sample 1539321 | NCBI WGS metagenome assembly ODAI01 (sample SAMN02144231, study PRJEB22623) | gut metagenome | biome: sheep rumen | host: Ovis aries | place: New Zealand
ATTAAATGAAGTATCAAAAGCAGACATATTACAAAAGAAAATCGTAGATAATGAAGAGCGATACGAAACTATTGCTCCTGTGATTAGGTTGGTGAGAGATGAGATACATTATTTAATGACAGAATGCCCCAATACGCGTATTGTGCTAACTAGCAGATATGTTGAGACCGAGAAAAAGACAAACATACAAGTGCTGCAGTTAATTGGCGTAAAAAAAGATAGAGTTAAGGAATACCTAAGAATAAACGAAGTTGAACAGAAAAGAATTGATATTATTGACAGAAATCCTAATCTTTTCAATGTGCTTCGAATACCTCTCTTCCTTACCATGTACGCAAAGTTGACAGGAGAAGATGAGATACTGAGTTCAGGAGAGATACTACATCGATTCTTTCATCAGAAGATAAATGAACTTTACTATTCTGAAAGAAAACGAAATCAAGAGATTGAACAAAACGAATTTGATTCTTCCCAAAAGAAACGACCTGCAAGTAGAGTCACGGCAGCAATGCTGAATTTTATAATCGACTTCATCTTGCCAGAAATCGCTTGGAAACTAGTTAAAAACGACGAATTCCATATTGGCTTATTGGGAGAACCTGAAGGAATAACGGCTATTGTGGAAAGAGTTCTTACCTGGACTAATGATGACAGTGTGTGTGGACCGTATGGGCGTATAATATATAAAAAGGACTATACAGAAAGCATTGCAGACATTAAAGATCGTCTTTGCGCATATCTAGGAACCACAAAAGATATAGGAATTGTGGCCGAAGGTATAATGAAGCAAATCGTGGAGACTCTTGGCATAATGTATAAAGATGATAATGAATACGCATTTGTTCATCAAAACATCCGGGATTATTTTGCTGCAAGATACCAGATTAACAAATTGGAACTTGCAACATACATATATAGTATACACAAAGGGAATATAGAAAAAGAAGATATATCAAGAGGTTTATTAACCGATTGGGAAACTGAACCACTTCCCAACCAACTTTTGGCATTTATAGGGGAAGCACTTGGAGAAAAGCATAATGCTCCTAGGTATGAAAAAGATAAACATATGTGGGAGTATACAGTTCCTGATTCTGAAGACGAGAAGGGTGACAGGAATCTCATCAAACGTGCTTTTGACGTTTTTCGTGGCCGATTTGATAGAGAAGACGGCTATGCTGTGTATAACCTTTTTCAAATACTCAAGCTGGTTAGAGAAGATTTAAGTGGAGAAGATTTTACCTCCCTAAATATGCTGTATTGTCGAGGGAATGGATATCGGCTTGGAAATAGCAACTTTGCTGCCGACATCAATGGAGCCTTGCTCGATGATGAATTCTTCATGTCTTCAGGTCATACGGAAAGAATCGGAGATGCTTGCTTTAGTCCAGATGGACAATACATTGCTACGGCATCGGATGATGGACAAGTTATAGTATGGGATGCAAAGTTATTAATCGAGATTGCTCATCTTAGTGCACATATCCCTAACAGTGCGAGTCTCGTAGAGTTTAGTCCGGATGGACAATACATAGCGGTAGCATACAATGAAAATGGGACACCTATATTGTGGAATGCAAAGACCTTTGAACAGATTAGTATTATTAGTCAACGAGGCCATGCAAAAAATATAAACTCGATTAGTTTTAGTCCTGATGGGAAATATTTTATTACGGCTTCTGAAGACGAAACAGTTATAGTGTGGAGCCTAGAAAACTTGAGTGAAGTGTCTATTCTCAATGAACATGAAGGACCAGTGAAATCAGCTCAGTACATTCAGAACGGAAGATATATTATCACATCTTCGTCTGATGGAACCGTTAAGTTGTGGGATGCAAAAACGTACAAAAGTAGAACAATAATACGCATAGAAAAAGAATGCATATTATGTGCGAAATATAGTCCGGATGGAAAACATATTCTAACACTGTCTGGAGTTGACAGCAGATTTGGTTCTTCTCGTGAGTTTTCGCAATTTGAAAACAGTCTTAGTAAAAGATTTGGGTATTTGGCTTCACCAGGGATGGGTGGAGCTGGATTTGCGCGGAAAGTAAGATTGTGGAAAACTGACACTTTTGAAGAAGTTCATAAGCCTAATCAGATAAGACAGAATGGCATGGTTAATTCGGTTAATTGGAGTTCGGACGGAAGATGCATCATTACAGCTTCAAGTGATGGAACGGCTGTGATATGGAATGTTAAAGACTTTGATGAGGTTTCGGGAGGAGAATTAAGAGGTCACTATAGAGGAATTAACATAGCTCAGTATAGTATGGATGGCAAGTACATCATAACAGCGTCAGATGACTGTACAATCAAAAAGTGGAGCGCAAAAACCTTTCAAGATTTAGTCACGAGCCCCCAGAGAAACCGTAGAAACCAAATTACGTCATTGGAGTTTAGCAACGATGGCAGTTCATTTATTACAACATCTTTTGCATCTTCGGCGAGTGTGTGGGATGCGCAGTCACTTCAGCTTATAGATGCCCTGCGAGGAAAAACAGGGCCTATCAGATCAGTACAGTACAGTCCAGATAATAAACACATAGTCACAGGCGACTATGATGGAGTTGTAAAGTTTTGGGATGTTGAGTCATATCAAGAAATATCAGGCGGAGAAAAAAGAGTAAACAGAGGATGTGTGTATGCTGTTAGTTATAATAATGACGGGAGCCGTATATTGACAGTATCCCATGATTTCCCTGGAAACAGAGGCATCGATGGCTTTATTACAGGAATAAGCAAGTATAGCCCTCGTTCGGTTCGAGTTTGGGATACCGAAAAACTTGAAATAATACAAAACGGAATGATTGAAATTGATAGAGTTCGTGAAAAGCATCCAATTCCGATGACTATCCTTTCTGCACAATACAGCCCTGATGGGCAGCATATTGTTACATCAGATGAAAAAGCTAATATAATTATTTGGAATGCGCAGACATTTAGTCTTGAAAAGAACTTGGATAATATTTTTAGAGAACATGATCCCTCCTCAGGATATATCAATAATGGGCCATATAAGATAAATGGTGGATCAGCATATTATAGCCCTGATCAGAAACACATCTTAGCATATTCTCATATAGGCAGACCATCTGGTGAAGTGTGGATCATCAATCCTGAGACTTCACAACTTGAGGGCGTTCTTGAAGAAAATGCCCCTTGCAATTCGGCACGCTATAGTCCAGATGGAAGATATATTCTTACGGTATATACCTCTGCCAACAAAGTGAAAGTGTGGGATGCAGATACGTTCCAACATTTAGGAACATTAAAAAATGCTGGCGCTGTTAGTTCAGCATGCTTTCACCCGGACAATAATTATATAGTTACTGTCTCCTTGAATGGGAAAATTATGCTTTGGAATCCAGAGACATACGAATGTATTCGAATGATTAGCTTCTTTGATGGCCTTGATGTTAGAAATGTCGACTGTGGACATTTGCATAGTTCCAGCCTTTTATCAGAAAGAGTGAAAGGCTATTTAATAAATCATGGCGCCGTCATCGGAGAAAGCATAGAACAGAGGAAGAAAGTAAAAACTGAAGAAACCCAAGCGGTTTTAGAAAGTAAATCACCAGCAAGAGGTTTTTGGAAGAAAATCTTTCGAAAAGAGCAATGACATGCAGAATTCTGAAAAGTGAATTGTGATATGTTCACGTTATGAGACAGGCAAAGGGAGAGCACACATCGGTGAATGCTCTCCCTTGAAGTTGTTTGCAGTTATGTGATCATTTTTGTATTTCACACTTTTGATGTAATCATATGCATCCCTCTTTGATAAGAGATTGTTCTCTAATTACAAGAACATGACGAGCTGGATTGGACTAAATGTTAAGAAGCATCAGAAGGTGCAGATATATGGGTTGACAGGACAAATGGGTGGCATATATCGCCAGTATGCTTCTTTATACTTCGATGATTTGGAAATCTTGGTATTTGGTGTAAGCCAAAAGGCGTTGTAAATATATACATTGCCACGTTCAGAGTAATGACTCTTCATACTATTGGAAAACTTGCCTCTCATTACGATGATGTGAACATGAGCTCCAGTAATATCTTTTCCCCCAGCCCCTTTTTTGTCTCCTTTATCATAGAAAGCTTGTCCCTTTACGAGATGCTTTCCTACATACAAATCAGAAATGTTATTGTCATGCATGAAGCCTACACACATGTAATCGACAGTTCCATCTGCATATCTGACAGGATTATCGGATTGCATGATAACATATCCCCATGATTTGTCGATGTATTTGATAGAGCCTGAGAAGGGCGCAACAACACGACCAGATGGTACAATATCTGTTACATTCTTTCCGCTATGGGAGTAACTTCCATAAGCTGTTTGCTGGACATTAACAGTGTTGTTAGGGAATGTTGCATATTCCAGATTGGCAATTATGCTAGGACATGTTCCGCCAGCGGCAGCTACACGGTTTGCGTTGCTGAAACCGAGACTGGCAATTGTTAGTATGATGGCCATGACAAAGGCCGTCAGATTATGATGGGTAACACCTCTTTTGTTATTTTTCATATATTTCATATAAACCTCCTACAGGTTTGCCTATGTAGCCAACGTCTACGTTGCTTCTTGTTCGTTACGACTATAACTGTCTCACACGTTCTGTATAGCCCGTTACCTTAAAGGTAACCAGTGTTCATAATCGACGAGTAAACTGACCTTTTTCCGGATCCTTTGCGTCGAAGAGACGCTTGAAGGAGTCTCCATCCTTCACGGAAATGGAGAGGATAGTGTGTCCCTTCTCGAGAGCGCGAATCTTTTCGGTGACACGCTCGATATCACCATGCAGATATTCAGAGTGCATGACGTCTCCGGTCATCATTGTTACGATTGTTGTAGTCTCTTTCATTTTTAGCTCCTCCTTCGAATTGGTTTCTGAGTAAATTATCGTGGATATATCCCTGACGGGGTGTACCTTAGAGGATACAGATGTTTTTTCTTGTTTTTTCAGGCGTTTCATGTTCATTCCTCCTTTAAATGTGTAATGTATAGGAGGGAGAGTCTCTCCCTCCTATAAGAATTAGCGATGACGCGTATTCGGATTTCCTTCCGAACCATGCAAAAAGTGTTTCATGTCCAGTTCTTCTTCTTCCGGAGTTGCAAAATGGTAAGAAGGGTTGGCAATGTTGCAGGCAATGTACTCGTCGAGTTTGTCCAATTCGTAGATGCCAGTCTCAAGCCCAACTAAAACGACCTTGTCTTCCGTACTCTCGAAGATCATGAAGTTCAAAAGGGACAGGAGCCAAAGCTGCACCGGCGAGAAACAGTAACCAACTGCCAGACGGATAATGGTCTGTCTTTGAATTCCGTGTGCACCATTAATTACCGAATACAGAGCCTTGCGTGACAATCCCACCATTTCAGTAACCAAGTCCACAGACAGGTACTGACCGTTGCAGTCAGTCCATTCATTTTTGTGAATGTCGAACAACCATTTGCGCAACTCTTTTCTTGATTCGTCGTCAAGCTTGGCGACAAGATTAACAAGTTTGAATCGGCTCGAGTCTTTAAGAAACTCCTTGACACTCAGTTCGTCGTACTTAGCAAAAATTTTTTTTGCATTCATAACACTCTTTTTCATATTAGACCTCCTGAATCATCGAGCAGTGTGTGCTCTTAAGTTGGCCCGATTATGGCAAGAGGGGGCGTATCATTTCCGCAAGCTTTTCCAAGGAATCTTGAAAAATAGATGAAAAACGCTAAAACTATTGAAAAATAAGGGAAAGAAGAAAGATGCATGTGGTGGAAAAAACTTTGAAATGATATTATGAAATAAGAGAAATTGGGAGGAGTTGTGTATGCCAGAAGTAAGGAACAATTCAAATGATATTGAACAATTTATAACACTTCGAGATATTCACCTTGCATTCATTGAGGCAAGTGACAAAATGTCATCAAGAGTTCCTGACATCAGAGATAGAAACCATCATCGCTCTCATAAAGGAAGAATATATGTGCTAGATGAGCAGGGCAACAGTATTTTGGATGAGAAATCTACAGAACTAGCATTTGTTTCAATGTGGCTGTCAAAAGACGTTAAAAATGTTATAGATATAACAGAAAATGTTGCTAACATCTCAATTCGAAGATTGTTTTCCAACACGCCAGAAAACTCAATAGCTAATCCGTTGCTTCAAAAGCTTGAGGATAAGCAAGTAGAAAGAGGGCTATTATTTGATTTGAGTAGCAACATAAAAAAAGCCATAGAGGTGCAGGTTTGGTCAATCATGAAGCGCGAAACAAATAAAGAGATATCTGAAGTGAGTGTTGAGGAGTTTTTGCATGATCAGGAATCGAATAGAGTACAAAATGCAAGTATTTCTTTTGTGGAGTTGATGCTTGGAAAAATCATGAAAGATTATGCGGAAAGAACTGTGAAAACTCAAGGCACTAAAAGCAAGTGTTATGAAATTGAAATTGTCGATCCAATGTTCAAACTTGCGTGGATGACTTTTTTGTCGCTGTTTCGAGCCAAAGATATCACATGTTATAGGACCACTTTTGAATCCTTTAGTGAAAGTCTCTTCCGGATTACAACAGTTAACGAGTGGAAGTCTTTTTCGAAAAAACATAACATCGTAAATAGGACACTGGCGTTCGAAACTTTAAGAAGAAAGTATTCAATGAAAGATGCAATAATCGATGATAGTAAAGAACGTGATAGTCAGAAGGATGTGAGTCGGGCAGAATTATTGGAGAATCTTAAGGGTTTATCTTCGCATAGATACGATTATATACAGGTTGCATATAAACAGGATGACCGGAAACAGTTGATTCGAGAATATCTTCTTGATTTCCTGAACGAACACGAAGATTGGAGTGATGCTCCGATCCCTTTGTATGTTAATCTTTCGGAAGCTCCGAGTGAATATTGTAGTACGTATGAGGATGCACACTGTTCATATATACATACTGCTATATTTGAAGAATTAAAAGCGATATGGGAAACATCATTGTTGTACTCCGATACAGTTGATGTTAATAAACAAATAGCTTCAGATGTCGAAAAATCTCTTGAAGCATTACTAAAAACAGCTTCTGATGGGCCGAAAAATTATATTGTATTCCTAGACGGGTTTGATTTGATTCCTGATGTGACGATTAAGCATTCAATTTCAACAGGTTGGCGCGAACACTTTGTGGTATATGACAAGGTTAAGGTTCTTCTTTTGTCTGAGATTAAGGAGTTGTTCAGCCCAGGATACACATTATGGAGAAATGTACAATTAGCTGTTTTTTCGGAAAATCCTATAGAAGAACTCACGGGATGGTCTTTTCGGACACTATCATAGAAATGTGTATGGGCGAAAGAAGATTAAAAGATTCTGGCAAGGATTTGTAAATCTGATAAGTCACATAGTGAAGATAAGAAAGGGATAGATAATGGATTATGAAGTGGTAAGATAGTTTTGCGCTAGAATTGTGCTATCATGAAGTCGATAAGACTTTTCTTTAGGAGGTATCGTATGGAAGTGAAATTGTATCGTTGTGAGACGTGTGGGAATATCATTATCAAGCTGGTTGATTCTTCTGTACCGGTGGTTTGCTGCGGTGCGAAGATGACGGAGCTGGTTCCGGGGTCTGTGGATGCCTCTTTGGAGAAGCATGTTCCGGTGATCCGTAAGGACGATGGTTTTATCTCAGTTCTGGTAGGATCGACCGCGCATCCTATGACCGAAGAACACTATATTTCCCATGTTATCCTTGAGACAACAGCGGGGATCCAGATTGCCGAGCTTCATCCGGGAGATGAGCCGCGTGCTGTCTTTGCTGTGCTGGATGGTGTGGAGATTCTGGCTGCATATGCGTACTGTAATCTCCACGGATTCTGGGTGAGTGCCCGATAATCCTGGAGATGATCAAGCCAGACGCTATATTTCGCTAGATCGTTGGAAATTTGCAAAAACGTATGGGAGATTTACATATCATATTACTCTTTGCCTTTCATGCGGAACAGCGTGCCGTGCTTATGGAAGAATACGATTATTGTAGAATTTGCCCCCATAAGTAACTAAAAGTAATAACGTTGAAAGCTTTTAGGAAGTTTTATTGACATGAAATAATAGAAAGTATATATTTATCACAACAGGAGCCCCCGCACCTCTCGAAGAAGTGTCCCATGGGGGCACGTTTTATGTGTGCTACAGCATTAACTGGGTATGCTGAGGCGGATGTTTTGCCACAATATAATCCTATGTGGCGAGTTATTTTTCAAAACAGGAGTTATGTTGTAGAATGAATATGCATGGATGACATTTGTGTTTAGCTGTGTGTGCATGGTCCTATTTGGCGGCGAGGGCTGTCGGGTAGAGAGATGGCGCACAGATGGATGCGATATGAGATCGGTGTGATTTCCTTCCATGCGTATATTCTGTAATGTGATATGTATGGGAGGATTTATATGTCTGAAAATGAGAATGCCTGTAAGAAGTCTTTGAAAAGATGGCCGGAGAACTGTATCTGGCCGGAACCGATCCGGGAAGGGTATGGAGATGACTGGGATCCGGATGAGGTATGTCTTCTGGATCTTGATCAGGAAACTGAAGAACTTCTGGAGATCAAGGAGTACATGGATGAGCTCGTATCCTGTGGCCGACTGCTTGAAGATTACCGACTGAACCCTGATTATGAGGAGTCGGCGTGCGAAGACGACGAAGATGAGGAAGAAGAGTTCTTCCCGGAGAAGGGCAGTGATTATTGGGAAGATGGCTTCGATTATGAAGCCTGGGAGATGGATCTGATCGATCACGTCAACGAGCTTAAGATCGGATGCTGTGATGCGGAGAACGATCCGGTCGCTGTAATTCGGGAAATAACCGGATATTCATTCATTAATGAAAATCTGTTAAGACAGGCGCATACGAGAAGTGCTTTTGCAGCGGAATACGGCTTATCCGGATGTAGTGAGGAGTTGGAATTCTATGGGGATATGGTGCTGAATACCGTAGTTACCCGGGAATTATTCAAGCGGTTCACGGATCCGTATATTGAAAGTACAGATACACCCTATCGCTCGAAGTATGGGGAAGGTGATCTGTCGAAACTGCGCGCAAGCTTTGTAAATAAGGATTATTTGTCTGAACGGTCGATAACGCTTGGATTGGACAAATATATACTGTATGGTACTGACGAGAATCCGACAAATAGCGCAAGAGAAGACGCCCTCGAGGCACTTATCGGTGCGGTGGCAGTGGACTCGGCATGGAACTGGAAGGTGCTGGAAGATGTGGTGGATAGACTTCTTCAACTTCAATTGGACGATCCGGACGCGATTCTTCAGACTTCGTTTTATGAACAGTTAAATACCTGGCACCAGAAACATTTTGGCAGGATCCCCAAGTATGAGATCATGAGGGACTACCGTGTGGCTGGTTCTTCTGCCGGTGGTTGGGCCGGACGTGAAAGCTTCTCCTGTGTACTTACGTATTCTCTTCCCGAGAATGATTTAGGGATCCGGACGGAACAGGTGGTGCGCGTTTCTTCTGAACCGACAAGGAGCCGAGCGAGGGAGAGTGCTGCATCCCAGGCCGTTCAGTTTATTATGAGTCGTGGTTTGTGGCTCCGTCTTGCGGATTCCGGAATCGCCCCGGTTTTGGAAGAGGCTGTCGGGCAGCTGCAGGAGCTTCATCAGAAGAAGTACGTGGAAGTGCCTAAGTACGAGTATGCTGATGTAGGGGACAGTTGGCATTGCATCTGTGTATGCGGACCTTTCCTGGGATCGGGGTTTGGAGCGAGTAAAGTGAAAGCGAAGAAGCAGGCGGCATTTGCGGTGCTGGGTAAGATGTTTGCCACTCCGCGTACGTCCGGAACAAGCAAGGAGGAGATCGGTCATGGAAGTGAAAGAGTATAAGAAAGAGATATCATCCGCCTTTTCTTCACATGCAAGGGGTGGGTTTGTTGATTGGCGGAATTGCTCAAGATTGTATCAGGATGTTACGGGATGTTTGGAAAACGCATCAAGGAATCTAAGTTCTGAACAAAGGTATGCAGAGCTTTTTGATCTTTGTAACTGGACTTTCGTGAAATGGAACAAGACGGATAAAGATGATTCGTATGGAGAAACCCAGGAGTTCTGTGATTGTGTAAGTGAGATATGGGAATCCATCTATCGTGAGGGAGAACAAAGCCTGTCTCATAGTAAGATGCTGGAAGGGTTTCTGAAAATACTTGCCGGAAAAGAGAGCGGTGATCTGGAGGATTACATTTTTCGTTTTATCTTGGGTCATTTTAAGAACGAAGACGAACTTGCGAAGAAAGAGATGTTTCTGGCCAGAGAGATGGATGATCTGAAGAAGCGGATTCCGGAGGAGGACATACTTAAGTATACGCTTTATGTGTTGGAAGAGTATTACGCGCAGATTCTGGCGGATCAGAGGCGACCAATAGAGGAGATCCGGAAATTTCTGCGTGCTTCGGAGAATTATAGAAGCAGGGAGCTGCTGGCGCAAATTGAAACGCTGTATGGAAATTATCCGGAGGCAGTTTCCCTATATCGGGAATTGATTGCGGAACACCCCGATGGGTTTCGCTCAAATTCCTATCGAAAAGCACTTATGGATATCTTCCGTATGCAGGGAGATACAGAATCATATAATGAGGAACTGTATGGCATGATGATGTACAATCCGAGCGAGGCAAACTACTTCTTGGAGTACAGAGCACTTTTTACTGAGGAAGAATGGAAGCGCGAGTGGGAAGATCTGCTTGTGAAGAATAAGGCGAGATTGAGGGCGATTAATCCCTGGCTGAATCTGGAAGGACGCTATGACTTGATCATGGATAATGCTGAGCCGGATAATGAATCTGTGCTTGAGTTATATGGGGATCGCCTGTTCCCTCTTTATCCGGAGCGGTGCCTAAAGGTGATGGCAAATGCGACGGATAACTTGGCGGTTAATTCGAATAATAGGCGTGATTATAGGTACATAGCAAGAATGCTGCGAAAGATGAGCCGCTATCCGGGAGGAAGAGAACTAGCGGGAGAACTCGCGGAGAAATATCGGAAACAATATCCGAGGCGGCCTGCCTTGCTGGATGAACTGAAAAAGTTCTAGGAAAAACGGGCGGAAGAAAGGGATCTGAGAATCATCTTGATAGTGATCTGGTGAAGAAGTAGTGTGTGGTTTGGAAAATGACACTTGCAGCAATCTGCGCAGTTCCTTCTGTTCTTACGCGTTTCGGACTCCTGGAAGGAAAGAAAGCCACCTGCCATCCCGACTTCGAAGACAAGATGACATGTGCATTAGTGACCGTTTGCTTTATAACGAAGATTGTGTTGCAAAACGACGAATTTTGCGCTAAACTTGTATTGAAAACATGATGACAACGACATATGCGTTTTTGCGAGGAGAGTGCTGATGAGACTGTTAAGAATTAAAGTTGACGGACTACCATTATATAAAGATTCATTTGAAGTTAAGTTCTATGCCATGCAACGAGTTATGGATACACATTTAGATTCAGTATCACGATTGTTTGGAAATATATATATAAACTCAGCAGAGGCTATTATTGGGATTAATGCTTCGGGGAAGACAACTGCTTTGAAAGTTGTTTCGTATGTTGGCGCTTTATTAGCTGCAAAACCACTAAATTCAGTATATCTTCCGAGCATACTAGCTGACGATAAAGTAACGATTTTCGAAATAGATTATTTCTCGAGCAATAATATTATTCGAATTATTAGCGAGGTTATCTGTGAAAAACAGCAAGATGGAAGTAAAAAGACAAGAATCTTATCGGAAAAAGTATGGGTAAAACCAGTGACGACAAAAACAAATAAGAGTAATCTTTTGGATTTTCAAGGTATAGAGTTGTTCCGTGAGAGAAATAATTCTGAAGAGTATCTCTCTGAAGATGTGAGCATTACGATTGCATTAAATAGGATTTTTCAAGATACAATAAGTATTGCAGATTTAAGGGTTTTAACGGATTTTAATGTATTTTTCCCTGAAGGCAATTCTGTCGCCTCTGAGATTATTTCCCTACTTGACCCAACAATTGAGTATATCTCAGTAAATAGAGTAAATGGGAAATTACTGTCATATTTAAAGTTCCATAATGCAGAAGATCCTGTTATTTGTGCACCAGATGAGCTTAACAAGTTCTTATCATCTGGAACGGTTAAAGGTATAACTGTTTTTTCAGAAGCGATTCAAATTTTGAAATCCGGTGGATACTTAATCGTTGATGAGATAGAGAATCATTTTAATGAGGAACTTGTGGTTTCACTCCTGAGATTATTCTTGAATAAGAAGACTAATCCCAAAGGAGCTGTAATAGTTTTTTCTACTCACTATCCAGAACTGTTGGATGAGCTCGATAGAAATGATTCAGTTTATATAACTCGAAGTGCAGATGGATTGTTAATACATAATTTAAATTCGTTGCTGAAACGAAATGATTTGACAAAGAGTGAAGTGTATCAGAGTGATTTTTTAGGCGGAACGGCACCCAAATATAGTGCGTTGATGGGGCTTAGAAAAAGCATAATCAAGACATTGGAGGAGTAAATGAACATTAGAGATTTTGACTCGCATCCAATAGCGTGTATTTGTGAAGGTGTGGCTGAATTGGTTATAATGAATATTCTTCTTGATAATCACCTTCTTGTATTTGAACGTGAACAGTTGATTGATTCAGAGTTTATTAGAAGACCTGCGGTAAAAGATTTTGAAAGAAAGTATTTAAGACGTGAATATGACAATGCGATTATTATACTACGTATAATTGATTCTCGAAGTGAACAGTTCAATCTAAGAAAAGCCTACGAACATCAGGTTAAAGAAATAATCAAAGTTATCACTGCCCCAGAAATAGAAATCCTGATTATTGTAGCTATGAAAAAATACGAAAGTTATATCAAATCTAGGAAAAAGCCTAGTGATTATTGTGTTCAAGATCTAGGACTGAAAAACGTAAAATCCCGCGATTTTTATGAGGCTTTTTTTTCGGACCCAGACCTGTTAGTAAATACTATTCATGAGTATCATCGCCTTCATAAGCAGCTTCCTCATGAATCCTCATTATATGATTTGCTCGATGTATTTACGAAAAAGTGAAAGCAAAATTACATGAATACACATAAGAAGAATTGTTTTGAAAGAGTATTTTAGCATCCAGTTAGAGTTGTGCTGTTAGCGACCAGCTAAAAAAGCCACTTCGGGACCAACTAAAATCGCCATCATACTAGCACATTACCATGATATATTTGTTGTTTGATTTCAGCGTCTCAATAAGTGCGTTTTAAATATTTGCGGTATGTGACTCACTCCGTTGATATTATTGGACCTTTTTGAACCATCTGTCCGGAATATTATAATCACCATTCCGGAGATTCAGAACCACACCGCCAGATCGATATACTTGTAATGACACGAGCAATTGACCCTAATTACAAGACGGCCTTAGACAGATCTACCGAAGTCAAATTTACGTGTGTAAAAAGTTTGTGAAAACGCTGTTATACTACGCTTAACAGATTAGGATAGGCTAGAAAAGCCTATCCTAATTCATCCTGCATATATATCTTTGTTTGGTAAAAACTGAACACATTATTGAGCACCACAAAGTGCTTGGAAAGACCAATGAAATGAGCGGGAGAAGGGAGTAGGAAAGAGTATGCTAAAAAGAAAGATGGTGGCGCTGGCACTGACTGTTCCAATGGTCTTGCCTGTTGCTTGTAAAAAATCGGAAACGACCAGAGAGGTCAAAGATCACAGCCAGGAAATAATAACGGTGTCAGATTCAAAGGAAACAAAGGCTTCGACTTCCGAAGAAAAGCTTACGACAGACGATGATGTGAAAATGATAGACCCATTTAAGGATCTCAAGGTTAATATCAGCGGAGTCGAGGGCTTCCCGGAAGTCACATTTGATACATCGGCCTGTGACAAGATCATTCAGGATAATGTAGAGTTCAGCTACGAAACAGAAGATGCATTTCTGAATATCGGAGAAAACATTATCGTGAAAGCGAAACTGTCATCTGTAAATATTGACGGAACAGAATATGGATTGGAGAAGGACAGCAATTCGTATGAAGCAACAAGCGAATACTTAAAACCTCTGATTCATGATGAAAATGCGATGCTAAGTAATTCTCTTCGAGCATACGTTGAAGACGAAGTGCTGGCTTCTTATGAATCAGAGTTCAGAGCTAAAATGATGGAACCGGTTGAAACAGAAAAAGGAACACTACAAGTAGAGAAGTGCGGGGATATATCAATAAACACTTTTTGTAGCGTTCTTGACATGTATTCACCGATGCTTTCAGAATATATGGATTATCGCAGCAAAAGTGGATACCCGATCACAGGGGTTTTCTTAGTTTTGAGTAGCTATAGCTATGTAACTGGAACAATAAGTGAAACTCAAGAACATGTGGAAGACTACAAAGTATATCACTATTCGGTTCTATATCTCGGAATGCCTACATGTAGCTCCGGTGTAATTGAAATTGAAGAGATAGAATTGTTTTGGGAGAAGGAAATAGAAGATTTCATAAAAAATGGCTTTACAGATACAAAGGAAGAGTATTTAACAATAGAGTCGATGATTCATTCGAAGTATTCAGAAAAAATACATTTCCCATCATTAGTGACCACTCAGATCGTGAACTATACCCAATTCAGAGTTAACCCATCTAAAACATTAAAATCCGAATAAGAGCAGCGTCCGAAAGGACGCTGTTTTTGTCTTGAATATATATGTTTTATTTCACGGAGGAAAAAGTCAAGGAGAGACTGCCTTAGTGCACTATCTTCAATAAACGCTCCCCCAGTTGAAGTGTGCTATAATCGTCATACAGTTCATCACTTGGAGGGGATAGAAGATGAGTGGGTGTAAACGTGTATTCACAGTGTTTTTGGCATCTCTGATGCTGATTTCTTTTGCGGGATGTGAGAAGAAAAGAAAAGCGCATGCCGGGGCGAAGTCTGTGGAAGAACTTTGCACGAAAGTTCTGGAAGTTCTGAACGATGAAGAGGATTACTCTGAGATCGAGAAGTGGATGGACTGGTACGGCTGGATAGCCTATTACATGTTTGATCAGACTGGAGTCGACTGCGATATTGTCACTATCCGTAATGTAATCGAAGATCTGGACGAAGGTCCGGATTACATCAAGAAGCACCATAAGGATTTTTCTGAGGCTTGGGAAGATGCCACGGGAAAAGAGATCAGCAAAAAAGCGCTTAAAGAGTACGTGGAAATGAAGGAAGAGATTGATAATGCGCTTTCCGATGATCCTGAAGCTATACTGGATGATTATAAACGATTTGCACCATATGATACAGACTTTGACGAAGATAATCTCCATGAAAGAGAAAAGTATAAAATCGGGCACTACAGCCTCCGTACCGGAGATGATTTCTATATCTATCTAGAGATCTCCTACTATATCGATGACGGAAACTATGTGTGCTACAGCATTAACTGGGTATGCTGAGCCGGATAATGAATCTGTGCTTGAGTTATATGGGGATCGCCTGTTTCCTCTTTCAAGTGACCTTCGTTAACGGTATAATCTACTCAATTGATTTTGAGGTGTTGTAGGGGAGTAGCGTGGGTTTTCCGTTTTATGTGGTCATAATAGTTGCAATTGTAATTGCCGGATTAGCGGTGATCGTCGGAGTAACCGATAATCGGCATACGGTGGGAGTGCTTTTCGCGTCGTATATTATTGCCGTGCTGATCATTACGCTTCTCGTCCGAACGTATGACATCGAAGTGAAGACGCTGCTGAATCCTTTCTCTAAGTACGAGTGCTTAGCGAGGGGATTCGTAAAAGATGGGTGGAAGTGTTTCTCGAAGAATGAGAGAATGATCACAGAGATCCTTCTGAATATATTGCTTTTTGTCCCGCTGGGATTTCTGGTGCCGACGCTGCAGGATTCATTCCGGGGATGGTGGAAGGTTCTTCTTCTGGGGCTAGGGTTTAGTTTGTTTATCGAATGCTCTCAGCTTGTGCTGCATATGGGGTGCTTCGATACGGCGGATCTGATTCACAATACGCTGGGTGCGTGCCTGGGGTACCTTGTGTGGAGAAAAGTGATCGACAGGGAATAAGCGTCCGGCAGATCGGTAATTGGATGGGGAAAAAGATGAAAGTGAGTAAACGTGTATCCGTAGTGCTTA
>ODAI010851401.1_pt1 | contig 16157 bp, 7 predicted proteins | sample 1539321 | NCBI WGS metagenome assembly ODAI01 (sample SAMN02144231, study PRJEB22623) | gut metagenome | biome: sheep rumen | host: Ovis aries | place: New Zealand
AATATGACTTGCCCCTCATTGTCGCAGCAGCAACTGCAGCTCTAGCAAATCTTAAAATCTTTTCTTTAACGTCTTCTGGAATAGAAGTATCATCTGCATCTTGAACATCATGACCATAAATACCAAATGCAGGTAAACCTTTTTGAGAATGAGTGGCTAAAACACTAGCGAGATATACTGCTCCAGGTCTTTCAGTACCATTAAATCCCCAAACGGCTTTAATAGTCATTGGATCCATGTCCATGGTTTCTGCACCATAACACCAGCAAGGTGTAACGGTTAAAGTAATATCAACACCTGCTTTTTTAAATTTATCAGCACATGCTGCTGCTTCTGCTACTCTACCAATTGTCGTATCAGCAATAACTGTCTTAACATGTTCGCCATTAGAATAAAACACATTCTCTTCAATTAACTTAGCAGCGGCTTTCGCCATGTTCATTGTTTGTTCTTCTAATGATTCACGGACTTTAATCTTTCCACGTCTTCCATCAATTGTTGGGCGAATACCAATTACTGGGTAATCAACAATGAGTCTACTTTTTGCCATAAATTGCTCCTTACTTTTTTATCTGATTTTTTTGCTGTTTTCCTTATCAAAGAAATAAAGAGATTCTTTGTCTAAAACAACGCTTAACTTGTCGTCCATTTTAACTTTGGTTTTGTTGTCCACTTTAACCAAAAGTTTTTGGCCCAATAAATTGGTGTATAAAACAACTTCTTGACCTAATAATTCTTTAAACTCACAAAGTGGTTCAAGTACTTGAGATCCTTTTTGATCTTTTGTGTCATCTTTTAAGCTCAAGCTTTCAGGTCTAACACCAATTACTACGTCATAAGCACCTTCTTTGTGCTCTTTAAGCATCTTTAATTGAGAAGCAGACAATTGAATTACAATTGTTTCATTCTCATTAGAAGCAGTTAATTTATTTCCGTCAAATTGAGCGTTAATAAAGTTCATTGCAGGATTGCCAACAAAGCCCGCTACAAAGATGTTATCTGGATCATTATAAATATCCTCTGGTGCACCAATTTGTTGAATATATCCATCTTTCATAACAACAATACGATCCGCCATTGTCATAGCTTCTGTTTGATCATGAGTAACATAGATTGTTGTAGCACCTACTCGTTTATGAATTTTAATGATTTCACTTCTAGTTTGAACTCTAAGTTTGGCGTCCAAGTTAGATAAAGGTTCATCCATCAAGAATACCTTAGGGTGTCTAACGATTGCTCTGCCAAGAGCCACACGTTGTCTTTGACCACCACTTAATGCGGCTGGTCTTCTATATAGATAATGCGTTAAGTCTAATATTTGAGCAGCTTTTTGGATTTCTAGATTTATCTCATAACTTGTTAACTTCCTATCAACAAATAAAGGGACTTCATTCTTTTTGAGATATTCTAGTTCTTCTTGTGATTTTTCTAATTGTTTTTGAGCTTGGTTCAATCCGGTCAAGAACACATGCTTATTGTTTTCATCAGATTCTGTTTCTATATATTTTTGATAAACAGGTATATCTTTCTGAATCTTCTTGATTGTTTTTTCTAGTTTCTTGATACGTTGTTCATCAATTCCAACTTTTTGAACATTTAGGCTATTGATTTTGCTCTCGTTATCAAAGATTTTGTTATATAAAGCAGCAATTTCATCATAAGGATCTTTGTTACCATTTTTCTTTGTCATCCCTTTGTATAAGGTTTTGATGAGATTTAGCGTTTTCTTATTTTCTTCTCTTAAAGCATCAACATCTGCGTTTTCTTCGTAAATTGGTTTTGGTACTTTCCTAAGTTTTAACGCAAACGCCATATTGCCGTAAACAGTCATGTGAGGATATAAAGCGTAGTTTTGGAAAACCATAGCGATATCTCTATCTTTTGGTTCTATATTGTTGATTAATCGATCATCGATATATAGCTCACCAGACGAAATGTCTTCAAGACCCGCCACCATTCGTAGGGTTGTAGATTTTCCGCATCCAGACGGACCAACAAAGACAACAAATTCTTTGTCTTGGATGTCCAAATTAAAGTCAAAAACTGCCTGTACTTTGTTAGGATAAATTTTGTTAATGTTTTTAAATTTTAAAGTTGCCATTTTATTTCCTCCACTAACTTTGCTACATTTATTTCAATTTGTTTTATTTACTATATTAACATTTCTGCAATCTCTTTGAGATTGTTTCCATCATACACAACGGTTTTAACTTCATATTTGCCAAAGCTCAAACTCAGCGACTGCTTTCCAAAATAAATTGTGTTATTTTGCGAAATTGAAGAATTATTTTGTAGACGAACAATATACCCATTAAATTGTTCGCCTTTTTTTATTGTCACAACATTGATTGCCGGGTTATCTGTAAATACTTCAAATCCATTATCCATTTTCTTATCTTTGGTAGGAAAAACATTAAGACAATATGGTTTTTCAATAAATAAATCAGCGTTTTTCTTAAGCTCGTTTTCTTTAGCGATAGTTAATCTAAAATCAAATGAGCGCATTCCAGAATCAACTTTCTTTAAATAAGTATTTTCTGGAACGATTGGTCCATTATAAGTCGGATGGGCACAATATGTTGCGCTTCTCAACAAAGTAACCATAATCGTATTGTCTTTATAAGAAGAAGCATACGTTGACGGGGTAATTAATTGCAAATAGGAACCATCATCTTGTTTTAAAGTGAGATAGTTATGAGCAATGCATTCATTGCCGTTTTCATATAATTTTTCATAGCCAAACATTTGTTCGCCAGAAAAACCCTTTCCAGTTAATGGGAGATGTAACTTATATGCTTTATTGATTTCGCCTGGCCAAAGATCAACGTGGCAGTCGATATCTGGACCTGATTTATATATTTTATATAGCAATCTTGCAGAAGCGTTTTGATATTCAAAAAAGCATTCAACCCCTAAATAAATATCTCCATCTTCCACCACTTCTATTGATTTCAATTGATCAAAAATACCATGAGGTTTATCCATTAATTTCATAGGGGTTGGGTTAGTGCCAACATAGTTATAATTCATTCCCCATGGATCTTCATAATCCTCATAAATAAATGGCTCAAATAAATTGCCTAGTGATACTTTTTTGCCATTCATGTATAAAGATTCAATTAATCCTGTTTTAGAAGAAATCTTGACCTTTTTTGATTCGTTTTCAAAAGCAATATCGTGATTGTAGTCTTTAGTGATACTTGCTTTAGGAATTGTGTGATACTTAGCGATAAACTTGGTTAACGCCATAGGCTTTAAGTCAGCTTTAAATACAACACGTTTTCTCCATTGAATTGCGATATTAGATTCTTCTTTAATTGTTTGAGAAGTTAATAAGTCACCATCTTCGTTATAGATATCAATTACTAAGTAATTACTTTCGTCAAAATCAGAAGGCACTAAAAAGCATGCTTCTGCATCCACTAGTTGTTCTACTCTATATGTTTTTGGATTAAAGACATAGAAGAAATATTCTCCCTCTTTTGCAGGTTCTTCGCCTTTAATTAATCCAAAGAACGCTTTAGCGCGTGCTTCATTTAATAAATGCATCGCATGACCAATATAGTCTAAAGCATTATCTTCCCCTGCCTTAATTGTTGTTCCACATAAAACATCATGGAATTCAACATTAAGCATATCCTCAACAGCTTCTTTTATGGTTTCACTAGGATAATCAATGCATCCCTTTAAAGAAGCGATAGAGCATATCTTTTCAGTGAATAAAATCTCATTTTCTAATGAGCGGTATTTTTGTTTAAGATTAACCATCGATGTATAGCAGCCCACCATACAAGAGATAATCGATTTATCCCATACCGCTACTGGACTAATATCGTTAAAGAATTCATCAGCGGTAGAGTGGACGATTTCAATATCTTTGTTATCTTTGATAAAAGCATCGATGTCTTTTAAATCATTGCGAGATGGACCACCACCGTGATTTCCAACTCCCCATGTTGATAAAATCACATCATAATCTTTGAGATTATCGATGTCTTTTTTTATCTTATCAACCGCATGCCCTAAAGGTGAACGATATTCGCTACATCTAGTAGCCTTAATTATTGAACCATCATATCCTTCCCATAAAAATTCTTCTTTTGGTAATTCAAGTTGATATTTTTTAGGGTCAACAAACCAATTAAGTGGACGCATGAAAATATAGTTTTCCTGACCGCATTTTTTAATGATTTGTACCAAACCACGTGAATGACCAAACGGATCAAAATTTACAGCGGTTTTTGAATATTGATTAAGCTTCTCTAGAAAGTATTGCTTTCCAGTTTGAATTTGTCTAACAATTGCTTCTCCACAAGGCATCAAACAGTCTGGTTGGAGATACCATCCACCCATAACATTCCATTTGCCTTGTTTGGCCTTTGCTTTAATGTCTTCGAATAAGAAAGGAGCATATTGTTCGGTATATTTGTATAATACAACTTCGTTGTGGTTAAATTTATAGTCAAAGTCATTTAAAAGATTAGCGGCACTTTGAAAGGTAGATAAGGCACATGATGCCCCTTCTTCCCATTCCCATTGCCAAATTTGATCAATGTGTGCATTGCATAATAGATGAACTTTTTTACTCATAATCCCTCTTATCAACGATTCTAAATGTTGTAATTAATAGAAAAGGTCAATGATTTTTGAAAGCTCTCGTTGACCTTTTTCATTGTTTTTATTTTGTTTAACAGTTATTAAGCCGTGAATGTGAAGTTAGATAATGCATCCCAACCAACATTTCCGCTTCCTTTAACAAATACATTAAAGTTGGCTAAACCGTTAAGGACGTTTGCGTCAGTGCATGTGGCTTGAACTTGAACTGTGCTAAATGCATCTAAAATCTTAACAGTCATGCTAGAAGCAGTAATGTTATCAAATACTAATTTTAATGAATAACCCGCAAATGGAGTTGTGTATGAAGTTGCAAAGCCATTATCAAGTGAGTAAACAACATCACTATAATTAACAGCGATATCAATACTAACTGAAGAGAAACCAGCAAAATACATCTTTGGTAAATAATAAACGCATGTATCACCAGCAGTATAGTTAACAAAAGCGATTTGGCTTGCGCTATCCGCTCTCACCCAACCATTTTGTGGAGTGGTTATTCCCCATGGTTCATAAGTATCATATGCTCCATAAAGATTTGCTGTGAAATCAAACGATGGATTAGCAACACCTCTTGCTTCACCACAAATTGAGCAAACTTCTTTACCAATGCAGTTAGAATCGACCACAAAATCATGGGTACACCCATCTACTGGTTCGGTTAATCCAGTTAATTCGATGGTAATCGCTCTATAAGCATCATCAGCAATCATATATAAAGACACGGATTTGCTTCCACTAAGGATATCTGCATCAGTAATAGTTAAGTTTTGATTAACACCATCTGAACATTCTAGAGCAGCAGCAACAGATGTTTGACCAACTGTAAATGTTAATGTTCCAGTATGGACACCAGACGCGCTGTAAGGGAAAGCATAGCTTCCGCTTTCTAAGCCTACTCTTGCATCCCAAACATTTCCTGTTAATGTGAAGGAAACACTCTTATATAAATTAAAGTTAATCTTTGGTAACTTGATTTCATTTTCAGTGTGACCAGCAGTGACTTCATAAGTCATGGTTTTTGCTGTTGGTTGAACATTAGTTCCCCATTTACCACCTTCAGCACCATAAGTAGCTTTTGTAAAATCAATGTCTGCAAATTGCATTTTATCACTTGATTGTGCTCCAGCTTCTCCACACACTGAACAAACAGTAGCAAAGTAACCAATTTTTTCAGCAACAACAGAATTAACAAAGTTATGTTCTGCTTTTGCAATTATTCTTTCGTCATCAGCACCGTAAGTATCGACAATATATTGAATATCTGCGTCTGATGGTAGGCCTTTTTCGGTAATGACAGCACCAACAGGTTCTTCAATTGTGGTGTAACCTTTACAATCGGTCCAGTATTCTTTGATACCATATTTTTCACATGTTGATGCTACGGCTTCGTAGTGATAATAAGTAGTAGAACCGCCAACAGGAACAAATAAACCCACTTTGTTGAGTTGATGAATTCCACTAGTAGCAACTATGCCAATACCAATAGCAAAAGTTGCGGCAAGTGAACCAAATAATAGAGTTTTCTTTTTCACAGTCTAAACCTCCTAAAAGATATCTAGTATTCAAAAAAACAACGTTTCTAACTATGTTATAGCACGAATTTATTATATATAAATGATTCCGCGTTTGTTTTTATGAAACTAACAAACATATGATAAGAAAATACAATTTTCAAAAAACGGAATTTTTAATTAAGAGTCAAGAGTTCAATACTTATTGTTCGATAAGGATCGTCTGCGGTCATAAATAGTGAAAATGCCTTATCTCCGTTGATAATATCAGCGTCAGTAACAACGAGGTTTTGGTTGGTACCATCTGGGCATTCTAAATAAACAGTTACTTTTTCTCCGTCGTAGGTAAATGTTAATGTTCCGGTGTGGACACCAGATGCACTATATGGGAAAGCATAGCTTCCACTTTCTAAACCGACTCTTGCATCCCAGACGTTACCGGCTAGGCTAAACGATACAGAACTATAGGCGCTAAAGTTAATTTTTGGAAGATGAATTTCGTTTTCTGCATGGCCTTCAGTAATCTCATAAGTCATTGTTTTGGCTGTTGGTTGAACATTAGTTCCCCATTTACCACCATAGGCACCGAATGTTGATTTTGTAAAATCGACGTCAGTAAAAGACATAGTCTTATCTGAAGGTTCACCTGGTTCGCCACATAATGAACAAACAGTGTTGTAGTAGCCAATTTTATCTACTGGTATTACATCAGTGTAGCTATGTGAGCAAGATCCAGACAAAACATTAAGACCAACGGTCACTGTTTGCCATAAATAACTAGAAATCACAAACAAGCTAATTGAAGATTTGCCGTTAATGATATCTTCATCAGTAATTGTGATGCTTTGAACATCAGATGTTTCATTACATTTAAGTGAAACGTTTAATGCGTTTCCATTTAATCTAATTGTTAAAACGCCTGTATGTGCTGGGTCTGCAGAATTTGAACTATTTGGTAAAATGTAAGATCCACTTTCTAAGCCAGCAGCAATCGCAAACGATCCACATGTAACACTAAATTGCACTGTGGTATAGGCTTTGTAATTAATTCTTGGAAGATAAATTTGCTCTTCGGCGTTTGCTTCAGATACTTCGTATTTTAATGTTTTTTTAGTCTTAAATGCGTCAGAATCAGTGACTGGGAATATATCTCCCCACTTGCCTCCATGAGCGCCAAATTGTTTTTGAATGAAATTAACATCATTAATTGTCATTACTTCTTCTGAAGGTCCACCATTTTCTCCACATAAAGAACAAACGGTATCAAAGTAACCAATTTTATCTGAAGGCACAACATTAACGTAATTATGGGTACAAGTTCCTGATAAAACATTCAAGTTTATAGTTACGGTTTGCCATTGAGCGGTAGAAGACATATATAAACTTGCGGGGCTTTGTCCACTAATGATATTAGAATCAGTAATAATAATTTGTTGAGAAAGTGATGTTTCGTTACAAGTTAAAGTTGCAGTAACTTTTTCTCCATCAAATACAAAACTTAAAATGCCAGTAGAACGATTTTGTTCTGTTCCAAAAGGTAAGATATAGGAGCCACTTGATAAGCCGGCTCCAATAGCCCAAGAACTACAATTAACTGCAAATTGAACTACTTTGTAAGCTTTAAAGTTTATTCTTGGAAGGAAGATTTGATCCTCAGTATTTGCAGCGGATACTTCGTATTTTAATGATTTCTCAGTTTTAAAGGCATCAGAGTCACTGACTGGGAATATGTCCGCCCATCTTCCACCATAAGCACCATATTGATTATTAACAAAGTTAATATCAGAAAGCATCATTGTTTCATCTGATTGACCAGCGTTCTCACCACAGATAGAGCAAACTAAATCATAATAGCCAATTTTATCTGCGGTAGGAGTATTAACAAAATGGTGTGTTGTACATCTAACGACCGTAATCTTTGGATTAGATAAATAAATATAATTTGGAGCAGTGATAGAAGTAAAAGCCCAATAACCAAGTGATTCTAAGTTCTTGTTTCCTTGGATAACATCAGTATCGTTACAAACAATAGTTAACTTGTTATTGGAATAGTTAACATCTGTCTCTGTGATAGTTTGTGTTAGTGATCTACCATCATAACTAATTTCAATTGTTCCACCTAAAGACAATGGACCGTTATACCAGTTGTCTGGATAAGAATCGATAGCCACCCATCCACCAGTTTTCCATTGATAAACGGCTTTGTTACATTGTCTATAATCCATCTTTGGTAAATAGATGTGGGCAATTGTGTTGTCATTTTGTGTTTCATCATGTGAATTCTTTGAAAGGCCATATTTAAGCCCATTAGCAAACACCCCATAATCGTTATAAGAAGTTGCTTCAATAGTCTCTTCTTCTGTTGGAGCATAAGATTTAGCGCCTCTAATGTCTTGCGCGAAATCAAATTCATTTACTTTCCATCTTGTAACTAAATCTAAGTTACTTTCTACTGGTTCGTTGAATTCAACACCGTCTTTAAGCCAAGCATCGAACACTAACTTTTTATCGCTATTAGTTGGAACATAATTAATTAATTCTCCATCTAACAAACTAATAGATTCAGTTAAATCAATAAAATTGACTGTGTATCTTTCACGGCATCTAAAAGACTCTACCGAAGTAACGTTTTCTTGGATGTCTGAAACATAATAGGACACGCTAAGTGTAAAGTTTCCTTTTTTTAGTCCAGTTATGTAATCACTAGAAACGTTTGCGATTGTATTATCAGATACGCTGCAACTCATTTCGCTTAGAGAAAGCGTCTTAACTAATGTAGAACCAAAAGAAAGTGAATAAGTTACTTTTAAAGGTTCTTCGCCCGCCACTACTTGATCGCTTTCATAATTGCACCATAAGTTATATGTTGCGGTTTTAACAGTAACGGTAAAGGATTTCTCTGCAATTAACTCACCGTATGTTACTTTGATTTTGGCATTAGTGGTACCAGCACTTAAAGCAGTAATAGTGTCATTACTAATGCTAATGATTGAGGTATCGAAATCATAGTAAGTTGCGTTAAGATTAATGACTTCGCCATTCATTCTTGTTTCATATTTAAATTCAAATTGATCACCTTCATAGAGTGATAATGATTCATTAACAATATTAAGTCCAAGGAGTGGTAATTCTTCGTTTCCTTTGACAATAACTTTGAATAAAGTTTTTGTAGTGTTATAGGTGATTTGAATAATTGCTTCACCAACCCCAACAGCTTCCACTAGTCCAGTAGAAGAAACAGTTGCAACAGAATTATCAAGAGATTTATACGATAATGTAACGCTCTCTTCTTTTTCTTCAATAACATATGTCGCTTGAATTTGATACTTTTCTCCAACTGTCATTGTCTTTTCTTTTGCGGTCAAAACAATATCCGCGGAATCAAGAACATCTTTGTGAATAACTTGTCCTTCTCCACAGGAGAAAAGAAGGAAGCTAGATAAAACCATTAAGGAGGCTATTTTTGTAATTCTTCTCATCGCGTTTACCCCCTAGAATCCAATTCCTTCAGCAGCTTCAGAGATCTTGGTTAACTTAAAATAACTAACAAGACTATTAAAGTCTGCTTTCATTTCTTCCAAAGTATCGCGGCTATAGAAATCGGAATAATAACTAATTAAGCAGTAATAAGTTGTTATCATTTCTCTTTTAATACGGTAATAAAGTTTTGTGTACAAAGTCTCATCTGTGGTTTTGTATTTTTCGATGGCTTTTAAGCCTTCTTTTAATGCATTATGCATAGAATCAACAGTTGGTTTGTTCCAACATTCAATATCATCAACGATATCGCTTTTTATGCCACACTCTATTTGATTAGCGTTCGTGTAATAGGTGTAACGATCTCTAGTTAATTTATAGTAAAGTTCAAGGCTATCAGAAGCGTCTTTGTAATAATGCTCCATAAATTCATGAACTAAGTCTTCGTAGTTTTGATCAATGTTCCATAGTAATTGGCTCTCAACAAATAAGCGCATATTTGTTAAGCCAGTAACATTATTAACTACCGCACCTTGAGAGTAGAAATATTTAACGTGATGCTTTTTATATTCTTCAAGATATGGCTTGAATGAGCCAAAATTATTGAAATTCATTAAGAAGTTCTTATAGTTAACATCGTATGAATAAACGATAATTCTTCCATCCATAATTTCATCCCATTTTTCTAAACAAACACGGATATCGGAATTTGATGCTCCTGTATAGAAATCTTTTGCAAAATTCAATTCGATAGGAGCGAATTCAATATAAAGTTTTTTATTTGGAATAATCTTATCTGAATCAAATGGTTTGATAGATTGATAATATCCAAAGAATACATAGCGGATATCTCTATTGAGATTTCTTAAATCTCCTCTTTCCGTCATGATACTTTCTACTTTATCAATAACATCATTTAAGAATAAGACGATAAGGCCGCTTATTTTGCCTTCGCATCCATATTCTTCCATTTTGTGTTGGCAAGCCTCACAAGTGCAGAAAGCACGGTTGTCTTCTTGACCAATCATAAAGTATTTGGCGGATTCATTTTTAACAATATAGTTTTCATATAAGTTTTTCGCCATTTCGCTGACCATTCCTTCATAGTCAATTCCATGAGCGGCATAGCACAACTGATAGAAGGTATCTGCAGATGCGTCAGCGTACCATTCTGGATGATCCTCGCGATATTTATCTTGATTTAAAAGATTGTGGTATTTGTTTGTAGAAGTATGTCCATGAAGTGCCCATCTATTATCAGTTTCTTTAGTAAATAATCTAAGTCTAGACGCTAAAGTTTTATTTGTGATGAGTTCTTTATAACCGAGTTCGCGTTCATCAAAGGAAGGAATGAATGACTCATCAATCGATGGAATATAAACATCATCAGATTCCTTAACATAAATTTCATCATCAGAGTATGCTTTATAGTCCACTAAAATCTCAAGAAGTCGATATGTTCCATAAAGAATTCCTTCTTGGTCATAATTCTCATCAGAAAGGACGAAGATGTTTTCTCCTTTTCCAAATAGATAATAGCCGCTATTAAGGTAGTCCTGATTAGTAGGCATAGTAATGTTATTACTAACACTTAATGATGTTTTACCAAAAGATACATATGGAAGAGTACTATCAAAAGCATCAACTGATTCATCAACGATTTTAAAAGTTGCTTTACTGGCCATTTCAATGACAGTAGCAAATTCGTTGACCGCCATATTTATGTATTCATTTTTTGAATCTGGTTTAACTAATTGATAATCAGAAACGTTATTTGAAACAATTTTGATTTTATCAACGGTGTGATACTCAATGGTAGAAGCGACATTACAAGAAACCAAAGAAGCAATTAGAAATGGAATAAAAAATAATTTTTTCATAGTTATGTCTACCTCACTTCTAAAACAAATTCTTTAATAGTAACGTTGCCATAGGCATCAACCGCTAAATATCTGAGTGTGTATTTACCAGCCATGTATAACTTAACGGCGTTCTCGCTTTGGACCAATTGTTCAGAATAGTGATCTAAATCAAGATAATTTTCTTTATAAATTTCTCCGTCCACCATTTGGCTATGTTCAATAGCGATACCTTGGTTATTTGGGAGATATAACGACACATCTAAAGTGCAATTATGTGAGTTATCAGAGAATGTATAAGCAGGAAGAGTAAATACTGAACCAACTGAATAATAGTTAGCTGGAGTAAAGCTCACGGTCAATTCCGGCTTTTCGTTTTCAATACAGCAAATGGTTAGAGAACGGTTAGATGTTCTACCATTACCGTCTTTGGAACTATATTCAATACGGTAATTACCGTATTTATTTAGTGTCACCTTATAACCAATAGACGCATCAGCCTTATTTAAAATCTTGTTGCCTGTGCTATCGGTCATTGTGACATATAAATATTCAACATAAGATAAAACATCAAAGGCACTGGCTTTAGAGATTATAATTTCCTCTCCTAGTTCATTGGCCCAGTTAAGGTTACTATCGGTGATGATTTGTGGACCAGCGTTATCCTTAACAATTGATGTTTTAAACGATTGGTTGTTAATGAAGTAAACAGATGCTTTAGCAGGATTCTCAAGGTTCATAAATCCAAAAGAAACATATACTTCATCAGAGAAACCTTCAAAGTCATTACCATTATCGTAATATTTGATTTTGCAAACATCGTTATAGTTCAAATCTCTTAAAGTTTTGTAATATGGACGATAATAAATCTCAAAGACGCCAGATTCATTCGCTAATTCTTTAGAATAATTATCATATGGAACAAACATCTTCATTGTTCCACTAGAAGGAGCAATCTTCAAAGTCACACATTTGTCTTTGTTAAAGCGATCTCTAATTTTGATATAGAAGTGACTATAATTCGCCATTGTTCCATCATCTAATCCAAAAGATAATGATAAATCATTAGAAGAAATGGACTTAATGAAGCTAATCTCGTTTTCACTATTAATAGTGAATTGAGTGGCTTTTCCTTGTACGTTTTCTACTCCATAGTTATTATCGCTAGAATAGAAATAATTACTCTTTATAGTTCTACCATTAGAGTCAGTGCCATCCACTACTTTAACTGTGAATGTTTTTCTATTTTCAAAAGAATTGTGTGGAACGAAATCAATGACAATGTCATCTAAAGTTTCAACGTGTAACTTACTATCTGTATAGGAAAGTCCGTTTACATTAACTGATACTTCGCCATCAACAATTTCATTCCCGTTAGGATATTTGCAGCCGATACGAGGAATGTCATAGTATTGTCCTCTAATCATGACTGGTGGTAAATCAATGTAGTCAACAATGATTGGGTGTTCAATATTTTGAATATCAAAATCCACTATTTTGGTGACTGGATTTTCATATATATCACTTACGACATATTTTACTTTGTAAATAGCAATAGATGTCGGTGTAAACGAATTGTCTTTAAGTTCTACTTCGGTAGAATCCGGACTAATTAAATAGCGTTTTATATTAACTTTGCCCTGGGCGTTTTTCACAATCACGTCATCTAAGGAGCATAAATTAACTTCTTCAAACACACGATGGATTGAAGTGTCTTCAGGAACAATTAAATCAATATCTTTGATAATCGGTGAACAATAAACTTCATAGCTTTGTTCAGCGTAATTGCCGCTATAATCGGAACAGCAATATGAAACGATATACTTACCAAAGTATGATGGAACAAAGTTATCACCATTATTAGCGATATCAATATATGCTTCACTATATTTGTCATAGTATTGAACTTTTGTTTTCAAAAGTAAACCATCATCAAAATTATCAAAAACATTGGCTTTGAAAATTGGGTACTTGCCTCCTTTTTTAGCAAGAGGCAAATCAAATTTGTCATATCCATCAAAATCAATCGTAATTTCTGGAGCAGCATTATCTCTTAATAACTCTTGAGAAAAATCATAGCCAAAAATTGATTTAATAATGATTTTTGCTCCTGTACCAGAAACATCGTTAGCGGTAATAGATAAAATCGCTTTGCCATTTTTAAATCCAGTCCATGGGTTAGCAGGGTAGATGGTTGGATTATCTAAATCGTTTACCAAAACTGTATTACCCACAACGTCGTATTCAGATTTTACAAAAATTTGTTTAGAAGAATAATCAAAGAAGAGTTGTGAATTTAAATAACCAGTATTTCTTATAGCGTCTTCTGATAGACCTCTAAAAGTTAAAAATGTTGGGGCACCAGTTTGATCGTTATTGACGTGCCATTGATCGGCCCAATTTTCATATCCAGCATAATATTGGTCAGCCGCTTTAGCGGTAGCATAAGTTAATCTAGTTGCTCCACCAGAGCCTGCCAAGCCATCAACATACTTGATATTAACAAAATTATTTGGGTCGTCAGCGTCAGTTAATGTGATAACTAACTCTCCTAAGTCGTAAGCGCCTGGAGAAGAAGGCTCAACAATAAAATCGATAAACGATAAATCTTTAGATGCATTAGAAAAATCCAAGATTTTATTGAAAGTGATTGGATCTCCTTCGCGTGAGTTGATACGAATTCCACTATATTCAGAAACGCCAACAGAAGGATCAAGTGCATCATTATAAGCAAAAGAACCTTTTGAGATAGTTGAACCACTAGCGCTAAACATGCTAAGTGGAGTTCTAATCGACATGGTTTCTAGAGTCTTTGTGATTATTTCTTCGCCAAAAGAAGCAGAGAATTCAAATATGTACTTTCCGGCTTCAGAAAAGTTAACTTCAGTGGAATTAATAACAGCGCCACTAGGAGTATGAACCATGCAAGAAGTCGCCTCTTTTGTTTCTCCGTTATGCTCAATATTAATCATTGAAACATTAATTTTCGTTCCGATAGCGACTTCGCTAGGAACTTCAACACTTAATGTAGAATGGGCTTTTAAACTATAGACAGGAGTAAAAACAACTAACCCTAGGGAAACAAACAATAATAAAAGTGAACTAGCTTTTTTTCTCATTCTTTGATTCCTCCATCAGATAGGTTGCTCATCAACTTTTTATTAAACACAATCGCTAAAACAATAATTGGAATAGCAACAATAAAAATCATCGCAATTAATTGAGGGATACCGCCGTAATTCTCTGAATGTAAAGAGAAGTTAAACACTGCAGTGCCAACAACTGGATAGGAAGGGAGATAATAATATGGAATTTGATAGTCATTCCAGAAGTTAATGAAATTTAATAAGAACACAATGCCTATTGTTCCTAATGCAAAAGGCATAATGCAATTAACCATAATTCTAAAATTACCAGCTCCATCAATTTTGGCGGCCTCTGTATAGGCAATAGGAATGGATTTAAATATAGAATAGAAAAGTAAGAAATAGATGGTAAGGAAGTTAGCCTTCATAATCCAGAATAACCAAAGGTTATCGAAAGCTCCGACTGCCTTAGCAACACGAATCTCTGATGGCAAATTACCAACAATTGGAATAGCCATTGTAATAATCACAATGCCGTAAATTACCTTGCCGAATTTAAAGTTGAACCTAGCAGAAGCATAAGCACAAATACAAGGCACAATTGTTGCTGCTAAAGAACAAGAACCAGCATAAAATACTGTTCTTAGTAAAATATCAAAGATATTTAATTCGGTGTAAACATCAGGTTTAACAACAAAGTCTTTAAAGCCATTGATGTAATTCTCGAAAGTATAGCTAGTCGGGAATGATAATGGATTGTGCAAGTATTCACTATATGCATCTCTAGAAACAAAAGAGACAAATAATCCCCAAACCAATGGCAATAGAAGAACAACAACATAAATTACAAGGATAATGAAAACAACAACATATAAAGGACTTGTCTTGCGTCGTGGTTTAAGCAAACTTCTCTTTGTCATTTTTCAAACCTCTTAAATAATTTGTTGATTCCAAATACTGCAATAATTGCAATGACTGAGCAGCATAAGCCAAAAGCGGACATAAGTGGATAATTGTCATAATTATCAGGACCAGGTGCTGCCATTGAATAAATAAAGTAGCCAATAGTAGCAATATCTGGAGCGTTATAGATTGTTCCATAGAAGTTAAATAGCAACATTTGGTTAGTAAAGATGCCTGCCACACTAGCAATGATAAATGTTTTAATGGTTGGAAGTATTCCAGGCAAAACAACATGAGTTAATAATCTAGTTTCACTACAGCCATCAAGTTGACCTGCTTCAATTAAGGATGGGGAAATTTGAGCCATGGTGTTTGTGTAAAAAAGAACTTGAGCGCCAAATGAAATCCAAATGTAATAGATGAGCAGGATTGGAAAGGCAGTATTAGAGTATGGATCTAATAAACCAAGCCCTGAAAGGTTCATGATTCGAGAAACATAGTCAACCATGTACCCCTTAAAAACAGTAGTTAATAAAATGGATGGAATAACGCTTGGTAAGAACAAAAAGAATTTGAAAAAGCGATACAATAATCTCTTTCTATATATATAGAACGAGAAGATAATTGCAGGGACAGTTCCAAAAACAACTGTACAAGCCCACAAAATAAATGAATTAAGAATTAGGCTTCCTAAATTCAATCCT
>ODAI010976215.1_pt1 | contig 16157 bp, 13 predicted proteins | sample 1539321 | NCBI WGS metagenome assembly ODAI01 (sample SAMN02144231, study PRJEB22623) | gut metagenome | biome: sheep rumen | host: Ovis aries | place: New Zealand
CGCTTTCAGATTCGTCTTGGCGCCGGCAATGAATCCAATGCCGTTGCGATCGAGCTTTGCGAATTCGTCAGCACTGTAGTAACCGCGATCAACGAGGATCACCGCCTTCTTTTCCGGGATGCCCATGCCCGTCCAAAGCTGGCGGAAATCACTCATGGTCAGATTGTCAGGGCAGTTGCCGCTATAGAGCCGATAGCTCGTGCAATGCCCGGTTGTTGCGTTGAACAGAACCGAAAAGTTCAGCTGCTTACCGTATGTGCCGTCCTTTCTCTTGCCAACCTCAGCAAGGGAAATATTGTCTGAAGAACAGTAGACGCGAGTTCCATCCAGAGCCAGCAGATCGCCCTTGGAGAGCCTGAGCCCCTTTGCTTTGCCGAGGTTGAACTCGAGACCGTCAATTGACCCAAGTTTCTGGCGGAGTTCTGACGCCCGTTGAGAGGTCAGGCAGCCTTTGCCGACGAACTTGATCGCACAGGACTCTTCATTGGTCAAATAGGTTGCCTTCTGCGTCACCGCGGTGTAGAGAGCGAGGTTGACGCAATGCGTCGTCAGCGTGACATTGCCGTTCAAGGCGGCCTTGCCCAGATCCTCAACCATGCCCGAGGTGTAGAGCGACTGCATCAGCAGGGCTGAAGCCCCGACACTCAGTTCAAAGGGCTCATTCCTGGCGAAATCCTTGGGCTGACTCTCAACAATCTTGGCGCTCTGGAGGGCCGGTCCTGCCTTGACCCGCTCAATCTTTGCCTTCTCGGGATTCTTCCAGTTCTTGAGCGGGCAGTGCTTTCGGTCCCGGTGGTAATCAATGTAATAGTCGTTGGGAACAAACGCGTTGTCCTTGATCGTCCCGATGTAATCACGTTCCTGGTAGCGCTTTTCTCCGAGACGATAACAGTAGGCGAAAAAGACATACCACTTGTCTTTAATAAATTGAATCGCGACGCCTTCTTGCGAACCAATTACCTGGCTTTTATCGAGTTTTTCGGGCATGATCCTCGCCTCTTTTCAACAGATTGTACAATTTAAAAGAGCTCAAAGGAACCCTGCTTTATTATATAACTATTAAAATTCGATGAGTTTTTAGTATTACGAACCGATTAGCAGGCAATGGCTACAGGACTTCGGGTAGCATACATACCAATTATTATCGAGACTAACACTGCTATCGTAATATCTGATATCTATTTACCTAGAACCCGAATTAGTTTCCGAAATCAATATCTATGATAAAGTGACTTTCTCGATTATCTTTACTAGGAATATCCATATAAGCTCCATATCTGTTCTTCAAGTACAAATGTGTTTTATTTGGAATCCAAGCTGGATATCCGCAGAATTCGGAGGGTTTAAATGGAAAATAAACATCCGCATCCACGACTTCGCCGAAATAATGCTTTCGCCCTGTCGCACTCGTCACTCGTTTAGATTTTTGTGAGTTACAAATCGTCTCATCAATTTTTTCATACCATTTATTCATTTTTCTAAACGCCATGAAAAAGCCAAATATTTGTCTAGTCAGGTAATTCGCTCTTCCAAATCTTGTCGACAACAAGGCCCCCTTAACGCTTTCAGAAGTGTAATTATAGTAATCTGCTAAGCTTGCACAAGCCATGAGAATATTCGCCCTCATTCCCCTCAGAGCATATCGTATTGTATTATCAGGAACATAGTCAAGCGGAAAAATATCAATTGATATTTTTTTCTGCGCATTAGTATTATCCAACATGGTTGAAAGAAACGAGTCCTTTTTATAAACTCGAAGGAAACGACCATCTGGAGCCCCTTTACATTTAGGCCCAGTAATATAATACTTTTCTGCTAACTCTGTTGTACTAAAAATACTTCGAAAACAGTCATAGTCATTTCTCGACATATGCAAATCCAGATCATCGTCCCATGGGATGAAGCCGTTGTGTCTTACTTTTCCCAACAGTGTACCTGCGGTTAGTCCGATTTTTAATCCATTATCATTGCAAACACGAAACAAATCACAATACATTCCAAGTAATGTCTGCTGTAATGCAATTAATTCTTCGCCATCCAAGCGACGACTAGCAGATGCATCATTTGAACATCGCATTGTTTCTGATAATGACACATATCCCGACATACTTTTTTTCATGGCTAAATCTCCTAATTCAGCGTTGTTTCACACACATATAAGTGTTATTATCATACCAAATCATCTGTTCTCTTTTATGTATCATTTATTTCATTAAGACTATTGTGTGGCCTTCAATGCACTGATCATTCGCTTGTACATGTCCACCAGACCTACAGTAGGCATCCATCCAAGATTTGTTATTTTCCGCACATCTAGATCCATGAATAATGTATCCGCAAAACCAAACCTGTTTATATCTTCCGCAATATCAAAAACAACTCTTATTTCACCATGAGCTATCTTATCCGCCACCATCTGTGCCATATCTTTGATAGAACAATACGTATCTGGATTAGCGATAGTATAAGCTTGTCCAGGTTTTGCTTTTAAGAGAGCAACAAGTATCGCAGAAACAGCATCAGCCGTGTAAAGGTATGGACGCTCAGTTAATCCCGATGTCTTCAGGATAATGTTTTTTTTCTCGACTGCACAGCGCATAAATTGCGCAAACACACGCCCATCATTGTATTTGACACCTGGTCCGAATGTCTGAGTTGGACGAAGAATAACAGCAGGAACTCCATACTGGATGTAATAACTATTACTTAGCGCTTCGCAAGCGAGCTTTGCAATCGGGTAACTATTGCGAGCACACATTGTCTCAAAAGAACCCTGTTCTTTTTCCGTAACTTTATGCCCTTTTTCCGGGAATCCGTAGACTTCCATTGTTGACAATCCAACAAACTTCTTCACTGGACGATTGATGGCCCAATCTAAAAGTGCTTTATATCCCTCAATGTTTGAAGCCATAGTATTTACTGGTTTTTTTGCGAAATACTTCGAACTTGTTGGGCTTGCTAGGTGGACAATATAATCCACTTGTTCATCTATTTTCAGTTCAGTTCCAAGTTCATAGGAGACAACGTCCACATCAGTCCAATCAAATAGTTCTTTTGCCGCCAAACAATTCCGGACTAGGAGCACAAGTTTAATATTCAGCCCCTTTTCCTTACTGGTGTATGCAAGGGCATTGACCAGATTTGCCCCAATAAGACCAGTCGCCCCAGTAATCATTATTGTTGTATTTTTAAACTGCCCCCAATCGATAAACCCCATACTACCTATATTTTGACAATCCTCTAGTTGCACCTTGTTCAATCTCAGACTCCAAATATCTGTGAATTTTCGCGAATATCCATCAGAGCCCTGAACGTGTAAAAGTCCATTGGCGAGGTAATTTTGATGTTTTCAGCAGGCCCTTGTACGGTATACACATCATGTCCATTTCGCTGCATGAGATAAGCTGTATCAATGCAATCATTCATGCCAGATTCAATTGCTTTTCGATGAACCTTTAGCAACTCGCCTAGCCGGAATGACTGCGGAGCTTTCGCCATCTGACATTTGCTTCGATCGATAATCTGCCCAACTTTATCACTATCAGTTAGTACTGCAATTGTTTCAATTGCAGGTGCAACTGTAACAGCAGACCCATACCGTTCCACTGATTCAATATTTCTGCTAATAACGTCGTGATCAATCATCGGTCTCACGCCATCATGCATGAGACAAATCGTATCTTCGGGATATAGCTGAGACGCTTTTTTTATTCCTTCATATCTCGATAGCATCCCTGTTGGTCCACCCGGAACGATTGATTTGACTTTTTCGATACGGAATTTACTGACTATATCATGGCAATAGTGAATCCAACCTTCCACACACACAACTATGATCCCGTCAATTAACTCATGCTGCTCAAAATGCTCAAGCGTATAAATAATTATGGGCTTACCATGGAGCTCCAAAAATTGTTTAGGTTTTGATTTTGAATTCATTCGTTGACCAGTACCGCCAGCAAAGATAATTGCGATATTCATACAACACCAACTTTAGTAGTTTTAATAAATTATTTTTACCGCTCACTTTCTTATACGTCGCTCGATTCCTAACATTTCATATAATTTAATGCCAGCATTGTATAGCGCTGTCTGGTTACGGAACTTCGTTGTACACTCAGGCATTTCGTGGTAACTCATCAGTTCAGATTCTGAGATCTCTAATCTCCTAGCAACCTCCTTAAACATCTCCATACCTTCCTCTTCCGATACTGCCGGTTTTTCGAGAATACACAGCGCATCTTCTCTGCTCATCTGGCCAGTTACAACAAGACTTGACAATTGTGCTCTACGAATATCGTGCCCAAACCTCGTCGGCATCCACCACGCCTCTAGAAATTTTGTTAGCAAATTCTCAAAATGCTTTTGCCCATATGGTTCATAGCCGTATTCTTTAACTAGAACATTTATCATTTCCTCTCGTGTAAAAGGAACAAGATTAAGTGGCTTTAATGTCTTCACCCCAAGAACATATGGAATCCAGAATTTATGCTTAAATCCATTCGTATAAGTGTAGCTCTTAATTGGAATAGTACAATATTTCTTTACTACATCCCTCATATATGTACCATCGCCAGTATTTCCAGCACCTTTCCCCCAAGATGCAGGATCGGCAATGATTTCTGTCTCAATGTTGTAGCCATTCAGGATGTATTTCACACCCAATTCCCGAGAATATCGATCAATCAATGCGATAAATGCGTGATCCTGAGGCGCATCTAATACCTCAAGCCCCGTGCGGAACCAAGCAAGCTGCATTTCTCGCATTTCGTTCCAGTTCATTTTCTCTATATGTAGTTCTACACCTAATTTATCGGTAACCTTCTTAATATTTTCCTCCGCTACTGGTAGATTCCATCCTGCATCGATATGGAACACGAATGGACTTAGCCCCCATTCCTTAACTGCTAAATGAAGCATGTATGTAGAATCTAAGCCACCAGAGAGCCCAAGAATGCAGTCATATTTTTTCCCCTTTCTTGACTTTTTGATTGTAGCTATTAGCTTTTTTAATTCATTCTCATGCCCCCGTCCATAGTTCCACTCAGGCTCGATACGCTCTTTATACTCGTTACAGCGCATGCATACACCTTTTGAATCAAATGTTATATCCTCATCAGTAGTATCCATGACACAGCACTTGCAGATTTGGTATGGTACTTTCGTTTTATTCTTAATTGTCGGAGAATTCATTTTCGCCGCCTCCTTATATTTCATATTTTTCATCGGTTGTCTCACGATCGCCAAATGTTTTCTTGAAGCTTTCTATACTGTCTCATGTTTTCCATGTCATGACGCTGACTAAAAACAATTTTCATCAAATAGAAAATCTCCATTTGCGATTCCTGACATGTCGTCAGATTCTCATGTCGAACCGCTTAGGCAGAAAATAAGTCCGTATTTCGTATATAACTTCATATCACTCCCTTCATTTTATATTTACAGCTGGTTGTTCCTAGACAGCTTCAAATAAAGTATCTGGCTTACTTTTATCAAATTCCTCATTTGCCCACATCACTGTCACCAAGTTCTCCGTAGCAGACAAATTTATGATGTTATGTGTATAGCCAGGAAGCATATAAACCGCTTGGATTTTCTCACCAGAAACTTCAAATTCCAGTACCTCATCTGTCCCAATTTTTCTCTCCTGAATAAGCGCTCTTCCAGACACGACAATGAATATTTCCCACTTTCTGTTGTGCCAGTGCTGCCCTTTAGTAATTCCTGGTTTGGAAATGTTCACACTTATCTGCCCATGATTTTCTGTTTTCATGAGTTCTGTAAATGATCCCCGTTCGTCTACATTCATCTTGAGATCAATAGCAACTTTTTCCCTCGGCAGGTAACTCAAGTACATGCTATATAGTTTTTTTTCAAAACTGCCTTCAGGAATACTAGGCATCATCAACGTTTTTCCCTGGTCATGAAATACTCGGAGTAACTCAACAATTCGTCCTAATGTAGCTTTATGTGTCACAGGCACATAGCAGAATCTACCTTCTCCAGCAACTTCCTCGTCTACCTTATGCTCTAGATTTTCATTGGTCCACGTTTCTATTTGAATCCCCCTTCGATGAGGATGTCCCTCCAGTGCGTCGTACATCTCTTCAATGAGATCATCAATGAACAGCAATTCCATCTCAACATTACGGTCATTCACCTGGATTGGCAAATCGCGAGCAATGTTGTGGCAGAACGTCCCTACTGCTGAGTTGTAATTCGGTTTCGCCCACTTGCCGACTATATTCGGAAAGCGATATACGTACACGGGTGCTCCCGTTTCTTCAGAATACCGAAAAAATAGTTCCTCGCATTCCCTTTTCGAGATTCCATAGTCTGACTTCCCAAAGCGGCCTGAAAGCGTTGCCTGAATAGAGGAACTCAGCATCACCGGCGCTTTGTTCCCATGCTTTTTCAAAAGCCCAAGCAATGTCAACGAGAAGCCAAAGTTCCCTTCCATAAATTCTTTGGTATCCTTAGGCCGATTCACTCCAGCAAGATTGAAGACAAAGTCCGCCTTGGCGCAATACTCATCCAACTGTTCCTGCGTCCCATCACGATCGTATTCGTAGATCTCTTCTATGTTCAGTCGGGGCCTAGTTCTGTTCTTTCCGTCTCGGATCGCCTTCAAATTCTCGACTAGATTACGTCCAACAAATCCTGCTGCCCCAGTTACCAAAATTCGCATTTTTTCTCTCCCTACACATCCTTTCGCCAAACCATCTTGTTCACGACTCCAACATAGCTTTGAATGATTTTCACCACCTTGTCGCTAACATTCGTGTCCACATAGTCTGGAACGGGAATCGCTCCACCCAGTTTCTCATCCCGAACCATTTGGACAGCAATATCCACCGCCTGCAAGAGACCATTAGTGTCGATCCCAGAGAGAATGAAGCACGCCTTGTCCAACGCTTCGGGCCGTTCTGTTGATGTCCTAATACACACAGCAGGGAAAGGATGCCCAATCGAAGTAAAGAAACTACTCTCTTCTGGAAGCGTTCCCGAATCTGAAACCACACAGAAAGCGTTCATTTGCAGACAGTTGTAGTCGTGGAACCCTAGTGGCTCATGCTTGATAACACGGCGATCCAATATAAAACCTGACGCCTCAATACGTTTTTTAGATCTCGGGTGACATGAATAAAGAATCGGCATGTCGTACCGATCAGCCATCCGATTGATCGCTGTGAAGAGGCTCGTAAAGTTCTTCTCCGTGTCGATGTTCTCTTCTCTGTGAGCGGAAAGCAGAATGTATTCCCCTCTCTTAAGACCAAGCCGGGCATGGATATCGGATGCTTCAATTGCAACAAGATTTTGGGTCAGTACCTCGGCCATCGGAGAACCTGTCACATATGTACGCTCCTTGGGAAGTCCGCAGTCTGCAAGATTGCGCCTAGCATGTTCCGAATAGGCGAGATTTACATCCGAAATGATGTCCACAATCCGTCGGTTCGTCTCTTCCGGCAAACACTCGTCCTTGCAGCGATTACCTGCTTCCATGTGAAAGATGGGAATGTGCAGTCGTTTGGCTCCAATGACGGAGAGACAGGAATTCGTATCCCCAAGAACAAGTACCGCATCGGGTTCTAGCTCAACCATAGCGTTATAACTGGAGGCAATGATGTTTCCCATGGTCTCACCAAGGTCTTTTCCGACGGCATCCAGATACAAGTCCGGACCTGCAAGTCCCAAGTCCTCGAAGAACACACCATTCAGGTTGTAATCATAGTTTTGACCCGTGTGGACTAGCAAAGTATCCAAATATTTGCGACACTTTGCGATCACTGCGCTCAGGCGTATGATCTCTGGTCGGGTGCCTACGATAATCATCAGCCGAATTTTTCCATTGTCTTTCCAACTTGGAGCACTCATAGCATCTCCTCAAAGGAACCTATCTTGGTTACAAGGTTCCTGGCTTTTGAATTGTTCTGCACTGCTCGGCTATGTCTCATCACTCAATCGTGATCAGACTGACACAACTCACGCCAATCCCAAGATTTTCATTCTAGCCAGCCTTTCTCTAATGTATGCGAGTTCTGCAATCTTTGCCTTTGTTTGCTCAACACTCAGCAACTGGGTGTTATTGGAATTGAACTCCGTCAAGGTATTGCGCTTGATATCCCCATCCTTGAAGTACTTGTCGTAGTTCAAGCCTCGTTTGTCACAAGGCACTCGATAGAAATTTCCAAGGTCAACGGCGTTGGCGCATTCCTCGTTGGTCAGGAGCGTTTCATACATCTTCTCCCCATGGCGAATGCCTATGACCTTAATGTCTTCTTTCCTTCCTCCAAAGAGTTCACACACTGCCTCCGCCTGCGTCTGGATTGTGCATGCTGGCGCCTTCTGAACCAAAATATCTCCTGACTCTCCACGCTCAAAAGCAAACAGCACAAGATCCACGGCCTCCTCTAACGACATGATGAAACGTGTCATCCTAGGATCCGTCAAAGTTATCGGCTTACCTTCACTGATCTGATCGATCCAAAGTGGAATCACAGAGCCACGGGAGCACATGACATTTCCATATCGAGTACAACAGATCCTCGTTGCCTTTGTTGTCCTTGACTTAGCTACAATGACTTTTTCCATCATGGCCTTTGATGTGCCCATTGCATTCACAGGATAGGCTGCTTTATCTGTGGAAAGGCAGATGACCGATTTGACGCCTGCCTCAATGGCAGCCGTCAGAACATTATCTGTTCCGATCACATTGGTCTTGACCGCCTCCATGGGAAAGAATTCGCAGGAGGGTACTTGCTTAAGCGCGGCAGCATGAAAGATGTAGTCCACGCCATGCATCGCGTTCTTCACGGAAGCTAGATCCCGGACATCGCCAATGTAAAACTTGATCTTCTCAGCATATTGCGGCATCTTGGCCTGAAATTCATGCCGCATATCATCCTGCTTTTTCTCATCGCGCGAAAAAACCCGGATCTCCCCTATATCCGTCGACAGAAACCGACTCAGGACAGCGTTCCCAAAAGATCCGGTCCCCCCGGTAATAAGAAGCGTCTTTTCCTTAAACATAGTCATTTTTTAACACACAAATTGTTCGAAAATTAAATATCACTCCCTAGCATCTTCTGATCCCAAGCGCCAGAATACGACATCTAGAAATCTCATCTGTGGATACACTCCGCACAGATTACCATTCGCATCATGAACAGCAAAATTATCGATTGCTTTGCCAAACAAATCTCTCTTTCTTTCATAAAAATGACATAGTTGTCGAAGAGAATTTTGAGAAAACCGCTGGACTGCGACGTGTTCACCTGTTTGATCCTTGTATTTTTTCAGTCCTTTTAGGAAGACCGTGTCATAGGCCGATGTGCACCCTAAAGTGCCAAGCAAAATCTTGGTCGCCAAGGTATATGTTCCTCCTACCTGGTAGTAATATCTTTTGATCTCCTCAGCAAGATTAAAAACCAAATCAACTCTATTCCCACACAAAAGATCACGGCATTCAATCCCTACCAACTGATCAAATGGATCTTCCAGCAATTTATCCACAATAGCTCGATGGAAAAGATAATCTTTTTGAAGAATCGGCACAGCTCTACAGTACATTCCAAAGCTTGCCAGGTATGAAGAAAGATGCATACACAGAACAGTCCGATCAACAACTTCTCTGTTCTCTCTCGCTTTCCGAAAGGCACTGTAACAATATTCCCACGACTTAAATCTATGATTTACATCCTGAGCAATTTCATTGCTGCACTCTTCCGCAATAGCTACTAAACGCTCTGGCATAGCTTTTTCCTTCCTTTCTTCAAACCCCATGTCGACATCTCATCAGAATTTCATAAGAATTATCGACCGTATAGTTTTTAACATAAAAATCATAAGCTCTTCTGCCCATTTTTTTTAAATAATTCGCATCAGCATCCACCCCGGCTGCACACCGATTCAGAGTTTGAACAAAAGAACCAACATCTCCACTGTAACAATTCCATCCAAAGCAATTTTCCTCTGCCATTGTCCCAATGTCGGTTACTCGGTCTACACAGGATAAATACGGAAGACTTGCCGCCATATAAGATAAGGTTCTACTCGGGAAATTCGGGATTGTAAATCGATGATCCAAAAACACCAGCCCTAAATCGCTTGCCGCGCAAAGCGCCTCAAATTCATCTTTAGGAAGTCGTGGCAAAAATTTCGTATTCTTGAGCCCCTTATTTTCTATGGCCTGTTGGATTTTAGCCGCTTCTTTACCGTTTCCAACCAATACACAAAAAAACTCCGCTCTCTGCTCAATGACCTCCAAACATTTAACAATGAAATCCACGCCTTGAGGTTTGCCAAAGTTTCCCCCATATATGAGGACAATCCTATCCTCTGGGATCCCGTATTTTTTCCTGATTTCCGGTTGCCGCTCAACCCTGACCAATTTCCTGCTGTTCGGATTGATTTCAACACGTTCAGCGGAAAGATAGGGCTCGTGCTTGAGGATGTAGTCCACGTTGGCCTGCGACATACAACCAATGTGATCGGAAACCCGATAGAGCCTGCGTTCCAAATGTTTGAAGTAAAGATACAAAGGACTCGTTTTGCTGAACATCCTCAAATCTACTGCATTCTGCGGGAAAATGTCCTTCAAAAGGAGATAGGTCTTACAACGATACATTTTCTTGAGTTTCTCTATCAACGGGGCAATCGTAACCGGGGGCGTTGCATACAAGATCAAATCCACATGCCGCCCAGATAGATATCGCTTTACTGCTGAGAGAAACTGCTGCCCGATCAATACCGTTCCCATCCCTTTTTCAAGGAGCGAACACTTCCCGGTAATGTTGAGCGTCCTCACAGACAAGATCTCAACCCTTTGCTTAGATGTAAGTGACGTCCCAACGCCTAGTCGCCTTTGTGCAGGACAGACTACAGTCACCTTGTGACCATGCTCCGCAAAGCACTCCATCAGTTCGCCATAAATTCCCTCAAGGCCTTTCGAAAAGTCGCTGAGGGAGATAAAAAGAATATTCATGTTCTTGCCTGCTCCTTCCGTCTACGACGCGTATGGAATTTTGATCTCGTAGCAACTCTGATTTTGTACGGTAGCTATCCATGCTTCTGCTATGACTTTTCTCTTAACTTAATTCCCAACGAATTAGCCAACTTCACGCATTATATTTGCGAAACTTTTGCCCTTAGCAAGCGTTTTCTCATCTCGCTTCTTATAATATCGATAGTTCTCATTTCTTCCGTTTAAAGCAACATCCTGAACTAACTATAATACCGATCATCCCCCACCAGTTTCTCTGTTTCTCGCCAAAACTAACGGATCAAGCATCGGCTGTCGGGATCAACAGATCAATCCGACTTCATCAGCTTGCATTCATCAGATTATAGATATGCCCAGCCTCACTCATCGGCAGTATTCTTTCATAAAATCATAAAAAGCCAGAGATGGCGCCCAATATTCCTTCACCCCCCTCCCCGCTGAACGAGCAAGCTTATGCTCTATACCTCGGGAAAAAGTTCAAATCCAAAATCTCGTCTCTCATAGAAACCAATTTATCATACTTCTTTGGATTCAAGATCTTTCTCCCTATATGAAAAAGCTTATCACTTCCTTTTTTGTAGAAGCTCTTTTTGAAATCATACAGCGGCCCTTCCTGAGCTCCAAGACCACCACCAAGATGAAGTCGACTGTACCCATGCTCGCACCCCCACTTTGCGGCCTCATAAAGGATCATATTTGTACCGGCATATCGCCTGTAATCGAACAGCTGTCCACTCAAATGATAGTTCATACACTTTCCAGCATAAAGCATAATTGATGAAGCAATAGCCACATTTCCTAAATATGCGGTAAAAATAGTATAATGACCTTCAAGATCCCTTCTGATGCTGTCAAAAAAATTTTTATCAAAATAGTAATATGATGATGCGTCATCGTGATCCATTGTAGTTTCATAAATATTCTGAAAAAGATCAAACGCTTCCTTCGATGTTTCCGTCCTAACCGTAACGCCTTCTCTTATAGCAACGCGAATATGCCCACGGTTTTTAGAGCTAAATCGCTCCCAGATATTTTCAACTGAATCAAGCTCTATGGCTACTGTTTTTCCGAGGAGCGTTATCTCGTAAATTTCAGCATTAACCCCAGAAGCATTTTCCAACACAGGATGGAATCGAACAAATTCACTAACAATCTTATTCTCAATACACCAAGCTGTATACTCTTCCTTGAAGGATTCTGCATCCTTTCCCGTCTCATCTCCTTCAAAATGCCAGCCGCCATAGCCATATGGAGTCGCAAGGTCAAAGAAATCACCTTCTGCAATTCGTCCCTCAAAGTGTTTATCATGGGCAATATCACGCTTCATCACAACGTTAATTCCACGTAGGGTTTCAGAACTATAATACAAGAGGAGCGGTTGACCATCGCCGTGTAGCTCAAACGCTTTAACGTACCCACTCAAATAATATATATCGAACTGATGGAAACTCTTGACCACGGAATCCCATCCATCTTTTTGAATCATTGAATAAACTTTAAGCATTTATATTTTCCTTCGAAGGTAAACTACTACTCTCTATGGTTTTCATCATCAGATACCGCTCCGGCTTAAAGTCAGCCTTCTCATAAAAGTTGACGGCACTCGTGTTACTGGATGTTACAAGTAGGTCAATTGCCTGATATCCTTTCTCTGCTGCATAACACTCCACCCTCTCTAGCAGTATGCTCCCAATGCCTCGCCGCTGCCATTCTTCGGCCACAGCAATTTCTGCAATGTGAATTCTCAATCCTTCCAAACGGTAAATCTGATGGCACCACACCCATCCAGCAAGCTTTCCACCTTCAATAGCAGCAAAAACAATTGCTGATCCATTCTCCAAGAAAATATCAACTTCCCTGCATTTCACTGTTCCGTAAGTTTCTTCTATTTCGGCGTCAGGGAAGTTAATTCGGACAGAGCTATTAAAAAGTTCTTTTATTTGATCTCTCCACAATGAGAAATTTTCATGAGTTATTCTTATTACTTGCAATTTTCTGTTTCCTTTCCTGATCGAGGTCAAGCATTTCAAAGCTGCCTGCGTCTACAACACCTTCTCTCTTAATAACTGTGGCAACAGTCTTCAGAATGATTTTGACATCTCCAAAAAAAGAGATATGTTCTGCATATTTTACATCTAAGGCTAGCCTTGATTCCCATGCTAATGCATTTCTCCCGCATATCTGGGCCAGCCCTGTGAGCCCAGGTCTCACCGTGTGGCGCTTCCTCTCCGTCTCCGTATAAAATGGAAGATATCTTGTGAGCAACGGTCGAGGACCAACTATCGCCATATCTCCCTTCCATATGTTAATCAGCTCTGGCAGTTCATCAAGTGATGACTTTCTTAAGAAACGCCCATAGGGAATCAGTCGAGAATTATCCGATAACAGCTCCCCATTTGCATCTCTTTCATTTGTCATTGTCCTGAATTTAATAAGCTTGAATATTTTTTCATTCAAACCTGGACGATCTTGAACAAAAAAAGGATTCCCCCGGACAGCAACAGAACCTATAAAAATCAACAAAACGATGACTGGGCTTAAAACAATAAGCGCAATTGTAGATAGCAGAAAATCTAGAATCCGCTTAATACATTTGGCGTAAATCATTAGGTTCCTCGTTTATGGTTAATTCCCAACATGTTCTCTACAGCCCTCTCCCAAAACGAGTTGGCCGTTTTCTCATTAATTCTTTCTTCCTCTGGTTCCAGTTCTCTGAGCAGATTTCTTCTACTTTCCACCTTGCTATGTACTCATCATTGGTACTTATTGCTCCAAATGGCTCCTCCTGAACATGAAATCGGCTTACAAAATAACTACCCCCAATACCAACGCCATATACAATTGTAGAATCGCAATAAACAAATACATTGACGAAATCGATTTTCTTTTTAAAACACGTACAATCAAGGGCGTGAATTAGCTTAGAGCATTACATGTGTCGCTTTATATTTCACAAAGGTAGCATTGGACGCCAATCGACCATCATTTCCTAGTTTACGAGTTCCCTAAGGGAGAAAAAAAAGGGGAAAACTCATCTCGTTTGATATATTTCTGATGCCGCCAAGGAATCTTTACCTTCAAATACTTTGTTCGTTTTGTGCTCATCAAAATCGTATAGCATAAATATTTTCTGGCTATCGCATCATTTTTCCGTTTACTCTACCGAAAGCATCTGTGAATGATTTCAATAACAATATCCTGCAGCTCCGAAGTCATCTTGTTATCAGACGGCAAACAGAGTCCTCGACGAAAAATATCGCCTCCTATATCTATTCCATAGCCTTTTATATAGGCATTCGTGCGCCCTCTGCCATTTCCCTCAATTGTGATGAACGGGTTGCTCCGATACATTGGTTGCATATGCATGGGCTTCCAGATTGGACGACCCTCAGCATTGAATCGCAACAGCGTTTCCAAAATCTCCGTGGGACACGACTTTCCCTCCTCGGGTATGTAAAGAGCCCTCTGGTCATCGCGAATCTGTCGGCACATAGCATCTTTATCGATGATCAAACAACTCAACCAGAAATTCGGAGCTGATTTTACTTCATCGAACGGGTTCATCTGAACCGGAAGATCCTTGAATCCCTCCTTGTAGCGCTCATAAATCGCTTTCTTTTGCGCAATGTGCTCATCCAGATAGGGAATCTGCCCTCTCACCACGCCAGCTATCACGTTGCTCATGCGGTAGTTGTAGCCGATCTCCTCATGCTGATACCACGATGCCGCTTCGCGAGACTGAGTGCTCCACTTTCTAACCTTGTCCGCATCCGCCTTCGAATCCGTGAGAAACATTCCTCCGCTCGACCCCGTAATGATCTTGTTCCCGTTAAAGGAAATGCAATTGAAATCCCCCAAGGCACCAGTTTCTACCCATTGTCCATCCATCAGGTACTTGGCGCCAAGGCTCTCTGCCGCATCTTCAATGATCAGCGCCCCGTGACTGCGGCACACATCCCGCAGTTCCTGCATTTTCCCCGGAGTCCCGTAGAGGTGCGCCAATACAACCAATTTCACTTCAGGATATATCTCAAAGGCTTTTTCAAGCGCGACAGGATCCATGTTCCAAGTGTCATACTCGGTATCAACGAATACCGCTTCACCATCCTCGTAGGCAATCGGATTAATCGTGGCGTCAAACGTCATGTCGCTTGCGAAAACCTTCTTGCCCTGCAGGGTCCCTTGGTTAGGCCTTGTCTGCCCGTAGAGATGCTCTCCCGCGAGTTTTGTCGCCAAGTGCAACGCTGAAGTGCCGCAACTCAGCGCCACGGCATGCTCGACTCCAACGTACTCTGCAATCCGCTCTTCAACCTCATTGATGTTCTTGCCAACCGTACTCATCCAGTTGGTTTCATACGCTTCCATCATGTACTTGGCTTCTTCGCCATGCATCGTCGGGCTGCTGAGCCACACTTTCTTTTCAAAGGGCTTGATCGAGCCATCGTCATGAAACGCCATTGACTTCACCTGTTCCTTGTTAAATCTAAATTTCGCCTTCCTGCAGAGCCACCCAATCCATGACTCCGTCTTTGGGCGTGTACTCGGGTACGCATTCCATCAGGATCTCCCGGATTCTGTTCCGGTCGCGCTTATCCAAAGCTTTTTGGAGATCCTTCAATTTCGCAAGAAGCTTATCTCTCGGCTGAGCCACGTCCTTTGCGTAGAAGATACGCGGGTGCTTCGTCGGAGACGGCTCTCCCGCAATGAGAAGCTCTTCGTAGAGTTTTTCACCGGGCCTGAGCCCCGTCACCTGAATTTCAATATCGCCCTTGGGATGCTCCGCAGCCTTCACAGTCAGACCGGAGAGCTTGATCATCTTTCTTGCGAGCTCAATGATCTTGACGGGCTCTCCCATGTCAAGGAGAAACACATCTCCTCCGCGCCCCAGGGAAGCCGCCTGAACAACAAGCTGTGCCGCCTCAGGAATCGTCATGAAGTAGCGCGTGATGTCCTGATGCGTCACCGTGACGGGACCGCCTTCCTGAATCTGCTTTCTAAAGCGAGGGACGACCGATCCGGAACTTCCGAGAACATTTCCAAACCGCACCATGGTGAAGATGGTCTTTCCTTCCCCCTGAGCCGCCATTGACTGGATGATCAACGCGCACAGTCTCTTCGTTGCCCCCATCACGTTGGTCGGGCGCACCGCTTTGTC
>ODAI011777498.1_pt1 | contig 16155 bp, 18 predicted proteins | sample 1539321 | NCBI WGS metagenome assembly ODAI01 (sample SAMN02144231, study PRJEB22623) | gut metagenome | biome: sheep rumen | host: Ovis aries | place: New Zealand
CTAATTTTGATATAAATGAAGCTGAATATTCAAAAGTTATAATCATGACCGATGCCGATGACGATGGAGCTCATATTCAATGTTTACTTATGACTTTCTTCTATCGTTATATGAAACCACTTATTGAAGCTGGAAGGTTATACATAGCTTTACCACCATTATTCTTAATAAAAAATGGTAAAGAAAAACAATATGCTTACTCAGTTTCTGAAATGAAAGAATTAGTTGGAAATAAAAAATGTGATGTACAACGATACAAAGGACTTGGTGAAATGAATGCTGATCAGTTAGCTGAAACAACTATGAATCCAGGTACAAGAAGCTTAATTAGAGTTACAATTGAAGACGCTGTACTTGCAGAAAAAAGAGTTAGTGTATTAATGGGGGATAATGTTGAACCAAGAAAGAATTGGATCGACGAAAATGTTGAATTCTCTCTAGAGGATGATTATCAAATCGAAGTAAAAAAATAGTAGAAAGAAGAGTTAACTATGCCATCAAATATTAAAGTTATTTATGCCATAAATAAGTATAGTGTTGAAATATACGATGGTATAGTAACAAAAAAAATAAAGATTAAAGATATATATGATTTAATTATAAATAAAGGAAATATTGATGATCTAAAAATAAAAGAAATTAGCTTAGCTAAAGCTAAAAGAATATTTAAATCATATGATAAAATGCCTTATTTAGATGATATTTTATATTTAAATGGTAATAAATACAGTCATTTACGTGGTATTATAGATTTAGTTAATTTAAATGATTTAGTTAATTATATAATACCTGATGATATATTAATAGAAAAAATAAAAATAGACTTTTCACATAAGATAATAGATAAATTATTAGATCAATATTATGATTATGATAGTGCTAAATTATTTAGTAAATTAAAAGAAGAATTAAATAATTTAGATCGTAAATTAAATGTTAAAATAGTAAAGAAACTTAATGAATATTATGTAAAAAGAATAACAGTATAGGAAGTGATACTATGGCAAAAAAAGAAAAGACAGAAGAAATAATTGAAAAAATTTATGACTATACTTTAGAAGAAATAATGGGTGAAAGATTTGGAAGATACTCTAAGTATATTATTCAAGATAGAGCTATCCCTGATGTTAGAGATGGATTAAAACCTGGTCAAAGAAGAATTTTATATGGTATGTATAGAGGACATCATACATATGATAAGCCATATGTTAAATCAGCACGTAGTGTTGGTGATATAATGGGTAAATATCATCCACATGGTGATTCTTCTATTTATGATGCTATGGTACGTATGAGTCAATGGTGGAAACAATCAACTCCATATATTGATATGCATGGTAATAACGGTTCAATGGATGGAGATAGTCCTGCCGCAATGCGTTATACTGAAGCTAGACTTTCTAAAATTAGTAATGAATTATTAGATGATATAGATAAAGATACAATAGTTTGGGCTCCAAACTTTGATGATTCTGAAGTAGAACCAACTGTTCTTCCTGCTAGATTTCCTAATTTACTTGTAAATGGTACTACAGGTATTTCAGCAGGTTATGCAACTAATATCCCACCTCATAACTTAGGTGAAATAATTGATGCTACAATAAAAAGAATTGATTCACCTAATTGTCATTTAGATACAATAATGGATATTGTTAAAGGACCAGATTTTCCTACAGGTGGAATAGTAGAAGGAATAGATGGAATTAGAAGTGCTTATGAAAATGGTAGAGGTAAGATTATTGTTAAATCTAAAACAGCTTTTGAAGAAGAAAAAGGTAAACTTGCTTTAATAATTACTGAAATACCATTTGATGTAAATAAAGCTAACTTAGTAAGAAAAATAGATGAAATAAGAATTGATAAGAAAATTGATGGAATAGTAGAAGTTAGAGATGAATCTGATAAAGATGGTTTAAGAATAGCTATTGATTTAAAGAAAGATGCAAATAAAGAATTAGTACTTAATTATTTACTTAAAAATACTGATTTACAAATATCTTATAACTTCAATATGGTAGTAATTGATCATAGAAGACCTAGACTTTTAGGAATATTACCTATACTTGATTCTTATGTAGAATTCAAAAAAGAAGTAGTTACTAGAAGAACTAAATTTGAATTATCTACAGCAGAAGCTAGACTTCATATAGTAGAAGGTTTAATAAAAGCTTTATCTATACTTGATGAAGTAATAAGAGTAATTAGAGCTAGTAAAAATAAAAGTGATGCTAAAGAAAATTTAGTAAAAGAGTTTGATTTTACTCCTTTACAAGCTGAAGCTATTGTTACATTACAATTATATAAATTAACTAATACGGATGTAACTGAACTACAAGCTGAACTTGAAAAACTTAAAGCAATCGTTGCTGAATTAAAAGAAATACTTGAAAACGAAGATAAATTAAAATCAGTTATGAAGGATGAACTTCGTAGAGTTAAAAAAGAATATGCTGTTGCAAGGAAAACTGAAATTAAAGATGAAATAACTGATATTAAGATAGATACAACAGTAATGATTCCAAAAGAAGATGTTATTGTACAAATAACTAAAGATGGTTATATTAAACGTACATCTAAACGTAGTTATGCATCAACTAGTGATGAGTCTCAATTAAAAGATAATGACTATGTACTTGGATTATATGAATTAAATACACTTGATACAGTATTAATATTTACTAGTTTAGGTAATTATTTATATGTACCAGTTCATGTTATTCCAGATATTAAATGGAAAGATATTGGTAAACATATTAGTAATATAATTAATCTAGAAGAAAATGAAGAAATAATATCTGCTATCCCAATTACTAATTTCAACGAAAAACAAGATATAACTATAGCTACTAAGAATGGTATGATTAAACGTACTGTTTTAAAAGAGTTTGAAGTATCTCGTTATTCTAAACCAATTAATTGTATGAAATTAAAAAATGATGATAAGGTAATTAGTGCATTTATTAATACATTTGATGATATATTTGTTGCTACCAATACTAATTATGGATTATGGTTTGATAAGAGTGAAATTCCAGTAGTTGGAATTAAAGCAAGTGGTGTTAAATCTATTAAATTAAAAGATGATTATGTAGTATCTACAATTAATTTTGATAGTAATAGTGAATATGTACTTATTATTACTAATAAAGGTACAGCTAAGAGAGTTAAATTAGAAGAATTCGAAAAGAGTAGTAGAAGTCATAGAGGATTATTACTTTTAAGAGAAGTTAAAACTAATCCATATCAAACTATTAAAGTATTTGTTACTGGATCTAAAGAACATATTGGTATTAAGACACCAGATATTAATTTATTAAAAGTCAGTGAAGTAGCTATAATGGATAGATATTCAACTGGTTCAACTATTTCTAAACACGATATAATTGATGCGTTTATGGTAGTTGGATTACAAACTAAAGATAGTTTAAATAATAATGATAATAACGATAGTGATGATTCTAGTGATAATCTAGAATCTCCTGTAGTTATAGAAAATGCTAATGATATAACAGAACAAATTCTTTATGAAGCTAAACCTGAAGAAGAAAAAAAGCCTAAAAAAGAGGTAGCTAAGAAAGAAACTAATAAAGTATCATTAAAAGAAATAGATGATCGTTTAATGACAATTGATGATTTTTTAGGAGATTTTTAAAAGTATTGAATTATTCAATACTTTTTTCTTTTTATTTTAAAAAAATAGTGTTATACTAGATATATATGATAAAGTGGTGATACTATGAAAAAGTACAAACTTAAAAAGGTGTACTTGATTCCACTAATAGTATTAACAGCTTTGATTACTTTCTTAATAGTTTTTGGAACAAGTTATGCTTTTTTTACATCACGTGTAACTTCTAATGATTATGTGATTACTGTAGGTAATCTACAAATTGATTATACTAAAACAGGTAATGTAGTTAATTTAACTAATACTTATCCGATGACTAATACTGAAGGTTTAGCTACTACTGGTTATAATTTTAATATAACTAATAATGGAAGTATTAATGCTAGATATCAGATAAGATTAGAATTAGATAGTAATAATACTATGCCAATGGAATATATTAAATTAGCTTATATTAAAACTATGGCTAATTCTAGTGAAGTAGATGAAACTATTGAACCGGTTTTATTATCTAATTTAAATGCAACTAATACTTTTATTAAAAATCAGATTATTAATCCTACTAAAACGGATAGTTATATTTTAAAACTATGGATTGATTATAGTGCACCAAATGATATTCAAGGTAAAACTTTTAGAGCTAAAATAGTAATAGATTCTATTCAAAATGATGAAGATGGTTATGTATTTAATAGTACTAGTCCAATCATAACTTTAAATAAATTTGAAGATGGTAATATAGATAAACATTTATTAGTTAATGATCAATTTATAGATCCTGGAATCTTATCTGTAGTTGATGATAAAGATTTATTAACTGAAAATGATATTTCTAGAACAGTTCAGTATACTAGTGATGGTACTAATTTATCTTCAGTATTAGATGTGGATACAACTACTTCAGGAGTGTATTATATAAATTACTCGGTAACAGATAGTAGTAATAATATATCGACAGCAGTAAGAGTTGTAACAGTTAATACTTCTTCTGCAATTCCGACTATTAGTTTGAATGGAAATAGTAGTATTACTATAGAACAATTTTCTACATTTAATGATCCTGGTGTTACAGTAGCTAATGATAATCATGTTGCAGTAATAGGAGAAGTTAAAACATCAATTCCTGATGCTTATACAATAAAATATATAGTAATTGATAATAATGGAAAAGTTAATAGTGTTGTAAGAACAGTTATTGTTACTCAAGGATAGTATGGAGTTTGGAATTTAACCCAGATGATGATGGTCATGGACAAATATTAAAACTGTTTGGTAATTAAGAGTTAGAGATAACTCTTTTTTTGTTTTTTTTGCAAAAAAATTAAATTTTTTTCAAAAAAGTTTATCCCTAAATCGATTTTTTTTAAATAATACATATTAGGAGGTGATAATAATGAAGTATCCATTTATTAAACAAAGAGATTTAAAAGACTGTGGTGTATGTTGTCTTTATATGATTTCTAGATATTATGGTGGTGGTGTATCTAGAGAATATTTGAAAGATATAACTAATACTACAAAAGATGGGGTAACAGCTTTTGATTTGATAGAAGGAAGTAAGAAACTTGGTTTTGATGCATATGGAGTTAATGGTGATATTAATAATTTAGATTCTAATAAATTACCGTGTATTGCTCATGTTGTGTTAAGAAAAAGTTATCAGCATTTTATAGTTATTTATAAGATAAATAAGAAAAGACAAGAATTATTAATAGCAGATCCTGGCAATAATCGCTTAACTAAGATGAAATTAGACGATTTTAAGGCTATTTCTACTAATAACTATATTCTTCTTAAACCTAGAAAAAAACTTCTCTATGTGGATAAAAATACTAAATTACGTGATATTTTAATTGATTTTATTTCTAATAATAAAAAACTTATATATAAAACACTTATCCTTTCAAGTTTAATTACTATTATTCATATATTTTTATCATTTGAATTTAAAATGTTATTAGAATATGTAATTAATTATCATAATTATAATAATTTATATTTTATTGGATTAATATTCTTATGTTTAATTTTTATAAAGGAAATATATAATTTTATAAGAAATAATTTAGTAAATATATTAAATCATAGTCTTGATAAGTCTTTAGTTATAAATGTATATAATCATATATTATCACTTCCATATCTCTATTATAAAAATAGAACTACCGGAGAAATTGTATCTAGAATAAATGATTTAATTACTATAAGAAATGTTATTAGTAAGTTTATTGTTACTTGTTTTATTGATTTGTTGTTAATATTAGGAAGCTTTACTATACTATTTATTTTAAATGTTTCTTTAGCTTTAATTACATTATTAACTTTTATAATTATAAGTGTTTTAATAATAGTATTTAATTCTTTATTAAAAAGAGTTATACAAGAAACTAAAGAAACAGGAGCTTTAGTTAATTCTTATTTAGTTGAATCTATTAGTGGGATAGAAACTATTAAGAGTCAAAATATAACTTCATTTATTAAGGATAAGTTTTTATTAAAGTATTCTAAATATAATAAAACTAGTTATAAAGAAAATCGTTTATTTATTATCTTAGAATTTATTAAAGAATTAGTTTTAAATTTAAGTAATCTTATTATTTTAATTGTAGGAAGTTATTTAATTGTATCTAATAAATTAGATTTGGCTATTTTAATTACTTTTATTACATTAACTAATTATATTTTTTCACCATTAAATAATCTTATTGAACTATTATTATCGTTAGATGAAGCAAAAGTGGCTTTTGATCGCATTTATGAATTATACGAAGTAGAGGAGGAGAAAAATATTAATAATATATGTTCAAAGATTAATGGAAATTTTGATATTAGACACTTGATGTACTCATATAATTCTTACACTCCCTTTCTTAAAGATATAAATATGAATATAAAACAAGGTGAAAAAGTGTTGATTTATGGTAAAAGTGGAAGTGGTAAATCTACTTTAGCTAAGATATTGATAGGTAATTTAAAAGTTAAAAATAAAATGATTGATATTGATTCAAAAGATATTAATAGATATCAAATTTCTAATTTAAGGAAAGATATCTGCTATGTATCTAATAATGAAACTATTTTTACTGATACAGTTATAAATAATATATTGATGGATAAAGATTATAGTAGTGATTTTGATGAAGTTACTAAAATGTGTATGGTTGATGAATTCATTGAAAATAATTTTTTGGCTTACGATCTTATTTTAGAAGAAAATGGATTTAATTTAAGTGGAGGACAAAAACAGAGAATAATACTTGCTAGAAGTCTACTTAATAATGCTCAAGTATACATATTTGATGAAGCTTTAAACCAGGTAGATATAATTCGTGAAAGAGAAATTTTAACTAATTTATTTAATAAATATAAAGATAAAACTTTTATATATATTTCTCATAGATTTAATAATTCTGATTTATTTGATAAAAAATATAAGATTGAAGATGGAGTTAGCTATTATGAAGCTTTATAATTTGCAGGAATATGAATTAACAGAAGATAATAAAGAGAATTATAATTTATTAAAGGTAGTATTAACTATATTTATAATAGTAATAATTATAATAATATGTAAGTTTAAGATATCTATTTATAGAGAAAATGTTTTACTTAATGATAATAATAATTATTTAATTATAGCTGATATAGATATGCTGGATACTTTATCCACAACTAAAAAAATAGTTATTAACAACAATAAGTATTCTTTTAAGATTATTAATACGGATAATTATTCAAATATTAACGGGACTATATATCAGACTGTATATTTAGATATTAATGATTATAAAAGTAATATTAAGGTTAATAAGTGTTACTTTTTAAAGAGTAAAAATACTCTATTAGATAGTTTAATTAAATTTATGCAAGGAGGTTAAATGAAAAAATTAAATAATCAAGAATTAAAAGATGTTAAAGGTGGCTTTGCTGGATGGGTAGCTGCTGGAATAGTAGCTATCGCTATATTCGTTGTTGGAGTATTTGATGGAATATCTAGACCATTAAAATGTAATTAGGAGGTATTATGAAGAAGATTAAAAATGATGATTTGATGATAATTGTTGGAGGAGCTAGTTTTACTGGAACATTAATAAATGCTTTTACTAGTGCTGGTAAGTTTATTTATTCACTTGGACAAGCATTTGGTAGTTCATTACGTAGAATTAGCGAAAGAAATGTATGTCCAATAAAATAAAAGAAATGTATTATACTCGTAAGAAAGTAATTAATAATATATTATTTATTTTAACTATACCATTTTTATTAATAGTTATTAATCTATTAACTAATACTATATTTAATTTAGGAGTATATACAGGAACTTTTATGAGATTTTTATATGATATAGTTACTTATTAAAAAGGGGATTAAATTTCCCCTTTTTTTGACAAAAAAATACAAAAAAAATAAATTTGTTGCTTTACTTCAATGAAAATGATGCTATAATTGAATTGTAGTAAGATCTTGATAATAATAGTAGAAGTTGATGGTTTTTATGTACTACAGTTTGTTTTTCTTGTAAAAACGGAAAATATAATGTGTAGGGAGGTGAAGTCATGAACAAAAGTAAAAGAAGAAAAATGCTTACAATAATAACTTTAATTGTAGGTACTTTTGTGGTTGCATTAGGTTATGCTACACTTTCAGATTCACTTGCAATATCTACTTCCGCAACAGTAAATCCTGATACTTCACTTTTTAGTGTTGTATTCTCATCAGATGCTAATTCAGTTATAGAAAATCCTATTGTTCCAACTTTAAATAAAACAGCACCACTTTTTACAGCTACTTCAGGAACCATAGATAATACTAATGCACCTATTATTGAAAATATGCATGTAACATTTACTGAGCCTGGACAATCTGTTACTTATAAAGCATATGCTCATAATACCGGTAAATATTTAGCATATTTAAAAAGTATAACTTTTTCAGGTGAAAAAAATTGTACTCCTAAGAGTGGAACTAGTCCAAATTTGGTTGCAAGTGCATGTAATGGTATTACATTTAGCGTTAAAGTTGGTAAAGAAGCTGCTACTAGTACATCTGTTCCTTCAATAACTAATCATTTACTTTACGAAAATCTTAAGGATGAAATAACAATTGTTATAACATATGAAACTGGTAGTCAAATTGCTGATGGTGATTTTGACGTTACTTTGCCAAGCGTTTCACTTAATTATGATTCAGCGGATTAATAAATAAGGGGAGGGAAAAAATGGAAATGAAATATAATAAGATTATGTTTTTTATAGCAGTATTGATAATAGCATTGTCTTTAAACCTTGTCTTTTTCCATTTTTTTTCTATTCATCTTATGCTTTTATTTTCTATGTTTTCTTTTGCTTTTTTTAATTATTATTTTGGTATTAAAAAAGTTAAAGTTAAATATGAGATGGAAATAATTTTTGAAACAATCAAATATATAATTACATTTTTTATTGTGTATTATTTGATAGGTTTAATAGTTGGTATATCTGTTACTGGTAATTATTATACTGTATATAGTTTGCGTCAAAGGATTGTTCCTTTTTTCATGTATATAATATTTAGAGAATTATTAAGATGGAATGTGTTTAATTCTATTGATGATAATAAAATACGTACGTTTTTATGTTGTACATTTTTTATTTTGCTTGATTTAACAGGTAGTGTTACCGGCTCTGATTTATATTCAAAAAGTACAACTCTTAAATATATAACTATGACATTAGTTCCTATTATATCTAAAAATATTGTATATTCACATATTATAAAAGATTCAGGATATAAACCTATTGTTTTATTTGAAATAATATTTACTTTATATCCGTATGTATTACCATTTGTTCCTAATCCTAATCAGTATATCATATCTATTATTAATATGATTGTTCCAGTATTACTTGTGTTTAGAATTGAAAGTTTTTTAGAAATAACTAACAAAGGTCTAAATAGAAATGAGTACTATAGAAAAAAAGTTAGTGATTTTTTTGTGCCTACTGTTTTAATAATTATTTTTGCTTATTTGTTTAGTGGCTATTTTAAGTATTATGCTATAGTGGTTGCTAGTGAAAGTATGAAGCCATCTTTAAATAAAGGTGACTTGGTTGTTATTGATCAAAAATGTCATGATTTAGCTAAAAGTGATATTATTGCGTATAAAAAAGGAACAAAAATAATAATTCATAGAATTAATAAAATTGAAAAAGATGGCAGTGTTATTAATTATTATACAAAAGGGGATAATAACAAAAAGAATGATGATATTACTGTTAAAGATGATATGATATTAGGAAAAGTTAAATTAAAAATACCATATGTTGGATATCCAACTGTGTGGTTTAATAATAAATAAAGGAGTATTTGCATGAAAAAAAATTGTGATTTAAAACAACATATTTGCGATGTACTTCATAAAATAAAGAAAAATATCATTAAATGTAAAACGATTGCTATTTTATTGCTTTGTACTGTTTGTATTATATCATTGGGCTATGCATCATTGTCTACTGATATAGCAATTGACAATACAAGTGTATTAGTTTCACCAATTAGTGATGTTAGAATAATAGGTGCCTCTTTTATAAGCGGTGATAATTCTGGTATTAGTAATATGGTTGATTATAATACTAATAAAGTGTATGGTAATATTTCTTTGCCAAATAGTGATTCTAATGTAACTTATAGGGTTGAAATAATGGTTTTACACTCTGAAATGCAACTTGATGAGTTAACGATATCAAATTCTAATTTATCTTATGAGCTTACTAATTATAAAATTGGTGATGTTTTGTGTAATACTAATAATGAGTGTAGTAATGGTGCTGTTATTGAGTTAGATATAGTAATTAAGTATAAAAATAATGGCTATGATGGTAATACTATAGATTATCCATTTGAATTAAATTTTTTGTTTAATCCACTTAATAAAGCTGTTGAAATGGATAATAAATATTATGATACCATTGGCGAAGCTTTAAATCTTGTACCAACAGATGGTACTAAAAAGAATATCAAAATGTTAAAAGATATTCAGGAATTAGTTGAAATAAAAGCTGGTCAAAATGTTAAATTTGATTTTGATAATCATGCTATTAGTAATATAGCTAATAGGCCTATTATTGAAAATAGAGGAACATTGGAAATAATTAATGGTACATTTAATTCAGATTCAACTCAGGGAGCTATAAATAATTATAGTGATGCAAGTCTAAAATTATATGATAGTAATATCATTGCTACTGGTACAAGACAAGGTGTTTATATAAAAGGTGGTACTGTAGAAATAGGTGGTAATACTTATATTAGGAATACTACTAATGAGCGCGCTGCTGTTCAAAATGATGGAGGTATATTAACAATTTTAAGTGGTACTTTTGTTTCTGAAGCTAATGCGGCAGTTCAAAATAAGGCTACTTTAGTTATTGGAACGAAAGATGGTTCTGTTGATATATCTTCTCCTGTTTTCCAAGGATATACTTATGGTATTAATACTACTAGAAATATTTCGTTCTTTGATGGAATAATTAAAGGGATAACTGCTGCAATTAATGATGATTTTAGAATAACTACTAAAGAAGATGACTTTTATCTAATAAATAATACAGAAAAAATTGGTAGCGATATATATAAGACGATGTCACTTGAACTTCCATTAGAAGTTACATTTGATCCTAATAATGGAACGGTAAATGAAAATTTACGTTATGTTGTTAGAAATACAAAAATTGGTGTGCTTCCTGTTCCTAAAATGGATGATTACGCTTTTGTAGGATGGTATCTAAAAGATGATATTGACGGAGAAAAAGTAACTAAGGATACTATTATTACACATAATGTAGAACTTATTGCTAAATGGAAAAAAGCTTCGGAAATGATGGTGGCTAAAATTGGTACTACTACTTATAATACACTTCAAGATGCATTAGATAATGCTTCAACAGAATATAAGGTAGTTGTTAAGTTGTTGGCTGATGCTTATGAAAGTGTTACAGTACCGGCTGGCAAGCATATAACATTTGATTTTACAGATTATACATTAACTAGTCCAGATAATAGAGCTGCAGTTATTAATTTTGGAACACTAAAAATAAAAAGTGGTACTATTGTTTCATTATCAACTAATACTGCTGCTGTTCAAAATGAAGGTGGAGATTTTGAAATACTTGGCGGTAGTATAATTGCTGCTGGTGAAAGACAAGCTGTATATAATTTGGGTGGCATTACTAGAGTATCTGGCACTGCATATTTATATAGTTCTGCTCCTAATAGGCCAGCAATTCAATCACTTAATAATGATGTATTGGTACCAGAAGTTTATATTACAGGTGGAACTATTATTTCTCAAAGACAGGAAGCAATTAGAATAGATGGTGGTACCCTAACGATAGGTTCTAAGGATGGAATAATTGATAAAACTACTCCAATCTTACAAGGCGGTACTTATGGAGTTAGAAATAATGGTATATTTAATTTTTATGATGGCACTATTAAAGGTCGACTTCATTCTATAGAAAATGATAATATTACGGAGATAGAAGAAAATTCTGAACGTATTTGGGATAATGAATTGATTAATGGAGTTAAATATTATTTTACATATTTAGTTATGAATTAAAAGGAGTGAAACTCCTTTTTTTCTTTGACTTTTATTAAAAAAAGAGGTATCTTATTAATGAAAGGAATTTCAGGTATCTGATAAAGGAAAAAAATGAAAAATGAATTTAATAGACTTGATGGTTTAGAAGTATTTGTTAAAGTTAAAATGAATATTCCTTTAACCGAAGAGGAAAAGTCTCTATTTAATAATTATGATAGAGATGAGCAAGAAATGATTTTTGATTTTATTGACAACAATGCTTTTATCGATGACTTAAATAGAATAATCAAAAAGATTAATACTCAAGAAGAAAATAAAAAAGAAAAATGCAAGTAGAAAAGAGGTGGCTTTATGTTTATAGATGAAGTAACTATAGAAGTTCATGCTGGTAACGGAGGAGATGGTTGCTTAGCTTTCCGTCGTGAAAAGTTTATGCCAATGGGTGGTCCATTTGGTGGTAATGGTGGAAGAGGTTCTAATATCGTATTTAAAGTAGATGAAGGATTAAGAACATTACTTGATCTTAGATATAATCGTATAATTAAAGGAAAAAAAGGTGAGAATGGTTCTGGAAAGAATCAAAATGGTAAAAATAGCGAAGACATCGTTATTAAAGTGCCACAAGGAACTGTTATTACTGATTTAGATTCTGGTTTAATAGTTGCGGATTTAAAGAATAAAGATGATGAAGTAATTGTTGCCCATGGTGGAAGAGGTGGTAGAGGAAATACTGCTTTTAAAACTCAAGCAAATCCTGCTCCAAATTTTAGTGAAAATGGTGAACCTGGTGAAGTTAAATATTTGAAGGTTGAACTTAAAATGTTAGCTGATGTTGGATTAGTTGGACTTCCAAGTGTTGGTAAATCTACTTTAATTTCTATGGTATCTCAAGCTAAACCTAAAATTGCTGCTTATCATTTTACAACATTAACTCCTAATTTAGGTGTATGTAAAGACAATAATGGAAGAAGCTTTGTTATGGCTGATTTACCAGGGTTAATTGAAGGTGCTAGTGAAGGTGAAGGCTTAGGAGATAGATTTTTACGTCATATTGAAAGAACTAAAGTTATAGCTCATGTTATTGATATGTCTGGTAGTGAAGGAAGAGATCCTTATAGCGATTATCAAATTATTAATAATGAATTAAAAAGTTTTAGTGAAAAACTTTTAACTAAACCACAAATAATAATAGCTAATAAAATGGATTTAGAATCATCTAAAGAAAACTTAGAAAAATTTAAGGAAAAAGTTAAAGATCCTATATATGAAATTAGCGCTATGAATAACCAAGGATTAGATAAAGTGTTAGTAGCTTTAGCAGATTTATTAGAAACAGTTGAAGATACTCCTTTATATGAAGAAGATCAAATGGAAGGACATGTGCTTTATAAATTCCAAAAAGAAGAACCATATACAATTACTAGAGAAGATAATGGTACTTGGGTTATCGCTGGACGCGAACTTGAAAGATTATTTAGAATGGCTAATTTTCAAACTGATGAAGGTATAGCTAGATTTACTAAAAGACTTCGCAAAATGGGAGTCGATGATAAATTAGAAGAACTTGGTGTAGTTGAAGGAGATATAGTTAGAATTCTTGATTTTGAATTTGAATATCGTAAATAATAAAAAAGACAATCTATTGATTGTCTTTTATTTTTATATAATCATTTATTTTTAAATCTATAATATTTACTGGTAATTCATATGTATTATAAATATTCTTTTTAGGTAATATAATTTTATTTTTATTTAAATTCTTATAAATATATAATATTTTATTATTTTTATCTGTCATATAAACATCAATGTTTTCTTTCATAAAGAATGTATGTATACTATTACATCTTGGAAAACATAAAGCATAATTAATATTTTTTTTAAACATAAATCCCATAAATCTTTTAAAAGGATTTTTTAATATATATAATTTAATAGTATTATCTTTACATATAATATACATATTATTCACCATTCAAATTATAACAAACAAATTAAAGTTTGACAAATTTCTAATATTATCTTAAACTATTTTTAGGTGATTATATGAAAAATAATAAAGGCCAAGCTTTAGTTGAGTACATATTAATCGTTGCTTTAATGTCAATTTTGATCATTAGCTTAGTTAAGTTTTTTGGAGGATATGTAAAGGATTCTCTTACTAAAACTTCTTGCAGTATCGCAGGACTAGAATATATAAAAGGCGATAAACCAGGTACAGGGTCTTGTGGTGATGATACTGGTGATATTTTAAATGAAGAAGAGGAAGAAGAAACGAAAGAAGATGAATAAATCTTCTTTTATTTTATTATTTTTTATGATATACTTAAACGTAGAATAGGGAAAGTTGGGAAGTGATATTAATGTTAACTAAAAAAGGTCAAGCACTTGTTGAATTTGTATTACTATTACCAATAATAATTATTCTGATATTTTCAAGTATTGATGTACTTAATTTAATACTTAAAAAGAATGAATTGAGTACTATGTTAAATGATCATATAAATTTATTTGAAAATAAAAAAGAAAATATGATAGATTTAGAAAAAAGTTTAGAACGTGATAATATTGATATAACTTTTAAAGAAAATACTAAATCAGTTACTGTTATAGCTAAAAAAGAAATTAAATGGATTAGTCCTGTTACTGAATTAATATTAAAAAACTATACCATATCTATTAAGAGGGTGATTCCTCTTGAATAAAAAAGGACAAGTATTAGTATTATTTATTATTATTTTACCATTAGTTATATTTATATTTGGAATGGTTATTGGAAAAGTATATTTATATGGTGAAAAGAAGCGTCAAGAAGATTTGGCTAAAAGTGCTTGTAATTACTATAAAGATGGTAAAAGCATAAGTAAAATTAAAGATATTATATTAGAAAATGATAATGATCAAATGGTTAAAATAACTGATAAAAATAATAAAGTTAAAATAGTATTAGTTAAGCAAATAGATAGTTTATTAAATAAAAAGAGTAAAATAAAAACAGAAATAATTTGTAAATAAGGGGTATTTATGAAAAAACAAAATAAAGTCATCACAATTACATCATCTAAAGGTGGAGTAGGAAAAACAATCTTTCTATTAAATCTAGCTGGAATTATGTCTAAGTTAGATAAAAAAGTATTAATAGTAGATTGTGATTTTTTAGGTGGGGCTATTAGTTTAAATTTAAATACTACTTGTAATAAAACTGTTTTTAATATTTCAGATGATATGTTTGGTAATAATTATGAAACATATAAGAATTATGTTACCCCATATTTACCTAGTATTGATATAGTTGGTTCTTGTAAAGATCCTAGAGATTCAATAAAAATAGATGTAGATAATGTCTTGGCTTTTATAAATGAAGCTAAGAATGATTATGATGTTGTACTTATTGATACTACTCATGGTTTAAATGTAAATAATATTAAAATACTTGATAAAAGTGATATTGTTTTATATATGCTTACTAATGATTTAATGGATATAAAAAACTCTAAAAATTATTTAGATATATTGGCTAATACTGATATTAGTAATTTTAAAATTATATTAAATAATTCTAGAGATATTAATTTAAATTATTTTTCTAATTATGAAATAAAGAAAACTATTAATAAAAACATAGATTATACACTTGATAAAACTTTATATATAAAAAATATAACTTCTTTCTTATTAGAAGGAGAAATATTTACTTTAAATAAAAGTTTAACTTTTAAAGAAAAAAGAGATTTTTATAAGATGCAAGCTATGGCTTTAGACTTATTAAAGGAGGAGTAGTTATGAAAAAGACATTAATAGAAGAATTCGAAATAAAGGAAAATAAAAGTGCTACTTTCATAAGTGATTATGCTGTTTTTAAAGATAAAGAATTATTGGATGATTTAAGAAGACAAATAATTGAACAGATTATAGATGAAAAAGATTTAGAATTTAATTCAACTAA
>ODAI011977776.1_pt1 | contig 16151 bp, 15 predicted proteins | sample 1539321 | NCBI WGS metagenome assembly ODAI01 (sample SAMN02144231, study PRJEB22623) | gut metagenome | biome: sheep rumen | host: Ovis aries | place: New Zealand
GGCAGCGTTCATACCAGGAGCATCTCCTCCCGAAGTAAGAATACCAATTGTCTTAATCTTTGTCATAAAGAAAAAATATTATCTTTGCGCAAAGGTAACAAAAAAGTTGGCATACCCGATAACGTTTACGCCAACTTTTTTCCCATTATTACATTTTTTAAGTTTCTGTTCTTTTTTATCCCTTCTTTTTGCTGTCTCAGTTTCGTTTTCCTGCACTGCGCATCTTCATCATCGAATAGATCACGCTGACCGCGACACATACCATTCCGCCAATCCAGTATATCCATCCTGTCGTGAAATTGACGATGCCACATGCCATGACACCTATGAGCAGTTGGATAAGGAATATCTTGGTCGACTCTGACGACAATACATACCCGAACTTATTGTATGTCAGGAACAACACAAACAATAGCTCTAACAGATATGCTACCACTATTCCGCCACCTGCACCTATCAGTCCCCACTGCCAATAGCCCATGATAACCAATACGGCAAGCAACACCGCACTCACACTTTCCTGTACGAGATAGATACGCGAATGTGCACTGGCGAGGGCTATATACTCTACAGGCAGATATGCAGAACGGAAATACATTCCGATAAGTGCCAACTGCACCATGTCGATGACAGGGTCAAACTCGCTACTATAGAGCACTGGCATCACTATCGGCATCATCACCATCAGAGCCACCAGCATAGGCGTGGTGAGCAGTAGAGTCACTTCAACCTGACGACCCACACTGACGAGCGAGGCGGCGCGAGAGTTGCTCTCAATCTTCGACGACAGACGAGGAAAATAATCAGCCTCCATCGACGCAAAGACCATGCCTGCATACATATTCATAAGCATGAAGCCCGCATTGAAGAGACCAACATCCTCGTTAGACACATTATTTATATATGTACGTATCAGGAAGTCGGCACCGCTTGCCATCACGCCTGAGACAATAAACGCACTGCCCAGCTTCAACAGCCGCCTGATGGGCAGTTTGCCTTCAACTCGGGAAAAGGGAGGGAAGAGTCGGTAGGACATCCATATCACAAGCACCAACTGTGACAGTGCCACAAGGATTATCACCGGCACGATGGCTGCCTGTTGCCATACATAATATAGTGGTACGGAAATAAACAGCACGGCAAAAACCTGATAAACTGAAATACGAGCCAAAGCGCGCAACCGTTTGATTCCCTTCAGTATAGCCATCTCACCTGCAGCTATCACCGTCATTCCCACAGCAGGTGCCAAGAGCATGAAATGCAGGCTATGGTCGCCCCAGGAGAATGTCCACATGTCTAATTGTCGAGCCAGCAAGACACACAACAATGTACCTACGACAGCAGCTACGGCAGTGATCACTCTCACTGCGGAGATGGCCCTTATCAATTCGTTTTTGTCGCCACGTTCATGGGCAGCAGCCACCTCCCTCACTCCGCTCATCGGCGTACCTACGTTCACGGTGTTGCACAAGAGTTGGATTGTGGAGTTGAACAGAGACGCCAGTCCCATTCCAACAGGACCCAATATCACTGCTACGAGTTTGTTTCGTATCAGTCCTACCATCAGATTTAGCATCTGAATGCTACCAAACAGACTCGTATATTTCAGTATATGTGAATATGCCTTGCCTTTTTCCTTACTCATGACCTTGTTTATTATGAACGACAAAACAGAAGAATTATTTTTCATCAACGAAATATTCGTACAAGATTTGGAAGATTGCAAAATTGGCTGTACCTTTGCATCTGTATGAAACTGACAATTATTATACCAGTATATAATGTTTCCTCACTGTTGCGCAAATGTGTGGAGACTATTATCGACAAGAAGCTGGGCGACTACGAGGTGCTACTCGTCGATGACGGATCCACCGATGGCAGTGCCGAGATATGCGACTCACTCGCTGAGGAGAGCACACACATAAGGGTCATCCATCAGAAGAACGGAGGATTGTCGAGCGCACGTAATACCGGACTGAAACGATCGCACAGCGAATATGTCACCTTCATCGATTCCGACGACTTTCTGGAGCCTGGCACTCTGCCACGCATGATGAACATTCTAAAGGCTCATCCCGAATACGACATCCTCGAATATGACGCAGTGATAGCATACGGCAGTCCCCACCAGCACAGACTACACTTAGGTCGCAAGGAATATACCGACATGAAGGAGTACTGGATTGGCGGCAAGGCATACAGCCACGCCTATGCTTGGAACAAGATATACCGGCGCTCACTGTTCAGCGGCATACGCTTTCCGCAGGACAAAGTGTTCGAAGATGTCTTCACCCTACCACTCATATTGGAGCATGCTCAGATAGTGGCAACAACATCGCATGGTACCTATTACTACTGCTACAACAGTAAGGGTATTACTGCCAGTGCCGGCACAAAGGAACTATGTGATTTGCTGGAAGCACACAAGACATACATTGAGACATATACTGACAGGGCAGACTGGTCGACTAAATCATTTGCCTATTACTTCGCTCACGTGACTAACATCCTGCTTGACACAGGCATCAACGATCGTTACTGGACAGAGATAGCACGCAACGTACCTGCGGTAACATCGAAGCTCATGCTAATGAAATATTGTGGCATAGGCACACTAAGAACCATTAACACATTATGGCACAAGATAACACCTCGGAAACACTTCTAAGCTTCGTCATCACCTACCACAACGAACCTGTAGAGATGCTCGCCGAATGTATAGAAAGCATTCGACACCTCTGCCTGCGAGATGACGAGCGAGAAATTATCATTGTCGATGATGGTTCTGACAAGAGTCCCATCAACGAGATGCCCGACCATGAAGCCCATCTCCTGTATATCTATCAGAAAGGTCAGGGTGTCAGCATGGCACGCAACAGGGGGCTGACAATGGCTTCAGGAAGATACATACAGTTTGTCGATGCTGACGACTGTCTGGTGACGGAAGACTACAACCATTGTATCTCTCTTATACGCGATGATGTCGACATGATAGCCTTCGACTATACTAAGCGACCGTCGTCATCACACCAATCATACCACGACACTACCTATCAGTCAGGCACCTCACTGATGCACAATCATAACATCAAGGGCTCAGCATGCTTGTATCTCTTTCGCAAGGATGCTGCTCCTCTCCTACATTTCACAGAAGGTATTGACTATGCTGAAGACGAAGAGTTTACTACACGTCTGTTGCTGAAAGTTGAAAAGGTAGTGACGACCGATGCGAAGGCATACTTTTACCGTCAACACGACAGTTCGGCTACACACGATGACAACCGAGTAGAGAAACGACTCCAGGACACACTCGGGGTCATCCTTCGGTTACATGGCGACCTCGACCGGCTACCAAAGAATGAGCAGGCGGCTTTACAACGAAGGGTTGCCCAACTTACGATGGACTATCTGTATAACATCATCATGCTTACACACTCCAGGCAGCAACTCGACACAGCCATCGCCGACCTGCAGTCTGAAGGACTCTTCCCACTACCCAAGAAGAACTACTCCACCAAATACAAGTGGTTTCGTCGCATCGTCGGCACATCCGTCGGACGTACATTCTTACTCAACACACTACCTCATTTCAAAAGAGAATCATGAAGATATTGCTATTAGGAGAATACAGCAACGTTCATGCGACACTTGCTCACGGTCTTACGGCTTTGGGACATGAGGTGACGGTGGCGTCCAACGGTGATTTCTGGAAAGACTACCCGAGGGATATCGACTTGGCACGCTCGCCAGGCAAATGGGGCGGAATAAGACTCATGGCAAAGATATATAGTCTGCTGCCACGACTGCGTGGCTTCGACATTGTACAGCTCATCAACCCGATGTTTCTGGAGCTGCGTGCCGAACGCATACTGCCGATATACAAATATCTTCGCCGACACAACAAACACATTATACTCGATGCCTTCGGAATGGACTGGTATTGGGTCAACACTTGTTGCGAAAAGAAACCTCTTCGATATAGCGACTTTAATATTGGGCAACAGCTACGTACCAACAGCGATGCCCTTGCCGAACGCCACGACTGGTTAGGAACAGCTAAGGAACGTCTTAACAAATATATTGCTGACGACTGCGACGCCATCGTGACCGGACTCTACGAGTATGACGTATGCTATCGTCCGTACTTTCCAGACAAGACCCACTTCATACCCTTCCCTATCATCGCTCCCCATGCCACACTCCTCATGCCACACTCCTCGCTCCTCGAGGAGCCCCTCACCGTCTTCATCGGCATCAGCAAGAAAAGGAGTGAATACAAGGGTACTGACATAATGCTTCGGGCAGCACAAGACATCAAGGCTAAATATCCTGACAAGATAGAGTTGCGCATTGCCGACGGCATTCCCTTCGAACAGTATGTCGACATGATGAAGGGTTCAGATGTCATACTCGACCAATTATACAGCTATACACCCGCCATGAATGCCTTGGAGGCTATGGCGAGGGGTATCGTTGTCGTCGGTGGTGGCGAGCCTGAGAACTATGAGATAATCCATGAGAGAGCACTGCGTCCCATCATCAACGTGGAGCCTAACTATGATAGCGTGTTTCATGAGTTGCAACAGCTGGTGTTACATCCCGAGCGTCTTCCTTTGCTCCAGGAGCAAAGCATAGAGTATGTACGTCGCCATCATGACCATATCAAGGTGGCGCGTCAGTACGAGAAGATGTATAAGGGACTATAGGAGTTTCTATCTTATTTCAGACGGTGATAGAAGTCAAGTAGTGCTACTCTTGAGACGCCAAGTTTCTCAAGTTGTTCCAGGTCTTTGCGAGCGAGCCGTTTTTTATTCTCTATGATATACACATCTGCCCTTGCCAGCAGATAGTCTACGTTGTTTGGATCACGCTTTATGGCTTCAGAATAGTCATATTCCGCCAGTTCCGTCATTCCTCGGTCACGCTCCATACCTGCTCTTGCTGCGTATGCCACGGCACTGTCGGGATATTGGTTTATCAGGCGGTTTATCATGTCCATCGCCTCAGTCTTGCGATGGTCCTTCTCGTTGAGCAGCGCCAATCCCAGTTGCGCCTCGAAATTACCAGGCACCTGTTGCAGCACACTCTCATAGTCACGTCGGGCAAAATTGTATCGTCCCAGCCGCTCATTCACGTATGCACGATAATACAGTGCCGCGAGGTTATCTGGTTGTAAGAAGAGCACTTTGTCATAATCGTCTTTTGCATATTCCCATTGTTTCAGTTCTATGTTCCATGCAGCCTTCTTCAGTCTGAGGTCGATACTGTCAACGTTATATGCAAGAAGCTCACTGGCTTTCGCCAGCGAGTCTCTTAGGTCTTGATGGCTTTGGGCAGACGCTCCCATAGCCATTATCATCATTAGAATATGCAGCAGGAAGCGTTTCATGCCTTCTTGATAAAGTCGACAATCCATGCGCCCACCTCTTCGGTGCCATAGTGTGCGCCACCCTCTATCTGTATCTCTGGTGTACGTACATTTGCATCGAGGCTTGCGTCGACAGCTTTCCTTATCAGGGCACCCTCCTCTTTCAGGTCGAAATACTCTAAGAGCATTGCTGCCGAGAGTATCTGTGCCACAGGGTTGGCAAGGTTCTTGCCGGCAGCCTGCGGCCACGAGCCATGCACGGGTTCGAAGAGTGGTGTGTGTTCGCCGAGCGACGATGACGGTTGCAGACCCATCGAACCAGTGATACATGAAGTCTCATCGGTCAGGATGTCGCCAAATGTGTTCTCGGTCACGATGACGTCAAAGAAGCGTGGCTCGGTGAGCACCCTCATAGCGGCATTGTCTATATACATATAGTCCACTTTCACCTCAGGATACTGTGGTTCCATCTCCTTTGCTATCTGTCGCCACAGTCGGCTCGAAGCCAACACGTTAGCTTTGTCTACCACTGTGAGGTGTTTGTTGCGTTTCATTGCACAGTCGAACGCCACTTTCAGTATGCGCTCTATCTCTGGACGGGTGTATATGTCGGTGTCGTAAGCCTTGTCGTTGTCTTGGTATTTCTCACCGAAATACATACCGCCTGTCAGTTCGCGGATGACAATGAAGTCGGCACCCTTGAGCAGTTCGTCTTTCAGCGGACTCATGTGCAGCAGGCAGTCGAAGGTAGCCACAGGACGCACGTTGGCAAAGAGTCCCAACTTCTTACGCATAGCGAGCAGTCCCTGTTCTGGACGCACCTTTGCCGTAGGGTCGTTGTCAAATCGCAGGTCACCCACACATGCGAAGAGCACAGCATCAGCATTCATACATGCCTCGTGGGTAGCCTCAGGATAAGGGTCGCCCACCACGTCGATGGCATGAGCACCGACGATGGCCTCCTCATATTCAAATTCATGACCAAACTTCTCAGCGATAGCATCCATCACTGCCACGCCTTGCTTCATAATCTCTGGTCCAATGCCATCACCTGGCAATACCGCAATCTTTAGTTTCATATTTATATATACCTATTTATTTTGTTCGTTTTCCACAATATTCAGCATCTTGAATGTTGCCTTGATGGCAGCCTCCGTCTGGTCGGCATCGAGTCCTCGTGTACGTAGCAGGCCGTTGTTATGATGCCAAGAGATGACTGTCTGCACGAGGGCGTCAGTGCGTCCGCCAGGGGGTATGGTAACGGTATAGTTGGCAAGTATGGGGAATGTTCTGTCGAGATACTTCTTATAGATGTAACGCAGTGCCTTGACAAAGGCATCATATTGTCCGTCGCCCGTGGCTCCAGCCTCATATTGCTTACCGTTGATCTCCACCCTCACATTGGCACCAGGCTTCAGTCCGTAGGCGGTAGACACCACATAGTTGATCAGCTTCACCTTGTCGCTCTCAGTGTCATGCTTCAGCACATCACTTACGATATACGGCAGGTCGTCTTGTGTCACAATCTCTTTCTTGTCGCCCAGTTCGGTGATACGCTGAGTCACTCTTCGTGTCTGTTCGGGAGTGAGTTCCAGCCCCAGCTCCTCAAGGTTCTTCATGATGTTTGCCCTGCCAGAGTTCTTGCCCAGGGCGTATTCACGTTTTCTGCCAAAGCGTTCTGGCACGAGGTCGTTACAGTACAGGTTGTTCTTCTTGTCACCGTCGGCATGCACTCCTGCCACCTGTGTGAAGACGTTCTCGCCAACGATGGGCTGATTGGGAGCAACCGAGATACCGCTATAGCTCTCCACCACCCTGCTCACCTCGTTGAGTCTGTCCTCCGCGATGTTTGTCTTGGCATGGAACTGGTCTTTCAGTATCACCTGCACACTGGCGAGTGGAGCGTTGCCGCATCTCTCTCCCAGCCCGTTCACCGTCACATGCAGTCCCTTGGCGCCGCTCAATACCGCAGCCAGTGAGTTCGACACCGCCAAGTCATAGTCGTTATGTCCGTGAAAGTCAAAGTGCTGATCGGGGTATCTCTTCAGCATCTTTCTGAAATATTCCACACATTGCAGCGGATTCATGATGCCCAGTGTGTCAGGCAGCATGATGCGTTTCACGTTGGTGCCTATCAGTGCGTCCACCATCTGGTAGACATACTCAGGCGAGTCCTTCATGCCCGAGCTCCAGTCTTCAAGGTATACATTCACGTCAATGCCTTTCTTGTCGGCATATTCCAGCACCTCTTCTATCTCTCTTATGTGCTCCTCGGGCGTCTTCTTCAGCTGTTGCACGCAGTGGCGCAGCGAACCCTTTACCAGCAGGTTTATCACCTTTCCGCCACAGTCGGCAATCCAGTCTACCGACCTGCCGCCATCCACGAATCCGAGCACCTCAACCCTCTTCAGCATGTCAGCACTGTCAGCATACTTACATATCATGCGCACAGCATCTTTCTCACCCTCAGACACTCCAGCCGACGCCACCTCTATGCGGTCTACGTTGACATCACGCAGCAGCATACGTGCTATCATCAGCTTCTCGTGGGGCAAGAAGCTGACACCACTCGTCTGCTCACCATCCCTGAGGGTGGAGTCCATTATTTCTATAAAGCGATAATCCTGCACTACAAACTAAAAACTAAAAACTAAAAACTAATAAACACCCTTCTCCCACGCCTCGGTCTTGTCCTTGTTCTCCACCAGGAAGTCAATATCGTCAAGACCATTCATCAGGCAGTGTTTCTTGTATCCGTTTATCTCGAAATGCTCACTTCTGCCCGTCGCCTTGTTGGTAACTGTCTGGTTGGGCAGGTCCACCTCCACCTCCATCTTCGGGTTCTCTGCTATGCTGGCGAAGAGCTCCTTCAGAAATGGTTCTGTCACCACAACAGGCAGTACGAAGTTGTTCAGTTCGTTGTTCTTATGTATGTCGGCAAAGAACGAGCTGATGACCACCCTGAAACCATAGCCTGCGATAGCCCATGCAGCATGTTCGCGCGAGGAGCCCGATCCGAAGTTCTTACCAGCCACGAGGATACATCCACCGTAGGTAGGGTCGTTGAGTACGAAATCCTTTATCGGATTACCATCCTTGTCATATCTCCAGTCGCGGAAGAGATTGTCGCCAAAGCCAGCCTTGTCGGTAGCCTTCAGGAATCGTGCTGGTATGATCTGGTCTGTGTCCACATTCTCTAATGGTAGTGGCACACATGTACTTGTTATTATGTCGAATTTCTGTTTAGCCATTGTCAATTATCAATTATCAATTGTCAATTAAAGAAGTTCTCTCGGATCGGTGATCACTCCGGTTACCGCCGCCGCTGCTGCCACTAATGGCGAGCATAGTATGGTGCGCGAGCCAGGTCCTTGTCGTCCCTCGAAGTTACGATTACTTGTAGACACGCAGTACTTGCCTGCAGGTATCTTGTCGTCGTTCATGGCGAGACAGGCAGAACATCCTGGCTGACGTATAGCAAAGCCTGCCGCTTCGAGCACTTTGTCGAGTCCTTCCTTGCGAATCTGACGGTCTACAGCCCACGAGCCAGGTACGAGCCAGGCGATGACGTTGTCTGCCTTCTTCCTACCCTTAACGATGCTGGCAAAGGCACGGAAGTCCTCGATGCGTCCGTTGGTACATGCTCCGAGGAACACGTAGTCTATCTTCTTACCAAGAAGTTTCTCGCCAGCCTTGAATCCCATGTAGTCGAGTGCTTTCTCAAATCCCACTCCGCCCTCTGTCGGTATAGCCTCGGTGATACCGATGCCCATACCTGGGTTGGTACCGTAGGTGACACGTGGCTCTATGTCTTCTCCGCTGAAGGTCAGCTCTTTGTCGAATACTGCATCGTCGCCGCTCCTCAGCGTCTTCCAGTATGCCACGGCCTTGTCCCACTCCTCGCCCTTGGGCGCATATTCCTTACCTTTGATATATTCGAATGTCGTCTCGTCGGGAGCCACAAAACCGCCACGTGCACCCATCTCTATCGAGAGGTTACACAGCGTCAGCCTACCCTCCATCGACATGTCCTCTACCACCTGTCCTGCATATTCTACGAAATAACCCGTAGCGCCCGAGGTGGTAAGCTTCGACATCAGATAGAGCGCCACGTCCTTAGCGACGACGCCCTTGCCCAGTTTACCAGTGATGTTGATGCGCATCGACTTCGGTTTCTGCTGCAGTATACACTGCGACGCCATCACCATCTCCACCTCACTGGTACCGATACCGAAAGCTACAGCTCCCATCGCTCCGTGGGTCGAGGTGTGCGAGTCGCCACAGACGATAGTCATACCTGGCAGCGACAACCCCTTCTCTGGTCCCACCACATGGATGATACCGTTGTCGGGGGACATCATTCCGAAGTGAGTCAGCCCGAAGTCCTTACAGTTATATGCCAGCGTGTCCACCTGCTTCTTCGATACCGGATCCTCGATGGGTTTATCCTGGTCGTGGGTAGGTGTGTTATGGTCGGGCATGCAGTATATCTGTTTCGGACGGAAGCATTTCAGTCCGCGTGCCCTCATGCCGTCGAAGGCCTGTGGCGATGTCACCTCATGACAGTACATGCGGTCGATATATAGCTGGGTGGGACCGTCCTCAACGATCTGCACGACGTGTTTGTCCCATATTTTATCAAAAAGGGTATTCATCTTCTTTTATTTCTTAAACTTGTTGATACAATCGATATATGCCTCGACGCTGGCGGTTACGATGTCAGTATTGGCACCGAAGCCATAGTATACGTTTCCGTCGTATTCTACCTGCATGTGCACCTTACCCACGTCGTCCGAGCCCTTCGAGATGGCTTGTATGGTAAACTCCTTGAGCGTCATCTGCTTCATGATGATCTTCTTCAGGGCCTTGATAGCCGCATCCACAGGACCGTTACCGCTGGCAGCAGCCTCAAACTTCTGGTTCGAGATGTCCAGTCCTATCGATGCCACACTCTTCACACCCTTACCCGTTGTCACCTGCAGGAACTCCAGCTTCACGGCATGAGCCTCGGCGGTGTCGGCACCGGCAAGCATGAGCACGTCGGCATCGTTGATCTCCTTCTTCTGGTCGGCAAGCTGCAGGAACTTCTCGTATATCTTGTCGAGCTTCTCCTCGTCCACGTCCACGCCGTTCACGTTCAGGCGGTATTTCAGCGCCGCACGTCCGCTGCGTGCCGTCAGTACGATGCTGTTGTCGTCGATACCCACATCCTTCGGGTCGATGATCTCGTACGTCTGCACATTCTTCAAGACACCATCCTGATGTATTCCGCTGGAGTGAGCAAAGGCGTTGCGACCCACGATGGCCTTGTTTGGCTGTACGGGCATATTCATCAGCGAGCTCACCATACGACTGGTAGGATAAATCTTTGTGGTATTGATATTAGTGTCAATGCCCAGTCCCTTATGGCATTTCAGTATCATGGCAATCTCCTCGAGCGAGGTGTTTCCCGCACGCTCACCGATACCATTGATGGTCACCTCCACCTGGCGCGCACCACCCATCACACCGTTGAACGTGTTGGCTGTCGCCATACCCAGGTCGTTGTGGCAGTGGGTAGAGAGGATGGCTTTGTCGACACCGTCGACATGCTCCTTCAGGTATTTTATCTTCTCATAATACTCCTGTGGCAGACAGTAGCCCGTAGTGTCGGGGATGTTCACCACCGTGGCACCTGCCTTGATCACTGCCTCCACCACGCGTGCGAGGTATTCGTTCTCCGTACGACCAGCGTCCTCACAGTAGAACTCCACGTCCTCGACAAACTTCTTGGCATACTTCACCGCAGCCACTCCGCGTTCGATTATCTCCTCACGAGTAGAGTTAAACTTGTACTTGATATGCGAATCGCTCGTTCCGATACCAGTGTGTATACGCTTGTGCTTGGCAAATTTCAGTGCCTCGGCAGCCACGTCGATATCCTTCTGTACCGCACGTGTCAGCGCACAGATAGTAGGCCATGTCACTGCCTTCGAAATCTCAATCACCGAATTGAAGTCACCTGGGCTGGAGATAGGAAATCCTGCCTCTATCACGTCTACTCCCAACTGCTCCAGTGCCTTTGCCACCTGTATCTTCTCTACCGTGTTCAGCTGGCATCCAGGCACCTGTTCGCCGTCTCTCAGCGTTGTGTCGAAAATGTAAAGTCTGTCGCTCATTTGTTACTATATTATTTATTATCTTTAAACTCTAAACTAACCCAAAGAGCCTTTCCCACGTTGGAAGTGAGAAAGGCTCTTCGAGTTTTGCTATGGCTAAACCTACTGGCACGCATCATCACTTCCAACCGTTTTTATGCAGTCGAAGACCAATAATAATGCTCAATAGGTTTGCGTTTTGATACATTTTTTCTTAATTTGGTTGCAAAGGTACACTTTTTCAAGTAAAACGCTAACATTAACGCCAACTTTCTTCCTACAATTAACTATTTTTTAATCTTCTCTCCTTTCTCACATCTTACCTCTCACCTCTTACACACCACAGCAGCTACCTGCTCAGCGATAGCCTTCATACCCTTCACCGACGGATGGCCACTTATCTTGTCGATATCCTTGAGTTGGATATATGTGATGCCATAGTGGTCGCAGATGGTCTTTGTCGACTCGGTGATGTCAGCCCTCAGGTCGTTGTTGATGATCACGTATATGTCCACGTTGGGATGATGGTTTTTCAGCCAGTCCAGCATATATGCCATCGCCGGACGATAGGTATAGAAGTCGCCATACTGCCATCCCTCATACTTATATTCGCCCACAGGCTCACCAGCCCAGCTGTCATTCGTTCCGCCAAAGATCAGGATGATGTCGGGGTCGCCCAGATTTCTCATCCTCTTTATGAACGTACGCGGACTATAGTCGTTGCCGTCGTACCCCTGGTAGCCTATGGTAGCACCGCTATACGAGTTGTTCACACACAGGCGCATCCCATTATTCTTTATCAGCTGCCACCACCATGTATCCTGCACACGGTTCACGTCCGTCTTCTCCGGAGCGTTCTTAGCGTAATACCACAGTTCGTTGGTCTCGGGCGTCATAAAGTCCTCAAACGTAGAATAGGAGTCACCCAGTATTGACACCCTCTGTGCATTGGCAGTAAGACCAATGCTACACATAATTAATAATAAATAGTATTTCATGTTGAGTTTTTAGTTTTTAGTTTTTGGTTTTTTGTTTTTAGTCGTTATCTCGAATTATCATTATATCGGCATTCCGAAAATCCCCTTCAACGTTCTCAGAACGGACTTGAATCCGCAGCTGGCCTTTCGGGGTTCATCGCGTCGTCGAAATTTTCGCCATTACCGCCATTGACACGACTTCCCACTATCTCACCACCTATCTCTGGTGGTGCTGGAGCAGAGAACCTCATGTCCTCAGGATTAGCAAACTGGGTATATTCGCTCCTGAAGTTGAGCAGTACGGTGTCGGTCTTACCCTTACGGTGCTTAGCAATGATGATCTCCGCCTTACCCTTTGTAGGTCGTCCCTTATCGTCCTCATATATATGATAGTATTCCGGACGGTGTACGAAGAGCACCATATCCGCATCCTGCTCGATGGCACCCGACTCACGCAGGTCGCTGAGCTGGGGTCGCTTTCCGTCAGCCGTATCTCTGTTCTCCACCGAGCGGTTGAGCTGCGAGAGCGCCAGCACAGGTATGTTCAGTTCCTTGGCAAGTCCTTTGAGCGAGCGGCTGATGTGCGACCCCTCCTCCTGACGACTGCCGAAGCGCATGCCGCTGGCGTTCATCAGCTGCAGGTAGTCTATCATCAATGCCTTTATACCGTGCTCGCGAGCCAGTCGGCGAGCCTTGGTACGCAGTTCGAAGATCGAGAGGTTTGCCGTATCGTCGATATACACTGGAGCACCCTCCATCTTATACATGTTCTTATCAAACCGCTCCCACTCGTCGGTAGAAAGTTGTCCGTTGAGCAGTTTCGAGCCAGGTATCTCACACACATTGGATATCAGTCGGTTCACCAGCTGTACGCTGTTCATCTCCAACGAGAAGAAAGCCACCGGTTCACGATAGTCTATCGCAATATTCTTCAGCAGGCTCAACGCAAACGAAGTCTTACCCATAGCTGGTCGACCTGCGATGATGACAAGGTCACTCGGCTGCCATCCCGAGGTGATGTCGTCGAGTTCATGATAGCCCGTAGGCACACCCGTCAGACCGCCACTGTTCTTCGAAGCCTCCATCAGTATGCGGTTAGCCTCTGGCAGTATGTCGCCGATGTGCTTATAGTCCTGCACCATGTTCTTCTGCGAGATTTCGTAGAGCGAAGCCTCCGCCCTCTGCATCAGGTCGTCCACGTCCACCGTCTCGTCGAAGGCGTCACCCTCCACCATTGAGGCGAAGTGTATCAGCTGACGAGCCATAAACTTCTGCTTCAGTATCTTCGAGTGATACTCTATGTGTGCCGAGCTCGCCACCTGAGCACTGAGGTCCACAATATACGCAGGACCGCCCACCTCCTCGAGAGTGCCGTCCTTACCCAGCTGTTGAGCCACCGTCATGATGTCCACTGGCTCCTCGTTCACGTTAAGCTTTTGTATAGCGTGGTAAATCTTCTGATGCTTAGAGTCATAGAACGTCTCAGGCTGCAGCAACTCGGCAACCACCGAGAATGCATCCTTGTCCACCATCAGCGCACCCAGCACCGCCCTCTCCATATCCAGGTTCTGCGGTGGCAGATGGCCATACGTATTATCTATCGGCGCTGCCTGCGCCCTTCTCCGTCTGCTTGTATTATTATTCTCTGCCATTTGTTATCTAATTCTGTTACCTCCTCAATACTTACCTCCTCATCTCCTCATCTCCTTATCTCCTTATTTCTCATCTCCTCACCTCCTCATTACTCATCTCCTTATTACTCATCTCCTCATCTCCTTATTTCTCATCTCCTCAATACTCTCTCCTTCCAAAAATCATCGTACCCACTCTCACCATTGTCGAGCCATGTCTCACGGCGATAGGATAGTCGTCGCTCATGCCCCACGACCTCTGACAGAAGTCATCGTCATCAGCAAAATAGTCTCGTTTCACCTCATCGAAGAAGTCGCTTGCCGTCTGAAACTCGCGAGCCACCTGCGCCTCATCGTCAGTATTGGTAGCCATCATCATCAGCCCACATATCCTGACATGCTCCATCCCTCGCCATTCGCCGTCCTTGAGCAGCGCCCTGCAGTCGTCGGGAGATAGGCCGTACTTCGTAGCCTCCTCAGCGATATGCAGTTCCAAGAGCACCCTGACAGTCCTGCCACATTTTGCAGCCTGCTTCTCGATCTCTCGCAGCAGCCTCATCGAGTCCACCGCATCAATCATCGTAATATACGGCACTATATACTTCACCTTGTTCGTCTGCAGATGACCTATGAAGTGCCATTCTATATCCTTTGGCATCTCGTCGTGCTTCAGCCTCAGCTCCTGTTCATGACTCTCACCGAACACACGCTGACCAGCCCGATAAGCCTCCATCACCACCTCCACGGGATGATACTTGCTCACCGCCACCAGTCCCACCCCTTCGGGCAGACTCGCCTTCACCGCCTTTAAGTTCTCAGCTATCGACATTTTTTCCCGTAAAACCAAAAACTAAAAACTAAATACTAAAAACTACAAACTAAATACAACTACGCACCGTGCTCAATCACGTCCATTATTTTCGTCTCATTGATGGCAGCGATGACATAGTCAATCATCGTCGTGCCCATCACCTCCTCGATGTTCTTCACCGCACCGTTGAGCGAAGCCGCCTGTACCAGATAATATACGCTTGAGCGCTTCTCCTTCTCTGTCTTCTCATCGATGGTGATAAACTGCAGTTTCGTCTTATACCAGCGGTCGTCGTTAGTGTTCTCCGAGAAGAATATCTCGCCATAAGTTGTCGGGGTGATAGCCTTCACGTCGAACTCGCCACTGATATATGCCGACATCTCCTCAGTGATCTTCTCCTCAGCCTCGCCGAAGCTCATAGCCTCAACCACGTAGCTCTCAATCACCTTCTTAGGCTGTCCGTCCTCCATCGTCTTGTCATATTTCACCTTGGTTTCAAACCATAATGATGTCTTACTTCTCATTGTTCTGTTTTTTGTTATATTATATTGGATAATTGCCGACAAAGATACTGTTTTATTTTCAAATAAAAAATAGAAACAACAAATATTTACTCAACTTTCGCAAGTTGAGAGGAGTTAAAGGAGTTAAGGGAGTTAAAGGAGTTAAGGACAAATGTTTTACTTCTTAAATCTCTACTCCTATAGGGAATATAATTCACGTCTATTTATGAAATAAAAAAGAGGAGTAGCTATCACAGCTACTCCTCTCTCCTTACACTATTTTCTGTTTGTATTTCTTTGAGGTGCCTGGCGGATTCGAACCGCCGTAGACGGTTTTGCAGACCGTTGACTAAGCCACTCATCCAAGGCACCAAAGTCATAAAGCGAGTGCAAAGGTAATGTATTTCCGTTTAACCTCCAAATTTTATCATATATTTTTTTGCGAACAACCTCACCAGTCACTATCTTTGCAGACATATAACACTAAGAACCTAACACCTATGCGAAAGACATTCCTTACCATTTGTGCCGCCATCCTCGCCTGCCTGCGCTCTATCGCCAAGGAGCAGCAGAAACAAGGCATCAAGCCCACACTTACTACGTGGAGGTAGAAAAAGAAAGGGCGAGTCACCCCGCCCATTTGTTTTCACAACGGAATGTTTCCAAAGGCGAGAGCTGAGGAAACAATATCAGTTTACTCTGCCGAGACCAAGAAACTTCTTCA
>ODAI013801879.1_pt1 | contig 16151 bp, 11 predicted proteins | sample 1539321 | NCBI WGS metagenome assembly ODAI01 (sample SAMN02144231, study PRJEB22623) | gut metagenome | biome: sheep rumen | host: Ovis aries | place: New Zealand
CAGAAAGACTGGTAAAGGCTCTCAAGGCCGGCTCCAAGCTTCCTGTTGACCTGCACACACATTACACCTCCGGTGTTGCTTCCATGACCTACCTGAAGGCAATCGAAGCAGGCGTTGACATCATCGACTGCGCGATCAGCCCTTTTGCTCTGGGTACTTCCCAGCCCGCAACCGAGGTTATGGTCGGAGCTCTCCAGGGAACACCTTATGACACAGGTCTTGACCAGAGCCTTCTGAAGGAGATCTGCGACTACTTCACACCTTACCGTGAGGAGTGCCTTGAGAACGGCCTGCTTTCCACGAAGGTTCTCGGCGTTAATATCCGTACCCTTCTGTACCAGGTTCCCGGCGGTATGCTGTCCAACATGGTCAGCCAGCTTAAGGAGCAGGGTGCTTCCGACAAGCTGACAGAGGTTCTCGAAGAGGTTCCGCGCGTACGTAAGGATCTCGGCGAGCCGCCGCTGGTTACACCTTCTTCACAGATTGTCGGCACACAGGCCGTCATGAACGTTCTTATGGGTGAGCGCTATAAGGTCGCTACCGCACAGACAAAGGATCTTGTATCCGGAAAGTACGGCCAGACCATCAAGCCCATGAACGAGGAAGTTGTCAAAAAGGTTATCGGCGATGCTCCCAGGATTACCTGCAGACCCGCAGACCTTATTCCGCCCCAGCTTGATAAGTTCGAAAAGGATATCGCCGAGTGGAAACAGCAGGATGAGGACGTCCTTTCTTATGCGCTGTTCCCGCAGGTTGCGCTTGATTTCTTCAAGTACCGCCTCGCACAGCAGGAAAAGGTTGACCTCACTAAGGCAGATACCGCAAACGGAGCTTATCCCGCATAATCAAGAGCCGCGAATGACGCTGCTCCTATAACGGTTCAGCAATCTTATGCCCATGTGCCGAAAGGTACATGGGCGATTCATTACATTAACAGGAAGCATATTGAATGAAACTTAATGATGCAGTAGAGGAACTCCTTCGTCTGACCAGAAAAGAAGACCGGCATAACGAAAAGCACAGGGAAGAAGTAGACAGCCAGTACCGTCTTGCCGGTGATATTGCCACACTGCAGCTTGAGCCTACGGATGAAATTGCCGGGTTTAAGGTGCGCCCGGGGGATTATACAATCAACGGCGCATATGAGTTCCCGGGCAGTGTCAATTTTACTTTGTACTCGATCGGCGCCACATCCTGTGAGCTGCTGCTGTTTCACAGAAAAGAGACAGTTCCGTTTGCCGTGATACCGATTCCGGATTCCTACAGGGTCGGAAAAGTATGGTCGATCATGGTCTTCGGACTGAATGTTGAAGAATTCGAATACAGCTACCGCCTGGACGGCCCATGGGACCCGAAGGCCGGTGATCGTTTTGATAAAACCAGGGAGATTCTGGATCCGTATGCAAAGGCAGTGGTCGGACAGAGAAAATGGGGGCAGCCCAGGAAAAGAGGCAGCGCCTATCATGCACGTGTAGTCAAAAATAATTTTCACTGGGACAAGTCGGATTTTCCGAACACGAAGATGGAGGATTCGATTATCTATGAAATGCACGTGAGGAGTTTTACGAGAGATGATTCCTCCGGCGTTTCCTATCCGGGAACCTTCGCCGGGATCATTGAGAAGATCCCGTACCTGAAGGAACTCGGCGTCACGGCTGTTGAGCTGATGCCGATCTTTGAGTTCGATGAGGTGGCCAACGGACATGTCTACCAGGGAAAGCAGCTCTATGAATACTGGGGCTACAACACGGTGGCATTTTTTGCACCCAATACAAGTTATGCGGCTTCCGCAGAGTATAACCGCGAGGGGCGCGAGCTCAAGGAGATGATCCGCCTTCTGAAGGAGAACAGGATCGAGGTGATTCTCGATGTCGTCTTTAACCATACGGCAGAGGGGGACGAGAACGGCCCCACAATTTCCTTCCGCGGACTGGACAATAAGATTTATTACATGCTGGCGCCGGACGGAAGCTATTACAACTTCTCCGGCTGCGGCAATACGGTCAACTGCAATCATCCCATCGTCCAGGAGTTTATCATCAACTGCCTCCGATACTGGGTTACACGCTATCATGTGGACGGCTTCCGCTTTGACCTTGCGAGTATCCTGGGAAGGGCGGAGAACGGTGCGCCCATGGAGGATCCGCCGCTTCTTAAAAGGCTTGCCAACGACCCGATCCTCGGCAATGTCAAGCTGATCGCCGAAGCCTGGGATGCAGGCGGAATGTACCAGGTCGGAAGCTTTCCGGCATATAACCGGTGGGCGGAGTGGAACGGAAGATACCGCGATACGATACGCGATTTCCTCAAGGGAAGCTACTGGACAGCGGAAGAGGCTGCCAACAGAATCACCGGATCCACAGATATGTATTACAGCGTATATATGGGATACACATCTTCCATTAATTTCCTGACCTGTCATGACGGGTTTACGCTGTATGACCTGTATTCCTATAACCAGAAGCACAATGAAATGAACGGATGGAACAATTCGGACGGCTCCAACGACAACCGGAGCTGGAACTGCGGAATTGAAGGGGATACGACAGACCCCAAGATTCTTTCCCTCCGCTTTAAGATGATGCGCAACGCCATCACCACACTGATGTGCAGCCGCGGAACGCCGATGATCCTGGCCGGCGATGAATTTGCAAATTCACAGAGCGGCAACAACAACAGCTACTGCCAGGACAACAAAATCAGCTGGCTTGACTGGACACAGTTAAAGACCAACAAAACCTTTTTCGAATTCTATAAGGATGCGATCGCATTCCGGAAGCTCCATCCCTGCATCAGCAGAGACATGCCTCACTCAAAGGCGGGACTTGAGAGCCTTACGGTTAATAACGGCTTTCCCGGGGGATACCGTATCGACGAGAACACGAAGATGCTCGGCGTCCAGTATGCCGGATTCGACGAAGAAAAAGGCGAGGATGATATTGTTTACCTCCTGATCAACCCGTACTGGGAGGATCAGACAACGCAGCTTCCCTGGCTTCCGGAAGGACTGGCGTGGGGGCTCTGCATCGATACCGCGGCAGCAGACGGATACCAGTATCATGACTGGCCCCTGTACATGGACAAACCGGTCTTTAAGATTGAGTCAAGGAGCGTAAAGGTCTTTACTGCCATAAAGAAGGCGATACACCGCGGCAGTCAGAATCTTGCGGACACTGACGGAGAAGAGGTATGAGTGGCAAAATACTGGTCGTAGATGACGAAGCCCGGATGAGAAAGCTCGTAAGGGATTTCCTGACAAAGGACGGATATACGGTGGTTGAAGCCGGAGACGGCGAGGAAGCGCTGAACGTGTTCTATGAGCAGCGGGATATCGATCTGATCCTGCTCGATGTCATGATGCCGAAAATGGACGGCTACGAGGTGACCAGGCAGATCAGGGAATCCTCGCAGGTGCCGATTGTCATGCTGACCGCGCGCTCCGAGGAAAGAGACGAGCTGCTGGGATTTTCTCTCGGAATCGATGAATATGTGACAAAGCCGTTTTCCCCCAAGACGCTGGTCGCAAGGGTCAATGCGATTCTCAGACGAAGCAGCCAGGCGGGTGCGGAAGAAAAGATCAGCATCAGCGGGATCGTTCTGGACAAGCAGGCGCATACGGTGACGGTTGACGGGACGCCGGTAGAGCTCTCGTTCAAGGAGTTTGAGCTGCTCCAGTATTTTCTCGAGAACAAGGGAATCGCGCTTTCCAGGGAAAACATACTGAGCAATGTCTGGAACTATGATTATTACGGCGATGCCAGGACCATCGATACTCATGTCAAAAAGCTGAGGGCAAAATTAAACAGCGCATCGGATTTAAACAGGGGCGAAATGATCCGTACAATCTGGGGCATGGGATACAAATTTGAAGCGTGAAACTTTAAACGGCAGAAAAACAAGATCACTGAAAACTCAGCTGGCAGCGGCATTCTTTGCACTGGTGGCAGGGGCGATTCTGGTCATTATTCTGGTCAACACCTTCTTTCTGGAGAGGTATTACATAGGCCAGAAGCAAAAAGCCCTTTCGGAAGCGTATCTGCGTCTCAATGAAGCCGCGCAGACAAATGAGATCAGCTCAGATGAGTTTGCCCATGAGCTTCAGAGGATCATGAATCGGGACAATGTAGAGGTTGTCGTCATGAGCCCCGCATCCAGGGAGGTCACCGTCTATGCGGTCGACTCTTCCGTCATGATGCGCCGCCTGTGGGATAACCTGCTGGAGAATACGGAGGACCATGCACCCACGCGTGTTCTGCGCGACCGGCGCTACAACCAGAAGCTTCAGCTTGTGGACGATCAGGAAAACGGCTCGCACTATCTGGAAATGTGGGGCAGCCTTCATGACGGGAGCTATTATCTGATGCGGACGACGCTTGAGAGCATCCGCCTGAACTCGGGAATAGCAAACCGTTTTATTCTCTACATCGGAGCCATCGTAATTCTGTCCGGCGCCGGCGCGGCGGTACTTCTCGGGAGACGGATATCCGAACCTGTCCGGAGGCTCACGGATATATCCAAAAGAATGCGGGACCTGGATTTTTCCGCAAAATATGAAGGCCACGAGAACAATGAGCTGCAGGAGCTCGGAGAGAATATCAATGAGCTGTCCGGAACACTCGAAAAAACCATATCTGAGCTGAAAACGGCAAATAACGAGCTGCGTCTGGATATCGAAAAGAAAGAGCGCGTGGAATCCATGCAGCGGGAGTTCATTTCGAACGTGACCCATGAGCTGAAAACCCCGATTGCCCTGATCCAGGGATATGCGGAGGGTCTTCAGGAGGGAATGAGCGAGGACCCGGAGAGCAGGGATTACTACTGCAGTGTAATCGCGGATGAAGCCGCGAAGATGAACCGGATGGTCCAGAAGCTCCTTACTCTGTCCCATCTTGAATTCGGACAGAATGAAGTCAGCATGTCGCGGTTTGATGTCGCCGAAATGATCCGCGGGATCCTGCGCTCACAGCAGCCGCTGATTGAGGAGAGGGACCTTAAGGTATCGTTCGAAGAGCAGAGCGAGGTCTATGTCTGGGCGGATCCTTACCTCACGGAAGAGGTGTTCCAGAACTATTTCAGCAATGCGATGCATTACTCTGAAAAAGTAATTGACATAACGCTGACGCGGCAAGAAAATTGTATACGTGTCGGCGTGTTCAATCCCGGGAAGCCGATCCCGGAGGAGTCGGTCCCCAGAATCTGGGACAAGTTCTACAAGGTGGACAAAGCCAGAACACGGGAATACGGAGGTTCCGGCGTCGGCCTTTCAATCGTACGGGCGATTATGGAATCGATGCACCAGGAATATGGCGTGAAGAACTATGACAACGGCGTGGAGTTCTGGTTTAACCTGGACACCGCGGCCTGATTCGGGAAGCTTTTCAGATATGGTAGCGGTTATTGATTATGATGCGGGAAATATAAAGAGCGTTCTCAACGCGATGGAGTTCCTGGGGCAGGAGGCAGTGCTGACCGGCGATCCGGATATAATCCGGAAGGCGGATCATGTGATCCTTCCTGGCGTCGGAGCGTTCGGCGATGCAATGCAGAGAATCCGCAGCGCCCACCTGGATGAGGTTATCCGGGATGTGTGCGCCGGGGGAAGGCCGTTCCTTGGCATCTGTCTCGGGCTGCAGCTCCTTTTTGAGGAAAGCATGGAAAGCCCCGGCGTTAAGGGACTCGGCATCCTGAAGGGCAGGATTCTCAGAATTCCCGATAAAGACGCGGAAAGCGGGCGCCAGCTGAAGGTCCCGCAGATCGGATGGAATGATCTTTCCTATCCCGGGAAAGCTAAGGACCGGGGCAGGCTGTTCGAGGGAATCCCGGAGCACAGCTATGTCTACTTTGTCCATTCCTATTATCTTTGCGCCGACGATCCGGAAATTGTGAAAGCAAGGACGAACTACGGAGTCTGCATTGACGCGTCTGTTGAAAGCGGCAATGTATTCGCATGCCAGTTCCATCCGGAAAAGAGCGAAAGAACCGGGATGAAGATCCTCGAAAACTTTCTCAGGATTCAATGACTTAAGACTGCTTCATGCAGGGCGGGCAGGTGCAACGTGCTGACAAAAAGAATCATTCCTTGTCTTGATGTTCATGACGGCCGTGTCGTCAAGGGAGTTAACTTTGTAAAGCTACGCGACGCGGGAGATCCGGTGGAGGCCGGCGAAGCATATTCGAAGGCCGGAGCGGACGAACTTGTTTTTCTGGATATAACGGCGACGTGCGACGCGAGGGCGACGGTGGCTTCCATGGTGCGCCGCGTCGCGCAGCGGGTGTTCATCCCGTTTACGGTCGGGGGAGGAATCCGGACCGTCGACGATATGCGTGCAATTCTGCGGGAAGGCGCGGATAAGGTTTCCGTCAATTCAGCGGCGGTTATGAGGCCGGAGCTGATCAGTGAGGGCGCGGAGCGCTTCGGCAGCCAGTGCGTTGTTGTCGCAATCGATGCCAGAAGACGAAGAAACCCTGCCTACGGGATGCCGGATGCGCTGCCCGGCACTTCGGATGACAAAAAGTACACAGACGGATGGTCCGTCTATGTTGCGGGAGGGCGCAGGGATACCGGAATTGATGCCGTGGAATGGGCCAGGAAGGCCGAGAGACTCGGCGCCGGCGAAATCCTGCTGACCAGCATGGACTGTGACGGCACAAAGTCCGGATACGATATTGAGCTGACAAAAGCAGTGTCCGATGCGGTCAGCATCCCGGTCATTGCTTCGGGCGGCGCCGGGACGAAGGAGCATTTCCTTGAAGCTCTTACGGACGGCGGTGCGGATGCGGCGCTTGCAGCATCCCTGTTTCACTTTAAAGAGCTCGAGATCAGAGAAGTAAAGGAATATCTGCGGGATCATAATGTGCCCGTCAGACTATAAATAATTATTACACAGCGGGGAGGCATAATATGAGTAAAAAGTATATTACAGCGGGGCTTGAGCCGGAAAAGGTGCTGAACTTTTTTGAGGACATCTGCAGGATTCCGCACGGTTCCTATCACACGCAGATGATCAGCGACTGGCTCAGGGACTTTGCGGTTAAAAGGAATCTTCGTCATATCCAGGATGAAGCCGGGAATGTCATTATGTTCAAGGACGGCACGAAGGGGCATGAAAATGCGGAGCCTCTGATGCTGCAGGGCCATATGGACATGGTCCTTGAGAAAAACAGCGAAAACCCGATCGACATGGAGAAGGAAGCAATCACTCTGATGATCGACGGCGACAACCTGAAGGCGGACGGAACGACACTCGGCGGCGATGACGGAATTGCGGTCGCAATGATGCTGGCGCTGCTCGATAGTGAAGATATTGTTCATCCTCCGCTTGAATGTGTATTTACCGTTGACGAAGAGGTCGGCATGCTCGGAATGGAAGCGCTTGATCCCTCGCCTCTTCGTTCGAAGAGAATGCTGAACCTTGACTCCGAGCAGGAGGGTGTCTTTACGGCAGGATGCGCCGGCGGCGCCGAGGAAGAGCTGACACTCCATGTGGAGAGAAAGCCCCAGTACGGCATGCAGCTCCAGATCGAGGTTTCCGGACTTCTCGGAGGCCATTCGGGCGAAAGCATCGATCGGGGAAGGGCGAATGCCGACCTGGTCCTTGCAAGGATACTGTATAAGCTGTACAAGAAGGTTCCCTTCTATCTGATCAGCATTAACGGAGGCTCCAAGGATAACGCGATCCCAAGAGAAGCTTCGGCTCTTGTTATTTTCCCCGCAGGATCCGACAGGGAGCTGGCCGCAAAAACGATCGAGAAGCACGCTGCCTGTTGCGCTGCGGAATATCAGCAGGCGGATCCCGAAATGCGCTGCACCTGCACATGGATGGAGGACAGGGATCTCGCGGCTGCAGCAATGACCAAAAAGTATACCAAGCGTGTATTAAGGCTCCTTCTGAGTCTCCCGAACGGACTGATGGAGACGGACCAGGTGAGCAGGACACCGCAGACATCCCTCAATCTCGGTATTTTGAAGACCGATACGGATACGGTGACGATCGTATTCCTTGTCCGCAGCAGTATCAATTCACAGAAGAAATTCCTCTGTGACAGGCTTGAGATCATTGCCGATGCCTATGATGCCGAGATCAGGACAGTGAGTGCATATCCTGCATGGGAGTACGCGCATCACTCCGAATTCAGGGATACACTTGCCGGGATCTATGAGAAGAAGACAGGCAAAAAGCCGGTGATTTCCGTGACACACGGAGGACTGGAGTGCGGCCTTCTGGCTGCCAAGATGGATGGACTTGACTGTCTCTCCATCGGCCCCGACATGGAGGGAATCCATACTCCTTCCGAGAAATTATCTATTTCCTCTGTCCGCAGGTGCTGGGAGTTCCTGCTGGCAGCCCTGGAGGCACTTGCATAAATGGCGGGACTGACAAACGACTGGCTTCCGGCGCTGCAGTCACAGTTCAGGGAGCCCTATTACAAAGAGCTTTATCAGTTTATAACGAAGGAATATCAGACGCAGGTGATCTATCCGCCTGCGGATGATATTTTCAATGCGCTGCATCTGACACCGCTTTCCGAGGTCAAAGTCGTGATCCTGGGTCAGGATCCCTATCACAACACGCATCAGGCGCACGGACTGTCCTTTTCGGTCCCGCCGGATCAGAAGGATCTGCCGCCGTCACTGATCAACATCTATCGTGAGCTTCACGATGATGTCGGCTGCAGAATGCCGGATAACGGCTGCCTCGTCGGATGGGCCAAACAGGGCGTACTGCTCCTGAACACGGTCCTGACGGTCAGGGCGCATCAGCCGGCGTCTCATCAGGGGCACGGCTGGGAGAAGTTTACGGATGCGATCATTGAAGCAGTCAACAGGCAGGACAGGCCGATTGTCTATATGCTCTGGGGATCTCACGCGCAGACGAAGATTCCGATGCTGACCAATCCGAAGCACCTGATCCTCACGGCGCCGCATCCGAGTCCCTTGTCCGCGTACAGAGGGTTCTTCGGCTGCAGGCATTTCAGCAAGTGTAATGAATTCCTGGCTGCCCACGGACAGACGCCAATCAACTGGCAGATTGAAGATACGGGAAACACTCAGAGCAGTTAAAACATGAGGGGAAAAGGGAGAAGGCAGGATACAGACATACAGTCAGCACAAATTATCAGGAAGCAGGAAACCAATATGTCCAAGACAGCATTTCTGACAAAAGACAAGGCCGAGGAAATTGCAAAAAGGTGGCCGACACCTTTCCATATTTATGATGAAAAGGGAATCCGTGATAATGCCAGAGCAGTGAAAGAGGCTTTTGCATGGAATCCCGGTTTCCGTGAGTATTTCGCCGTCAAAGCGACGCCGAATCCCTTTATCATGCAGCTCATGAACGAATTTGATTTCGGCTTTGACTGCTCATCCGACGCAGAGCTCGTCCTTGCCGACGCAGTGCTTCCTTCCGAGTCGGAATACAATGACGGCTCTCTTCCGGGCGGCGGCAGGGGAGGACGGATCATGTTTTCCTCCAATGAAACGCCGGCGGCGGAATATGAGCGCGCTGCAAGGCTGGGAGCCATAATCAATCTGGATGACATTACGCACATTGATTTTCTTGAGAAGATCATAGGACCTGCGTTTCCGGAGACCATGAGCTGCAGGTTCAATCCCGGCGGTACGTTCACGATGAGCAACGGGATCATGGATAATCCGGGAGATTCCAAGTACGGCATGACCAGGGAGCAGCTCTTTGAGGCTTTCAGACGCCTTAAGGATCACGGCGTGAAGCACTTCGGTATCCACGCTTTCCTTGCGAGCAATACGGTGACTAATGAGTACTATCCGGTCCTTGCCTCCAGACTCTTTGATCTTGCTGTTAGCGCGCACCGGGAGCTGGGCATCCATATTGCCTTTATCAATCTGTCCGGCGGCGTCGGGATCCCCTACAGGCCGGACGCGGAGCCGAACGATATTTACGCGATCGGCGAAGGAGTCCGCAGGGAGTATGAGAGAGTCCTTATTCCGGAGGGGATGGGTGATACGGCCATCTATGCCGAGATGGGCCGCTTTATGCTGGCTCCTTACGGAGCCCTTGTGACCAGGGCAGTCCACGAGAAGCATATCTACAAGGAGTACATCGGCGTAGACGCATGCGCCGCGAACCTGATGCGGCCGGCCATGTACGGGGCGTATCATCACATCACGGTTCTCGGAAAGGAAGGGGCGCCGGCGGATCACATCTATGATGTCGTAGGGTCCCTTTGCGAAAACAACGACAAGTTTGCAATAGACAGGCAGCTCCCTGAGATCGAAAAGGGAGATCTTATCTATATTCACGATACCGGGGCGCACGGGTTTTCCATGGGCTATAACTATAACGGAAGGCTCCTGAGCGCGGAACTTCTCCTGAAGGAGGACGGGACGGTACAGGAAATCCGGAGAGCGCAGACCCTCCGTGACTATTTTGCCACGTTTGACGGCACGCTGTACGGGGAAAAGCTCCTTGACTGCATAAGCAGGTGACGAAAGACCTGCTTCGGTAAAAACAAAAGAACCCTTGATTGTACTGCATCTGCGGTAAATCAAGGGCTTTCTTTTTATGCAGGAGATGGGACTCGAACCCACACGTATCGCTACGGCAGATTTTGAGTCTGCTGCGTCTACCATTCCGCCACTCCTGCGCTGCAGAGACTATGTTATCACAACGTTTGACGGCGTTCAAATAATTCCTCCAAAAAATTCCCTCAAAAAAATAAGAAATAGTGTTGACATGGTAATCCTATCGTGATACTATGCTTTCAACTTAAATACATAGTATTCAGGTAGGATAACCGTAAATTCAAAAAAAGCAATCCGGTGGAGGTACAAAATGTCTATCAGGTTCAGTGAGCTGGACAGATGCAATTACAGATTCGGCCGAATGTGCCGTATCGGGGAAGGAGCATCAACCGGCAGGCGGCGCAGGAAGATCACATAAGATTTTCGGCAGCGGTATGGGCTGCGCAGTCTGTTTTTCATTCGTCACGAAGTGGTTTCGGGGCGATCAATAAGCAGGAGAAGAAAATGAGCGATCATACATATAAATTTGAAACACTGCAGCTGCATGTCGGGCAGGAGCAGGCGGACCCCGCAACGGATTCCAGGGCAGTACCTATTTACCAGACAACATCCTATGTCTTCCACAGTGCCCAGCACGCGGCTGACCGGTTCGGTCTTCGCGACGCGGGCAATATTTACGGGCGACTCACCAACTCGACACAGGATGTGCTCGAGAAAAGAGTAGCGGCACTTGAAGGAGGCGCAGCGGCGCTGGCTCTTGCATCCGGAGCGGCAGCCATCACATACTCCATTCTCACAGTCGCAAATGCCGGCGATCACATTGTGGCACAGAAGACGATCTACGGCGGCTCCTACAACCTGCTTCAGCATACTCTTCGCAATTACGGGATAAACACTACATTTGTGGATATTCATAATCTCGAGGAGGTAAGCGGAGCCATTCAGGAGAATACAAAGGCGATCCTGATCGAAACGCTGGGAAATCCGAATTCCGACATACCCGATATCGAAGCGGTCTCTGAGATCGCGCACAAAAACGGAATCCCGCTCCTGATTGATAATACCTTCGGGACACCGTACCTGTTAAGGCCGATCGAGCACGGCGCCGATATCGTCATTCATTCGGCGACAAAGTTCATCGGCGGCCACGGCACGACACTGGGCGGCGTCATCGTCGATTCCGGAAAGTTTGACTGGACTCAGAATGACAAGTTCCCGCAGCTTACGCAGCCGAATGAGAGCTATCACGGGGTTTCTTTTGTCCAGGCAGCAGGGCCGGCAGCGTTTGTGACCTATATCAGGGCGATCCTTCTTCGTGATACGGGCGCCGCAATTTCCCCGTTCAACGCGTTCCTCCTGATCCAGGGAATTGAGACGCTCTCCCTCAGACTGGAAAGACATGCCGAAAACACTAAGAAGGTTGTCGAGTTCCTTGCAAAGCATCCGAAGGTTGCGAAGGTCAATCACCCGTCGCTGGAGGATCATCCGGATCACGAGCTGTATAACAGGTACTTCCCGAACGGCGGCGCTTCTATCTTTACATTTGAGATAAAGGGCTCGCAGGAAGAGGCCTTCCGGTTCATCGACAATCTTAAGATCTTCTCGCTCCTTGCAAATGTGGCAGATGTAAAGAGCCTGGTGATCCATCCTTACACGACGACGCACGCAGAGCTTTCCGAAACAGAGCTTGCACAGAACAACATCACGCCCAGCACGATCCGTCTGTCAATCGGTACTGAGCACGCGGACGATATCATCTGGGACCTCGAGCAGGCGCTGGAAAAGATTTAAAGCCTGCCGAATATGCCGTAAGGGCTCCCGGGAGCAGGGCAAAGACTCATTTGTCTCATTTGCCGGATATGAAAATAAAAGCGACGGTTTCTCATTCGAAACCGCCGCATTTTTTATTTCAGGGTGTTCAGAGCGCCGCTGAATCCGCAGATCCGGACACTTCTTCATATCTCAGCGCTGAAGGGCCGCAAGGTCGCCGAAGAATGTGGGATAGCTGATATCGACGCAGCGCTCGTCATCAAGAACCGTATCTCCCGAGGCAATCAGGGAGGCAACGGCAAAGCTCATGGCGATGCGGTGATCGGAGAAGGTGCGGATGAGACTCCCGTGAAGAGGAGCGCCGCCCCGGATGGTCATACTGTCCGGGCCTGTTGTGACATCCGCGCCCATGGCGGCAAGTCCTTCCGCCATCGCGGCGATCCGGTCGCTTTCCTTGACTCTCAGCTCCGCAGCATCCCGGATAATCGTAGTCCCCTCCGCAGCGGCCCCCATGACGGCGATCACGGGGAGCTCGTCAATAAGCGCGGGGATCAGGTCCTTTTCGATGACGGTCCCCTTCAGATGAGAATAGCGGACCAGAAGATCGGCGTAGGGCTCCGCGGCATCGGCAGAAGAAACATATTCGATATCGGCGCCCATCGCCTTTGCGACGCGAAGGATCCCGTCCCTGGTTTTGTTGGTTCCGACATTCCGGATGAGTACCTCCGACCCGGGGGTAATCAGCGCGGCGGCAATAAAAAATGCAGCGGAAGATATATCTCCCGGAACGTGAATTTCCGAGGCGTACAATTCATCCGCGGGCCGGATGACAACCGTATTTCCCGAGGCACGGACGTCCGCGCCGAAGGCTGTCAGCATCCTCTCGCTGTGGTCGCGGGATTTTGACGGTTCGGTGACCGTGACCGCATCCGAGGCGTACAGTCCCGCCAGAAGGATGGCGGATTTCACCTGGGCGGATGCAACGGGAGTGGCATAGCTCATACCATGGAGCGAAGAGCCGTTAATAAGAAGAGGCGCGCAGTTATTTCCCTGCACGCTTTCAATCTGCGCGCCCATCATGCGAAGAGGCTCCATGACCCGTTTCATCGGACGGGAATTTACGGAGGCATCCCCGCCGATCTGAGAGGCAAAGGACTGCGGAGCCAGGATTCCTGCCATAAGGCGGGTCGTGGTCCCGCTGTTGCCGGTGTACAGGGTGACATGGGAATCCTCTACATAAGGCAGCGCGGGGCAAAGTCCGTGCATTCCGCGCCCGTGTACGATCAGCTCGTGGGGATCGCCGTCCACCGATTCTGTGCTGATCCCGAGTCTTCGGAAGCAGTCAATTGTGGAGCGGCAGTCGGCACTGTCGAGAAAACCGTGTACGCGGGTATCTCCCTTTGCAATTGAGCCGAGAATGACCGCTCTGTGGGATATCGATTTGTCTCCCGGAATCAGGATTTCTCCTTTAAGGGGAGCGGATGATGACAGCTTCAGCATATGTTTACCTCCGATTCAGGACAGATGAATAACGTAATTGCGCTGTGACAGAATTTCAGCCGCTGCCTGCCTTGCGGCGTCCGTGTAAAACTCGACGCGCAGAACGCCTTCCTGGTATTCCCGGTTATGGGTGATCGCTATGTTCTTGATGCTGATGGCGTTGACAGCAAGGAGTGTTACGACCTCCGCGAGCGAAGCGGGGTGATCCTCGATGTCCACATGTATAATATGAAGCCGGTTGTGCGCGCCGGATCCGGTTTCGGTGAAGCTGTCGCGATAGTCCCTGGCATCGCCGAACAGGCTGTAAAGCCTGTCCCTGTCACCGGATGCAATGCTGTCCCTTGCCTTTCCGAGAAGGTCCATATAGTCGTCAAGGAGCGAGACAATATTATCTTTGTTGGTCAGACAGATCTGCTGCCACATCTCGGGAGAGGAGGAAGCAATCCTTGTAATGTCCTTAAAGCCTCCCGCAGCGATCTGTTTCATGATCTGGCTGTCATTGTCGCTCTTTTTCACCAGATTAACGAGAGAGGCCGCAATAACATGCGGGAGATGGCTGATTCCCGCCACGGCATAATCGTGGAACCTGCAGGGGACGACAAGGGGAATTGCGTGAATTCCCTCGACAAAGGCCTTCATCGTATCTGCGATGCGGGGATCTGCATTTTCCTCGGGGGAAAGAATATAATAAGCATTCTCAAGAAGCGCGGCGCTGGAGTTCCGAAAGCGCGTGCGCTCGGAGCCTGTCATAGGATGCCCGCCCACAAAATATTTCTGCAGGCCGGCAGCGGCTACATGCTCATGGATATCCCTTTTGGTGCTGCCTATGTCCGTCAGGATGGCGCCGGGCTTTAAGTGCGGCCTGATCTCAAGGAGGTTTGCCGCATTGTCCTTTACAGGCGCGCAAAGGAAGATGATATCGCACTCATCGAAAAGATCACCGGGGAAAAGGTAGCCCGGAGCGGTATCCTCAAAAGAGCGCCCCTCGTCGATGACGCCGCCTTCCAAAGCCTCCTTCAGGGAGTCCGGAGAAGGGTTGTACGCGCAGATATATGCATCCGGCCAGTAGCGGCGGACTGCCCTTGCGATCGAGCCTCCGATCAGGCCGAGGCCTATAAAGCCATAGCGAAGTGAATTAAAGTCAGTCATGGTATTTCCTACTACGATCCTGTAATTTGCATCAATCAATTAGTCTAAACCATAAAATGATATTTCGCCATAGCGTTAATGAAGTTGATTTTACCTTTGCGCAGGCTTATAATCTGAAACATCTTGCGGCAAATGCATATCGGACATGAATCCTGCAGATGCGGAATGGAGAGTACATGAAATACAATTTTGCAAAAATTGAGCCTAAGTGGCAGAAGCGCTGGGAAGACGCAAAGGCCTTCCGGGCGGTTGATTTTGACAGTAAGAAGAAATGGTACGGTCTTGTGGAGTTTCCCTATCCCTCCGGCGCCGGAATGCATGTCGGACATATCAAGGCCTATTCCAGCATAGAGGTGCTTGCGAGAAAACGCAGGATGCAGGGATATAATGTCCTTTTCCCGATCGGCTTCGACTCCTTCGGGCTGCCTACCGAGAATTACGCAATCAAGACGAATACGCATCCCCACATTATTACGGAGAAGAATATCCGCCATTTCACCGAGCAGCTTAAGAGCGTCGGCTTTTCCTTTGACTGGGAGAGAGAGTTTGCGACCTCAAGGCCGGATTATTATAAGTGGACACAGTGGATTTTCCTGAAGCTCTTTGACCACGGCCTTGTCTTCAGGGCCAAGACACTGGTCAATTACTGCCCGCACTGCAAGGTCGTCCTTTCGAACGAGGATTCGCAGGGAGGAAAGTGCGACATCTGCCACAGCGATGTCATCCAGCTCCCGAAGGATGTCTGGTATCTCCGGATCACCGAGTATGCGGACAAGCTCCTCGACGGTCTTGATACTGTTGATTATCCCGACAGCATCAAGCAGCAGGAGATCGCATGGATCGGCAAGTCCACCGGCGCGTTCGTCAACTTTACGGTTGCAGCGGACGGGGACGAGAGCGACTGCGATACGCTTGAGATCTACACGACACGGTGCGACACGCTGTTCGGCGTCACATTCATGGTTGTCGCGCCCGAGCATCCGGTGCTTGATAAATATAAGAACCGGATTACAAACTGGGACAAGGTAGAGGCATACCGTGAGGAATGCTCCAGAAAGTCCGAGTTCGAGAGAACGCAGCTGGTCAAGGACAAGACCGGTGTCCGGATTGAAGGCCTGTATGCCGTCAATCCCGTAAACGGAAAGAAGATCCCGATCTTTATCGCGGACTATGTCATGATGGGGTACGGCACCGGCGCGATTATGGCCGTGCCTGCGCATGACCAGCGTGA
>ODAI010194125.1_pt1 | contig 16148 bp, 10 predicted proteins | sample 1539321 | NCBI WGS metagenome assembly ODAI01 (sample SAMN02144231, study PRJEB22623) | gut metagenome | biome: sheep rumen | host: Ovis aries | place: New Zealand
AGCAGTTCAGGCAGCGGGAACACCCCATGCTGCAACACACCACAGAAGGAGATGATCTTGCGCCCGCCTTCATAGATACCATCACGGATAATCTGGTCAACGGGATCGAACGTGGAGGCAATATAAGTCAGGGCACCGTCTTCCGCAGCCTGCTTTACACGCACCTTCTTTATATTAAAGCCATCATCGACTTTGAAATCGTCACCCACATGCGACATATCGAGGGCATAGAAGCGTGTCTGCGTCTGAGAGAGAGCTGTCTCCATCTCTGATGTCTGAAGCACCTGCGTAGGATGATAGGGGGAGACACGAAGCGTCTGTCCGCCATCCACGATATACTTACCCAGACCAAGGGCAAGCGAGGCAATACCCTCCTCTGCCTTCTCCTCACCTATCGGATAATAGTTGAGCGAGCGCAGCACACCAGAGAAGTTTGGATAATACAAGTCGCCATAGCACTTACCCACCACCTCCTGCAGGATGACAGCCATCTTCTCCTGGTCGATCACGTTCTGCGTTGCAGTCATATAAGCCTTGGAGTCCTTATAATAGACTGAGGCATACACACCCTTGATGGCACATGCCAGCATACGGAGCATCTCATACTTATCGCTGAGATAAGGAATCATATAAGTGGAGTAGATACCTGCAAAGGGCTGATAGTGGGCATCCTCCAGCAGTGACGACGAGCGCACGGCGATAGGCGACTTCACGGCATCGAAGAAGGTGAAGAAGTCGGCTATCAGCGAGTCTGGCAACTGCGCATGCATGAAGTGCTTCAATATCTCCTCGTCAGGTGCATCACTGAGGGCAATGGGATAAAGGTTGTTCTTCTCCATAAACTCGTCGAAGAAGTCAGTACAGAGCACCACCGTCTTGGGAATCGTCACATGGGCGTTCTCATACTGGTTCAGCTCTGGATGACGCTTGATGATATTATCGAGGAAAGCCAGGCCACGCCCCTTGCCGCCCAACGACCCTTCGCCAATTCGGGCGAAATGGCTGTAAGCATCAAACTTCAGGCGGTCGAAGACTGCCACCACGCCAATGTTCTTCATCCGACGGTATTGCACAATGGCATCGAAGATGATCTGACGATGGGCATCGACATCTTGAAGTTTATGCCACGTGACGTGCTTCAAGAATGCACTGACAGGGAAAATCGCACGGGCACAGAGCCAGCGACTCATGTGGTTGCGCGACACGTGGTAGAGCATCGAGTCGTTAGGAATCTTGAAGATGTTATCCTGCAACTCCTTCAACGACGACACGCGAGCCACCTCCTGCTTGGTCACAGGGTCTCGGAAGATAAAGTCGCCAAATCCCATGTGCTCCTCAATGAGCTTATGCAGATCCACGTTCAACTTTGTGGAGTTCTTGTCGATGAAATGGAAGCCCTCTGCCTCAGCCTTGGCTCGATTGAGGGTCTCTGAGGAGTCAAGAATCAGGGGCACATACTCATCACGCCGACGAATCTCGCGCAGCAGCTTCAAGCCAGCTTCAGGATCGCCTTCCTCTACATGCGACAGGCGCCCATGCACCGTCTTTATCGGGAAACGGGTATCTGATATCACGCCGAGGGTGTTATCGTGATACTTCTCGTAGATCTCCATCGCCTCCTCGTAGTTGGTGGCCAGCACCACCTTGGGGCGACCTCGCTTACGCTGGGCTGCGGCATGGGGATTGAGTGCCTCGGTAGAGAACCGTTTCGACTGGGCGAGAATATAATTATAAAGGTTGGGCAGCACAGAAGAGTAGAAGCGGATGTTATCTTCCACCAGCAAGATCATCTGCACCCCAGCCTCGTTGATGTCGTGCTCGATGTTCATCTTGTCCTCCAGCAGCTTGATGATCGACATGATGAGGTTCGTATTGCCAAGCCAGCAGAACACATAGTCGAACACCGACATATCCTCGTTTTCGATGCGCTTGGTGATACCATGCGAGAACGGCGTGAGCACCACACACGGGATCGTGGGATGAGCCGCCTTCACCTCACGGGCCACAGTAAAGGCATCGTTGTCGGCATTACCTGGCATACAGATCACCAGGTCTATGTCGGTCGTGCGCAGCACCTCGTTGGCCTCATCGGTGGTCGACACCTGCGTAAAGGTGGGCGGGTAGCGCATGCCCAACTCCATATACTCGTCGAAGATTTTCTCATCGATTCGCCCATCGTCCTCCAACATAAAGGCATCGTAGGGGTTAGCCACGATGAGCACATTGAAGATGCGTCGCGTCATCAGATTCACAAACGACACATCCTTCAGATAAAACTTGTTCCACTCCTGTGGTATCTTGCTTGATTCTTCCATACAGGCTACAAAAGTAAGCAAAAAAGTCGAAAGTGCCAAGCTAACGGCTGATTTTTTTTGCTCTTACGACACGTTCCTACCCCATCGTCCCCACTTTGTCGCAATTCGCCTACCCTGTCGCAACAAGTCTGCAAAGAATCTCGCGGATTTCTTGCATTCACTCCAAAATCGCCGTATCTTTGCATCAGAATTAAGATTCATACGTTAGTTGTTTCATTTGAATAGTTTTTCATATTGGTTTTTAGTTATTTGGTTAGGTTTGAAATGCAAGGGGACTCGCAGCGGCGAGCCCCTTTTGTTTTCCGTCAAACATTTATCATTAAATCTAGATATTGCTAGAATTAAATCTAAAAATTGCTAGAATTAATAGTAGCAAGATTTTCATTTAAATTTTGCGAAATCTTACGAAGTGACGAAAAAACCATGATAAAAAAGAAGATTTTGAGTTTTTTTTCGTAGTTTTGCATCCTGAATGTATGAGCATTACTTAAAACCATTTACTTATATGAAAGCTAACATCCTGGAAACGACGCTTGCAGTGGCCTGCTGCATGATGCTGGGTACTTCGTGTGCCACCAAACAAGAAGAGGCAAAGAAGGCTGAACTCACAACCGTTGGCAACCCCTATCTTCCACTCTGGGAGCACATTCCCGACGGAGAGCCCTATGTGTTTGAGGATCCAGACCAGCCTGGTAAGCAGCGTGTGTATATCTACGGCTCGCACGACAATCTCAAGACGATGTATTGCGGGCGCGACCAAGTGGTATGGTCTGCTCCCGTAGAGAATCTGAGCCAGTGGCGCTATGACGGTGTGATCCTCGTTGTCGACAAGAATGCCAAAGGAGAGCCCTTCGACTCTGCAGGTACTGCCGACGTGCTCTTCGCTCCTGACGTCACACTGGTGTGCGACAGCACAGGAAAGAAGACCTATTACCTCTTCCCCAACGATCAAACGGGAGGCCGTAACAGTCTGATAGCCAAGAGCGATCGTCCCAACGGTCCTTTCGAAGTATGCAACTGGAACGCTGACGATCCCAATAAGGTGGATGGCATCTATGGTTTCGATCCTGCCGTCTATGTCGATGACGACGGGCGTGTGTATGGCTACTGGGGCTTCGAGCACTCTTATGCAGCCGAGATTGACCCAGCTACGATGTGTACCGTGAAACCAGGCACACAGATTGTAGACGGTATGGTATCTGGCCGCAACGAGCCGGGGAAATTCCGTTTCTTCGAAGCCTCATCCATCCGTAAAATCAAGGACAAGTACGTATTCATATACAGCCGTTGGACAGAGCCTGGCGAGTTCGGACTTCCTGACACCAACTATACCCTCGCCTACGCTTACAGCGACAAGCCCCTGGGACCTTGGACGTATGGCGGTACTATCATCGACGGGCGCGGACGCGAGATCAACGAAGTCGGTGACACCATTGCATCAGGCGTTGTCAGCGGCAACACCCACGGGAGCATCTGCGAGATCAACGGCCAGTGGTATGTCTTCTATCATCGCCAGGCCGGTACTGACGAATATGCCCGTCAGGCTATGGTTGCTCCTATCAATGTAAAGGTCGAGGAAGGTGCAGGTGGAAAGGTTGAGATTTCTGAAGGTGAATACAATTCTGAAGGTTTTGCCATTGACGGTCTCGACCCGCTGGAGCGCCACTCAGCAGGACTTGCCTGCTGGATTACGGGGCCTAAGGTGGCAGAGCACGTCTGGCCAGGCACCAAGTACTACGGTTCATACGTGGAGACATCCTACGGCACGGAGACCAACTTCGACGAGCCCTACGACCTGAAGAACAACACCAACCGTGTTGTCAACAATACCGACGGGTCGATCGTTGGCTACAAGTACTTCAACTTCACGAAGACCAACGGCAAGGACGGCATCCAGCTCTCCCTGCGCCTCATCCCAGAGGGCATCGACGGTACGATCACTATACTCGCAGACCGTCCCTGGACATCGCAGGGCGGCAAGGTTCTGGGCACCATCGAACTAAAAGCGGATATGCCCCAGGTGTCTACAGAGTTTACTGCTGACCTCCCCTCGCTCTCCGAGTTCACAGGCAAGCATGCTCTCTACTTCACCTTCGCCTCCGAGACCAAAGAGAAGTCGCTCTGCATCCTCGAAGACTTCGCTTTCAACTTTTAAAATTGGAAATCCCCGATCTCAATAAGGAGTCGGGGATTTTCATTACAGTCTGTTTCTCTCGTCGTTTCCAGCACCAGAGCCCTTATACTTCGAACGCGATGCGTTGAAATTGTAGCTCAGGGTCAGCCCTACACACTGCGTATAAGTGTATACGTCTTGGTCTGTCAGGCCGATGGCATAGTAAGTGGTCATTTTGTTTCTTGACGTGCGGAAGATGTCATTGGCATAGAGCGTACACGAAAGCCGTTCATTGAAGAATGACTTCTGCAGGCGGGCATTCACCGCAAAACTGTCGCCACGATACATGAATGCCCAATGGTTGCTGCCTGTATAACCAATCTGCAACAATGCCTTCATCGTTGAGCTGATGACAAACCAGCTCTTGAGATCGAAGGAGAATTCCGGCTTGTTCAGTTTCTTTGGTGCGCCATACGCTTCGGCATCGAACATCTGCTGATAGTAGTGCAGCGTAGCTGTGGGTTGCCAGAAGCCAAGCTTTGGCGAGGCGACGAGGGTGGCATAGACACGATCCTGATGATCGAAATTCATGGGTTGGAAGATGGCAATCTCCTTCTCTTCATCATACACTCTACCAATGTGGGTAAACAGGTCGTTCTCACGCGTAAAGCCTGCTACGAACGTCAGCCACGAGTAGGTGAGATTAAGGTCGATGCTTTGGCGCACCGACGGGCGTAACAACGGATTACCACCCTCATAAAACATACGGCTGTCATAGACAATCATGGATTCCAGCATACGGTAGGGCGGACGAGTGATACGCTTGCTATAGCTCAACTGGGCACCCCATTTGTCCTTCTGCCATGCAGCTGACAGGTTGGGGAACCAGTCGTTATAGGTGCGGCTGGGCTCTTGCTGCCATTCTCCAAACGAGTAGTAATCTGTTTTTACGTGCTCAAAGCGGAGGCCAGCATTCAGGCGCCACTGCCCTAACTGGAGCTCGTATTCAGCAAAACCAGCTATGTTCTTTTCCTTCATCTCGTTTTCGGTCTCAGGTATGATGCCTTCTTCATTGAAATTGCGCCCATAGCTCTTCGTACTCGTTGCCTCAGTTCCACCACTCAGAACACCTTTCCAAACAGGATAAGACAGCACCAGTTTGCCCGCCATCATCTTACGGTCTTCATTGTTGAGGGTCGTGATGGTGCGGTCGCCAAGTTCTTGACTATACTCCTGCTGGTTAAGATGGCTCTCCGTCTTGCGTTGCAACATCGTCGCGTTTAAGTCGATGTCCAGTTTTCCTACCTTCCCCACATAATATGTATTCAGTTCCCATACAGGTTTGTCGAGTTCGTCGATATCTGTCTTCAAAAGGACATCCCCGTAGAAGGCGCCATTCCTGAGATAGTTCTGCGTCATGTCTGACTTAAAATTATTATAGAATATCTTCTGCGATGAGAAGCTCAGTCCAAGAGAATGGTCGGTATTGAAATCGTAACTCAGGCCACCCTTGTACTGCAGTTCTGTCCAGCTACTCCTTACGGGTAAATCCGCATGGACATCGAAAAAGTCTTTCTTGATATGCAACTCCTGCACAAGGTCTTGATCATTACTGTAATGCCCGTTGTCGAGGGCCACGTTGGCAAAGACCTCCAGTCCGCCAGTGCGATATTTCAAGGTCAGATCGTCATAGTTGTTCCACTTGTTGTTCTTCCATGTATCGCTGGTCACCATCAGGCTCAGTCCGTCGCCTTGCGCCTTCAGTGTCTTGATGCGGATGACGGCATTCACCTCGGCATTGTATTTGGCTCCAGGAGACGTGATGACATCGACACTCTTGATATCCACCGATTTCAGTTGTTTCAGTTCGCTGGGGTCGCGTACCTTTTTATTATTGATATAGATCTCTGGCTCGCCTTTGGCCAGCACCTCGAACTTACCGTTGCTACCCTGAATCATCGGAATCATCGATAGCAGATCGTCGGCAGTTCCTACATCATGTAGGATAGAATGCTGAACGTCAACCGTCATTCCGCCTTGGACCGCCTTATATTGTGGAATCTCTCCTTTGACCTCTACACCTTTCACCATATAGGTCTCTGGCAGGAGGGTAATGGTACCGATGTTACCGACACTGACATGGCGAGTCACCGTCCTATAGCCCACATAGGTCACCTTCAGCATGATCCTCTTCTCACTGCAAGGAATCACGAAGTCGCCATTCTCATTGCTGACACCGCCATTGATGTATGTGGACTTTCTATCACTGCTATTAGGATCTGCAGCACCATGCAATGAGATATTGGCGAATTCTATGGGATTACCACTCTCATCGACCACACGTCCGATTACTTTCGCGTCCTCCTTTTGGGTACACTCAATGAAGATGCGGTTGCCATCGTAGGTCACTTTCATCGGATAGAAGCCAATAATCTCGCGGATTGCCTCTTTGATAGGCAGATTGCTGAAGCTGCTGGTAATGGTAAAATCTTCCAGTTCGTCATAGATGAAATAGATGGTATAGTCGCTGGTAACTGCGTTCAGGTCTTCAAGTACTTTCGAGAGCGACTCATTCTGATACTGTCGGCTTATCCTCTGTGCTTGGGCACATAATGAAAGTGCACAGAGCAATGCTGTGAATATATACTTTTTCATAAAGTCGATGGTTTGTGTTATTCTACAATCAGCTTCTTGTTGTCGCGAGTGATATGGATGCGTTCGAATTTATTGAACGTATCGATAATATCATCTATGTTTGACCGTCTATCCCATGTAAAGTAGAGGCGGATATGCTTGCATTCCTCATTCTTATAGACAGGCTCTAACTGATGAAAAGTTGCAATATCGCTAAGGATCGTTGCCAGTTCCGCATCTTCATAGAGAAGGGGCTTATTCTGTGCCAAGTCATCCTCGTCAATACGAGTGTCAATTGCTGATTGACTACTGCCAGCTACCGAAGTAGTTGTCTCTGTCTGAACCTGCTGCTGTGTCTGTCGCACCATCTGCACAGCAGCGTATGCGATGCCTGAAAGCATCAACAGACCGATGAACATAGCTGCAATCTTGGAAATCACAGACCCGCGATTCAGAGCAGATTTCCATGATCTATCCTCATTACTCGCCTGATGCTTCTCTGCATACATGGCATCTGTCGCCCGTACCATCTGTTCGTACAGCTGGCGATACTCCTCGTCAGCCATCAGCTGGCGCAACTCATCGTCAGTGTAGCGCTCTGGATGCTCCTGCATCTCCAAGAGCCGCAGTAATTTCTCGTTGGTGTTCATTTGCTGAATCGGTTTTTAAGTTTAACGATAGCCTGCGAAAGATGCTTATAGACGGCTGCCTCACTGATACCCAGTTGCTCGGCTATCTCGCGATACTTCAGTCGTTGAGAGCCATAATGCAACTGGAACACACGACGCGTCTGCTCCGTCAGCCCAGTCTTGACGAACTGCTGATATTCCAGGTACAGCATTTCCTCATCGTCATGAGCATCCTCGTCGGCAGGGACATCGAATGGCAGAGCCCGTCGCATACGTTCTTGCAACTTCATCCGCTTCAGACGGTTCAGGCATTCGAAGCGCACACTACTCATAGTATAGGCTCTCAGTCTATCGCCATCAGGCAAGAGGTCTGTAGTCATCAGTCTGGCCATCACATCGCCGACGGCATCACGTGCATCCTCCTCATCATGGAGCAGGATGCACGCCCTTCTGAGCAGCTCTTCGTAGTGCTGACGGTAGAGTTCCGCTATTATCGCTTCTTTCTTCGGCATTTTTTTATTGTCTTTTTACTTATAAGACAATCAAGCGTCTGATTTCCCTACCCCTCAATACCGATTATTTCATAAAAATCTTTAGCACATGTACAGTTGCCCAACTTCATGTATGGTTCCGATAAATTATCTATTGCTTCAAGAGTTGCTGAGCTGCAAGGACGAGGAACATATAGTGCGACGAGCCTCCTCCAAGCACATACTCCGTCTGCTGCCACAGGAATGGGAACTCCAGGAGTTCAGGGAAGTCAGGACGGATAAGGGCCGTACCTGATACCACTCCTCCTGGGATGTACGACCAGTCAGCACGATTCAGGCCATAAGCAACGGTAGCCGACTTGGCACCTACGCCCGAGGCGAAAGAGGCGTTGTTGCTGCCGGGGTGACATCCCAGAACAAAGTTGAGCGCATCATACACAGTTGTTGCTGGGAAGATATCAGGATAGGCTGCAGTGAGGAAATAATACTCGAAGCCAAAGCGCTGGATATCCCAACCTGCGCCCCAAATGCCCGGACGATATGGTACACCATAAGGGGTCTCTGCCGATTGCTTGTCGAGTTGCGCCTTATAGCCTTGCAAAGCCTCACGGAAAGCAGCCACAAACTGACGTGAGCGTTTATCTTTCTTACTACTGAGCAGTTTTGCCAGACGGGCAGTGAACCACCCCGTGCGCCCGACACCTTTCATGATCATTTCCTGATGAGCAAGTACGAAGTCGAGATACTGAGCCTCACCAGTAGTGAGATAGAGTTCTACGGCAGCCTGAATCTTGACAGCCTCAAGCCATCCTGTAGCCTCAGTCTGCTCATAGACATCGCGCGCAATCTCAAGGCACTCACGGCTGAGGGCATCGTTGAATCCCTTCAGCACGCGAGAGGTGCCAGCCAACTGAGCTACCGTAGAAAGAGCACGCATGGGATTATTTTCGGTGAAGATCCAGCGGTCGTCGGCATTGCCAGGTTTTCCATCCGTCATTGCCGAGGCATCGCCCAATAGCACATACTGACGCACTGTATTACAGATGATACCACGATAGAGACGCCCCAGAGCCTGATAAGACCGAACAACGGTGAGGGCACCATTCTCTACCTGTTGCAACAGGTCGTTACGTCCATCAGGCTCATGGATTTCAACAGTATGCTTCTGCTGATCAATTGCCGTAACATCAATCTCTGGGTGGAAAGCCTCGTAGGCCAAAGAAAGAATATACGACTCGCCAATCTGCGACTCGATGCGCAGGTCAAAATCACCAGCATCATGCCAGCCTCCAACATTGACACCTGGAACGACATCACCCTCGGCATATTTTGAGAGACCAGGCATCTGGGCGTAACCATCGAAGAGATTACCTGCGCGAGCCATACGGGCATCATCCATGTGACAGGCATCATGCCATACACGATACTTCTCGGCTACTCGCATGTGGCACATCTGGACAGGCAGGAAATACTCGAGCACAGGCTGCCAGACGCCACGATCATAGATATCATTGGCAATACGGAATATTGAAGAACAAGCATCACCATAGCGAATCTGGTAAAGACCTGGCTCTGTAACAGAAGAGAAATCTGCAACAAGGTAACGGTAACGGAGGAACTTGCCCCACTCTGCCGGCTGTAAGGTGGAAACGACCTTCTCGCCATTGGCATCGATCTTCACCAACTCAGCCTGTGCGCCTTGTGACTGTAACCTGGCATCAGTCTCGATAATGGCTCGCTTAGGTTGCTGGGGATGGTAGCCCACCTGAGAAGTCTGTATCACAGCAGGATAGCGCCAACCCTTAACTACAGTTGGCGTAATCAGCCACTTCACAGCCCCTTTGGTAGCACCCTTTGCAATCTCGCTGCGCAAGACGAACCAACCGTTATTATGATTCATGCGCCCGTCATAGAGCTTCAGGTCGCCTGTGAGCGACTCAACCGTCAACTTGGAATACGGATCATCAGGGCGCGAAACGAAGCGACGCCCCACAGCATAAGGCTCGGCTATAATCCCATCAGCCGTATAGGGGCTGTAGCCCTCACCCGCCATCTGCTTGAGATCAGCATGCAGACCTTTGCCAGCATAATAATCTCCACGATGCTCCATATTCGATGACTGCACCACAAGCGGGGCATTGGGCTGCTGGGGATAGATGCCCGTCTGATCATCCATCACCCATGGTTTGCCAAAGAGCCAACCTGGGAAAAACTCCAAATTAAAGCCTACACGACCCAAAAGATAATTGGGAACGGGCTTATCAAGGTCGACAGTTACCAAAATGCCATTCCCTTGGCTCTCTGTCCTCACGGTATAGGTGAACTGATAGTCGGGATAGAACATCGGATTGAACCCCGTCTCGTGACGTGAAGAATCAGGATAACACAACGTGGTAACGATGCTGTTGCCCTCCACTTTACGCTGTAATTGCTTAGGCACAGCCTGCCACTGACCTGGCGTAGCATCGAGACGGATATCTCCATTAGTGGCCACACGATGCCCATTCATAATCACACAAACACCACCCTGATGGCCCTCTGGATAAAAATCACTAAACGCCATCACATCGACACCCTCCGCGTTGAAATAACCATCAGGCGTCAATTGAAAATCTTGTGCCTTTGCCACGATGGCAATAAAAAACAACAGAAACAGACTTTTAATTCTCATTATCATCATTCAGTTGTTGTTGGTTGATACTAAGTTATTCGGCACAAAGATACAAAATAATTCATAAATCTTCATGCTTAATACATATTTTTTAGTAATTTTGCACACAAAATACTTAAACCTATTCATAAATGGACAAGAAACTAAGACGTGGTACGCTTTGCGTACAGGCAGGCTACAAAGCCAAAAACGGAGAACCGATAGAACTGCCCATCATCCAGTCGACAACTTTTAAGTATGACGATTCCGATGAGATGGCAAAGTTGTTTGATTTGGAGAAGGAGGGGTATTTCTATACCCGTCTGCAAAATCCTACCAACGACGCAGTGGCAGCTAAAATCGCCGCACTTGAGGGCGGTGTCGGAGCGGTGCTGACTTCTTCAGGACAAGCTGCCAACTTCTACGCCATCTTCAACATCTGCGAGGCTGGCGACCATTTTGTAACCTCGAACGAGATCTATGGTGGAACCTATAACCTCTTCGGTGTAACGCTGAAAAAACTCGGCATCGAAAGTACATTCGTATCACAGGAGGCCAGCGAGGAAGAGATCCAAGCTGCTTTCCGTCCGAACACGAAGGCACTTTTTGGCGAGACTATCTCGAACCCTGGCTGCGCAGTACTCGATATTGAGAAGTTTGCCAGAATAGCACATAAGAATGGGGTGCCTCTAATTGTGGACAACACGTTTGCGACACCTATCAATTGTCGTCCCTTTGAATGGGGAGCCGATATCGTGACCCACTCCACCACTAAATATATGGATGGTATGGCCACTCAAGTAGGTGGAGCCGTAGTAGACAGCGGCAACTTCGACTGGATGGCTCATGCAGAGAAGTACCCCGGCCTGTGCACACCAGACGAGAGCTATCATGGCCTGACCTACGTGAAAGCCTTCGGCAAGATGGGCTACACCACAAAGCTCGTAGCCCAGTTGATGCGCGACCTGGGGAGCATCCCCGCACCACAGAACTCGTTCCTGCTGCATCTCGGTCTGCAGACACTCCACCTCAGAATGGCACAGCACTGCAAGAACGCCCAGAAGATTGCAGAATTCTTGAATGAGAACGAGAAAGTTGCGTGGGTACACTATTGCGGACTGCCAAGCGACAAAGCCTATGCCCTCGGACAGAAGTACTTGCCCAATGGCAGTTGTGGTGTAATAGCATTCGGATTAAAAGGTACGCGCGAGACTGCCATTAAGTGGATGGACTCGTTGCAGATGATCAATATTGTGACTCACGTGGCTGACGCCCGTACCTGTGTGCTCCATCCAGCTTCTCATACCCATCGCCAACTCAGCGACGAACAACTACGTGAAGCTGGCGTCGCCCCCGACCTGATCCGACTCTCGGTAGGTATTGAAGATGTGGAGGATATTCTCGACGATATCAAGCAAGCACTAGCCAAAATTTAACAAAATGTAACTCTATCAGAAAAATATTCGGCACTTTCCTTGGAAGGTATCGAATATTTTTTTATATTTGCACCATCATAAGTAACATTTTGGTAATTAACTACAAACCATTGAACACTATGGAAGTTGAGAAGATCATGCAGGCCTTGGAGCAGAAACATCCAGGCGAGTTAGAGTACTTACAAGCTGTAAGGGAAGTGCTTGAATCAATTAAGGATGTGTATAATCAGCATCCCGAATTTGAGAAAGCAAAGATTATCGAGCGTATCGTTGAGCCCGAGCGTATCGTGACATTCCGTGTGCCCTGGGTCGACGACAAGGGAGAGGTGCAAGTGAACCTTGGCTACCGCGTCCAGTTTAATAGCGCCATCGGTCCATATAAGGGAGGACTGCGTTTCCACTCATCTGTAAATCTCTCCATCCTGAAATTCCTCGGATTTGAGCAGACTTTCAAGAATGCGCTGACCACACTGCCCATGGGTGGTGGCAAGGGAGGCTCAGACTTCTCCATCCGCGGGAAAAGCGACAATGAGGTCATGAAATTCTGTCAGGCATTCATGACAGAACTTTACCGACATATCGGGCCGGATGAGGATGTACCAGCTGGTGACATCGGTGTTGGTGCCCGTGAGATTGGTTATCTCTTCGGACAATACAAGAAACTAACCCATCAGTTCCAAGGTGTGCTCACCGGTAAGGGTATGGAATGGGGAGGCTCAATCTTGCGTCCTGAGGCTACAGGATACGGGGCACTCTACTTCGTACATCAGATGCTCGAAGAACATGGGCTCGACATCAAGGGTAAGACTGTAGCCCTCAGCGGATTTGGCAATGTAGCATGGGGCGCTGCCAAGAAGGCAACAGAGCTCGGTGCCAAGGTCATCACCATCAGCGGCCCCGACGGTTATATCTACGACCCAGCAGGCCTCGACGCTGAGAAAATTGAATATATGCTTGAACTCCGTGCCAGCGGTAACGATGTATGCCAGCCATACGAAGAGGAATTCGACGGTGCCACCTTCTTCCCAGGAAAGAAGCCTTGGGAGCAGAAGGCGGACATCTATCTGCCTTGTGCTACACAGAACGAACTGAACGGTGCCGATGCCGATGCCATTCTCGCCAACAAACCGCTCTGCGTGGCTGAGGTTTCGAATATGGGTTGTACGGCAGAGGCTGTAAATAAGTTTATTGCCGCCAAACAACTCTTTGCCCCTGGCAAGGCCGTCAATGCTGGCGGTGTGGCAACATCTGGACTGGAAATGACCCAAAACTCTATGCGCCTTTCCTGGAGCAGTAAGGAGGTTGACGAGCGTCTGCACCAGATTATGTCGAACATTCACGGACAATGCGTGAAGTATGGCAAGGAAGCTGGATATATCAACTACGTAAAAGGTGCCAATGTCGCTGGCTTCATGAAAGTTGCCAATGCCATGATGGCACAAGGCATTGTATGATACGTAAATTATATATCGTATTTATCGCAACAACATTAAGCTTTACCGCTCTCCCACAGACCGAGAGGGGTAAAGCTTCTTATTATTCAAAGAGTTGGACTGGGCGCAAGACTGCCGATGGCGGACGATTGCACCATGACGCTCTTACTTGTGCTCATAGGACCTACCCTTTCGGCACCTTACTTAAAGTGACGAACCCCGCCAACGGTCTCAGTGTCATCGTGACTGTTACGGACCGAGGACCTTATGTCAGAGGCAGAGTTGTCGATTTGTCCGTACGTGCCGCCAAGGAACTGGGCATTCTGTCACAGGGCATTGCTCCAGTGATTGTGGAGCGTATGAAGTTCACGCCCATCCCTTTCAAGCCTGAAGACGAAATCGATCTGCCCGAGTTGGATTTAGGAACAAACGACGGGCCGATGGAAAGGCCCATCTGGCAGATTATGCGTGACCAGATGAAACAAAACAAGAACGGTTCGGAGTAAATCAACTCCGAACCGTTCTTTCTTACAACTTCTCCGAACTATAGTTTGCTGGTCTTGATAGGGAACTCTTGTGTCTGCGAGATAATCTCCTTATTATCAAGAAAGACACCGATCTTGAACACAGCATTTCCATCCTTCAGACGGTCATCGGCCTTGATGACAGCCGTATATCGGATACCGCGACCAGGCATAATACTCTCCACCAATACATTCTCAGAAACACGGATATGTCTGTTACCTGTAATCTCTGCTACCGACGGCATCACGCGATAGGCGGGCTTAGCTGAGACATTGAAAATCTCAAATACCAGACGAGCCTCCTCCCCACGGGTGAGCACACCATTACGATTGGCATCGACGATTCTGGGATTGCGAATTTCCAAGTTGGAAGAAGATGCAGTAGTCGTCTCTGAAACCTTGCTACTAAAGTCCTCACCGAAACCGTAGAGCCTATCATCACCACTATTAGTAGCATCAAATCCACTATCAGACTGATTGCTACGATCATAGCGGGCATGCTCTGCTGCCTGTTGCTGCCGAGCTGCGACATGCTCCTCGTAACGTTGGCGCTCAGCATTGTCTGCAGCTGCACCCACAGCAGCTCCAACGGCAGCGCCGCCAGCCATACCTATCAGCGTACCGATATTACTTCCACGATATCCGCCAGCGATACCACCGATGGCAGAGCCAATGATAGAACCAAAACTACCACCTGTCACAGCACCTGCTCCGGTGTATGTGCCACAGCTGCTCAACAACAAAAGCGCACTCATAGATATTACCAAATTCTTCTTCATAATCGTCACATTTTAATGTTCACAGTGCAAAGATACACATTCCTTTTGAAACCAAGGAAAGGAATTTCCCCAAATCTATATAGGGGAAACCCTATTTCCAATATAAGACAAAAAAGTCCGCATCTGATTGAATGCGGACTCATTATGTAGAGATTCAATAAATGCTTATTCAGCCTTTGCCTCTTCAACGGGAGCTTCTGCGGGAGCCTCTGCGGGAGCTTCTGCAGGTGCCTCTGCCTTTGTCTCCTCTGCTGCAGGAGCAGCAGCCTCAGCCTTAGGAGCAGACTTACGTGAACGACGTGTACTCTTCTTCTTGGTATCCTTTGCCATTTCAGGATCAAAGTCTACCAGCTCGATGAAGCAAACCTGTGCAGCATCACCTTGACGGGTACCAAGCTTGATGATACGGGTGTATCCACCTGGACGGTCGCCAATCTTCTGTGCTACCTCACCAAAGAGCTCCTTGATAGCTTCCTTGTTCTGCAGGTAGCTGAATACTACACGACGTGAGTTTGTAGAGTCATCCTTAGCTTTTGTAATCAGGGGCTCTACATACTTCTTCAGGGCCTTAGCCTTTGCGACGGTCGTAGTGATTCTTTTGTGCATAATCAGCGAGATAGCCATGTTAGCAAGCATGGCACTACGATGAGATGCAGTACGACCGAGATGGTTGAATTTCTTACTATGTCTCATTTTGTTTTGTTCTTTTTTATTGGGCGTTGAGTCTTACAGGCCTGTCCTGCAGTTACTCCTTGTCCAGTTTATACTTTGAAATATCGGTTCCAAACGACAGACTCAGACTCTCGAGCAAATCATCAAGCTCAGTGAGCGATTTCTTACCGAAGTTGCGGAACTTCAGGAGGTCGGTCTTGTTGTACTGTACCAGATCGCCCAGCGTGTCGACATCGGCAGCCTTCAAGCAGTTGAGGGCGCGAACCGAGAGGTTCATGTCGATGAGCTTGGTCTTGAGCAACTGGCGCATGTGCAGCACTTCCTCGTCGAACTCCTGGTTGGTCTCCTGATCGGGATTCTCGAGTGAGATCTTCTCGTCGTAGAACAGCCTGGAGCGATAGATGACGATCATGGCAGCTTCCTTCAGTGCAACCCTAGGGCGAATGGAACCACTCGTCGTGACTCCTATGCT
>ODAI012538824.1_pt1 | contig 16148 bp, 19 predicted proteins | sample 1539321 | NCBI WGS metagenome assembly ODAI01 (sample SAMN02144231, study PRJEB22623) | gut metagenome | biome: sheep rumen | host: Ovis aries | place: New Zealand
CGCCCTTCAGATCCACCGCATCGTCAAAATGCCCTCCCTGCGGTGGAAAGTTTTTCTCCGGTTCCTTCAACCACTCAATAATGCTGAGCCGTGTTTCATTTGATAGTGCTTTAAATATTTCAATCTTATCCATACATCTATTATATCTATCTTTCGCGATATGTCAATAGTTTTGAGAAAACTAAAACGAATACTCCAGACAGAGTGTATAACTCCATCTCAATATGAAAATTTATAGTTTACTGCTTCCGCAATCTGTCCGTTATCCGTCACATCAAGTGATACGACCAACACGTTGCTCCTTCCCTCAAAATTCTTAAGGCTATCCGTGTTCCTCGCCGTTACCGCAATCTGCTCACCTGCATCAGCAACCGCTTTTGCAAGTGATTTCCCAAAACCGGTAGAACATCCTGTAATCAACCAGGTTCTCATCTTTCTCCTCCCTATCATATTGTGTTTTATAGTTGACTTTATGGCTTAACATCGTTCTCCTATGCCTGATAGTGCACTATCAGTCAAGTATTATTTTAGGAGGTTTTGCATGCTCTATACAGTTAAAGAGGTTTCGGAAAAAACTGGCCTTACTCCATACACAATCCGGTATTACCTGAAAGAAGGTCTGCTCCCGAATGTCGAGCGGGATTCCAACGGCACGCGACTGTTCAAGGAATCCGACCTGGAGTCTTTTTATATGATCGAATGCTTGAAACGATGCGGTATGACAATCCATGAAATTCATCAATATATGGAATGGCTTATGAAGGGCGATCAGAATATCGGCAAGTGCCTGTCACTTTTTCAGGAGAAGAAGGCAGTTCTTGAAAACGAACTAAAACGTCTGAAGGAAGTCATTGAAGCCGTAGACTATAAAATATGGTATTACGAAACCGCAAATAACGCCGGAACCCTCTTAGTACATGAAACCATGTCCCAAGAAGAGATCCCAAAAGATATGAAATCAATCCGGGCACGGATGGTGAATGTGAAACGTATAACTGAATAACCCGCCGACACGATATCGACAGGTCATGGTAGGTTGCTGCATTGCCCGATACTTATTGATTTTACTGGGTTTCTGACGGATGTACCGCTGCGTATGTCCCTCCTCCGGGGAACATCATGGTGCAGAATGGTGAGCTTACGTTCATAGATCTTTCAAACGGCGGATCAGGGCATCCGATATTCGATCTCATGAGCATGTATCTTACCTACCGCGTCACTCCTATGGATCCGGAGAAGAGACACAGCAGTATCATGCTGAAGGATTTCACGGACGATGAGATAGCAAAAATATGGGATCTGTTCATCAGAAGCTATCTTGAGACGGAGGATGAGGACCTGATCGCCAAAGTGACAGGGCAGATCGACGGACTTGCCTGCGCAAGAGTTCTTCTGGCGGTTCCGTTTATTCCGGGGCTTCTGTCCGAACAGGAAATACAGTATTATAAGCAAAGGGCATTGGAATTCTATGACGCCGGATTAGAGAAAATATGCTTCTACTATGCCCTTGGCTCCATGAAAACGGCAATGACGGAAATTGATGCGCATTTGAGAACAAGGCTCAGAGTCATTATCTGGAAACAGTGGAAAGTGCCGAAGAAGCGACAATGGGGACTGCAAAAGCTTGGGATCAGCAAAGACGAGGCAAGAAGAACAGCATATTGGGGAGACCGATACCAACTGGTTGCACTAAAGTCTTGCCTTAGTCGTGCAGTTTCAAAAGAAGTGTTGGCAAGAGCGGGGCTTGTATGCTGTCTTGACTATTACAATGAGCGTCACGCCTTGAAGTTATGTTGAACCGCCGTATGCCGAACGGCACGTACGGTGGTGTGAGAGGGGAGAGAAAATCTCCCCTACTCGATTCTCTTTTAAACCGAGAATACGTTTGCCTGCTCATGCAGATTGTCGGCCATATCGTGCATGGATCTGGTCTCCTGGGAAATCTCACCTATCTGAAGCATCTGATCGTCAGCCACTGCACTGGTCTCTTCTACCATCTTCATGCAGGAATCGGCATTGGTGCTGATATTTTCAAAGGCAACCTCTATCTCGGATTCGGCCTCCACGACCTCATCCAGCTCTGCTACCAGACTGCCGGTCATATCATAAATCCCCTGTAATTTCTCGGAAAGAACATCAAAGAAGTCCTGTGCCTGCCGTGTGTTTTCACGATTCTCGCCAAAAAGCCGATTGGATTCTTCCACAAAATTAGCTATATCCTTCATCTGAGACTGGAGGTTGACCGTTATTTCCGTAATATCATTGACGGATTCCTTGGTCTGCTCCGACAGACTGCGTATCTCTTCCGCCACAACAGCAAATCCCCTGCCGGCTTCACCGGCTCTGGCTGCCTCAATGGAAGCGTTCAGAGCCAGCAGATTGGTCTGACCTGCTATAGCGGTAATAGTAGTGACGATACCGGATATACTCTCCGAATTATGATGCAGCTCCATCATCCGTTTGCTCAGTTCCTCCATATTTTCCGAAGAAACATCGGTATTTTCCCGCATCCTCCGTATGGTTTCCTCATTTTCGCGGGTGTTTTGCTCAAGCTCTCTGATAATATCGTTCATGGACTGGAATTTATCACCGAATGCCAGAGTCTTATCCTTAAAGGAGGTAAGTGAACCCCGTCCCATATCCACTGCTGACTGCTGCTGCCCCATGGCGGTATTGACGGAGTGCATGATATCAGCAGTCCGATCGGCTCCCTCGCTCACTTCCTTCAGCCGGTTGCTAAGCTTCTCGCTTGTCAGATTGATATTATCCGCCGTGCCTGAGACACCGATCACCACTTCTCTCAGACGTCCCATCATGGCATTAAAATCATAAGAGAGCTTGCCGATCTCGTCATTGCTGGTCACATCGATATCACGGGAGATATCTCCCTCAGCTACCGTATTTGCCAGCTTGTATATATTCATGAGAATCCTGGTTCCCACTATGGCAGCCAGCAAAACTCCGATAACTACAGCAATCAGGGCACCGATGGCAAAACCCGGCAGCATACCCCGCACTGTCTTACTGATCACGTTTTTGTCGGTAGCTACCCCTACATACCAGTTCATACTGGGGATAACGGCATAGTTGACCAGTCTGGTGGTACCATCGTAGTCCCTGATCTCCACCGGTGTCTTATCCCCCGCCTCGATCCGATCCATCAGGGCACCATACGGAGCATCCGGTACATCCATGACACCATATGGTTCGTCCATAAAGCTGTATACCGTATTCGGGTGCACCACCATACCGTTTTTGCTGTCAATAAGGAAAGCGTAGCTGTTATCCTCCACTTCGGCATTGCTGATCACATCCACAAGAGTATCCACAAATACGTCCTCGCAAAGCACGCCTCTCAACTGACCGTCTGTATAGATCGCCATTGAAATGGTGATCACGGGCAGTCCTGAGTCCGAGTCCATATAGGGTGTGGAGTAAAAAAGCTTGCCGGTATTGACCGCTTCCACAAACCATTCCCTGTCATGTACAAAATCCACGCTGCCGTCACTGACATAATCGGAGGCACAGATCATGACATTGTCCAGATTGGTAAAATATATATCATACATTACCTCATCACGGTTTATCCCGTTGAATATGTTTTCCAGATAAAGATGCAGCTCATTGTCATCCAGGTCAAGTGCTCCGTCTGTCACCATGGTCGCAGCAACCGTATCTATGATGGCACCATGTGCTACCACCCATGAATCAAGCTCCTCCGCATAACGTCCGGCGGATGTTGAGTATTTTTCGTTTACTTCATTCTGTATGATCCGTGAAGCACTGAAATAGCTGATAAAAGAGAGTGCAAGTGCACCTGCGATGACGGATACTATCGCCATCAGGACGAGTTTGTTTCGAAGTGACATGGTATTTGCTCCTTTTTCAGATTTTGGTTAGAACACGTAATAACATTGTAATACAACGCCGCGTTGCAGTCCATGCGTCAGATGATTAATTAAATTTTCAACATCATGGCAAATTTACTTTATGAAGGATTATTTTTGGCATATGCTATCGCTGCCGCTTGAAAATCCTCCGTACCTGAATTATCGAAATATTTCTGCCGCCATTTTGTGTAATCAGAAATCAGGACTACCCATTCGCCGCTTCTATTATTACCTTTGCGTTCTATAACTTTATTTTTACTCAGATTACGGACATAATATTTTACAGTATTTATATCTATTCCAAACTGTGCTGCCAGCTGGCTTTGAGTAATTTTGCTGTTTCCCTTCATAGCATCGACTATGTGAATTTCAACATCCGACATTTTTCTTCCATCGGGTAATTGGGTAGTTTGGGTAGTTGATTGGGTAGTTCCATTTACCCATTCACTATCCAATCTCCTGTAAATGGTCACCTTTATGCCATCGCCAAATTCTTCAAACTTAGGCTCCGGCAGTCCTCTTTCCCTGCATTGGCGAAAAAGCCTCGGCAGTCCGGTTCCCCAGCCCTCGATGATCTTCATATACTGAAAAGCCTCCGCTATTGCCTTATTCCGGCATTTTGATTTCCCGGAGAGTGCTTCCGTTATATTGAGACCATCATAAAGCATACCGGGAGAATCCACTTCCAGCCTGTCATCATAGATTGAGACCTGAATTGATGATGAATCCATGTAGCTGCGATGCAGACAGGCATTTGCGATTATCTCCCTTATTGATTTGGTCGGAAGTTCATATACATCGTGCCTGTATAATCCATCTATAACAGCTCCCATGTTGATATGGCGAAGCACAAATTGATATGCTTCCTCCACCTGATCCTGCACTGCGCCACGAAATTCCTTCTTATCAATAAATTCGTCACGCTCCATACCCTTAAAAAGAGCACACTGTATTTTTATATTCCTGTCTTTCGGTTTTGTAAGGAGTGTATACGCATGAGTCGGTGCATAATCTTTCCCGTCTTTACACAAGATGCCGAAATCCTCCAGCTTTGCCAGTGTCAGAGGATGCACTTCTTCACGCTCCGATTCATTTCTGCACGCATCAAGGGCTTTCTGATACATACTGTCCATAAGCTGTTTTGCAGCGGTCGGATCATAATTTTCTCCGATTTCCCTCATCGTATCGTAGGAGAGCTGCTGACCCATAAGCTCCAGTTCCTTCAAAGTCCTTGCATCTGCCGGTCTGCTGGTTCCGTTGACCCTGACATATGCTGACTTCTCCTTACCTACAGATGCAAGATAGTATGGGCAGTATTTACCATGAAAGACCTCCACTTCAAGAACTGTCTTATTACCAATCGTCTTAGGTGTAATCTCCATATTGATCTGGGGAGTGCAGGCATCGGATACCATGTTTGAAATAGAATCCGATAGTTTAAATGGATTCTGATCTCCTAATCCCACCACCTCGCCTGTTTCATCGACTACTCCAACAATGGTCTTTCCACCGGAGGTATTGGCAAAGGCAATAATGTCCTTCAGAAACTTCTCATGCTTCTTAGGGATATCTTCCTTAAATTCAATGTGTTTGCTCTCGCCAAACAATTCCTTTTGAACAACCACTAATATCACCTCTCCTGTTCGTTACGTATTCTTTTCCACCATACTCTGATACATTTTCATAAGCTCTGCTACACAAGCTGCTTCTGAGGAGTATGCAGGTGTACCTTTGAAGCCGTAAGCGTCAAGAACCGCCCTGTCATTTTCAGTGTGTGCCTTTCTGTATGTCACTTAAGTCCATTTTGGACACAATGGCGGCAGCATCCTTATTACCTGATTGCGCAAGCGAGGATGCAGTTCCTTTCCCGGTAGTGAAGATGGGATTTACTTTTGACTGCAGCTCTTTGTTTGACATAGAAGCTCCTTTCCTGATGATCAACTGTTACATTACCCTGACAGCGGCCAGGAAAAGATCATGGTACCTTTGCATGCTGCCATTTTTGCCGTGGACGTCAATAAAACCTTCGCAGGAGGATCCTTACCGCCGGCCTTCATAAAACTCCGTCTTTGTCTCGTTGGTCTGAATAAGTATCGAAGACTGATTCAGCTTTTCACATAATACGTCTGCTGCCGAGTGAACAGTCCCCAGGTCGGTATCACTTATGATCGCCACGACAGAATACTCCTTATAACGCATTCCGTCATCCTCCCATCCGCCGTTTGCCTCCTGGATAGTATAGCCGCCAAAATGATCGATCAGCACATCCTCCACAATATCCTTTGCTTCATCCGGTGTGCATATCGGCTCATTGGTGTCCTTATCATTCGTGCCTATGTACATAACATATTGAACGTCAGGGCTGCCTGTCGAATGTACAAGACTTACCACGGACAGAGCTATCGCGGCAACTGAGAGGATGATAACTATAATACCTGTTTTTTTGCTCATGGATCTGTATTCTCCTTTCCAACTGTCGAGGGAGTCTGTGTTGATGAAAAAATGCACCTTTCATGCTGAGATTGTACAACATTAACGGCCGTTTTTCAATTGTAAGTCAATACAGCTCCTGTTATTTCTTAGATCACTGCTGCCGATCATCAGCGATACATTAAAAGATGGGCTGTCTTTTTGATCACAGCCCCCGTTATGTGTCAGTTCTGCCTGTATCTTTCCTTCCTTTGTTAATGCATGAGCCGCGAAAATATCAAGGATCAACATCGTCCGGTCAATTACCCTGCAATTCAGGATCTCCTCCGACTTTCCGCCTGCTGCCTGATCTCCAGGAAACGGGTCACAAACATCACATCAGACAGATGCCTCGCATTTTTGTATACATACAAATACATCACAAGCCCGTCATCGCCGTTTTTCTGAAAGATAAACTCCACATGATAGCCGTTATTCATCTTATCAGTATAGTCTCCGACGTAGTAATTGTATCTTGCGCCGTAATACGTCGTAACATCTCTTGATCTGAAGGAATCCGCACTTCCTTTCCCGCAGATATTATCAATGACCGCCCTTTCGATCAGTTTGGTCTCTTTTCTGTCGTCAGAGATAGCCAGGTTTTCATTGTCAAAATAGCAGACAAAAAATGACTCGGGCACGGTGTCCGTATTTCCCGGAAGTTTATTCAGAACATACTGATAGCCTTCGATACTTCCAAGTTTATCGTCCTTTATGGAATGCTCTGCCCCCTTCCAGGCTGCGGGTATCATGTACCTCACGTTTCCGTCCTGAAGTGTCCTGGTGATCATGCGGCTTTTATCGATACTGCTCCCGTCAATCAGGTAATACATGCCCTTTTTTGCCGCTGTCCCGGAAGGAGCAAGCTTCTGAGCCTGGATATGAATCTCCTTATCAAACAGATCGACCGTGATCCTGCCGTAGACACAAAGCCCTGAGCCCGCCGAATAAGTAAGCGCTTCCGATCTGAGGCTTCTGGGACATTCACAGATGATACGGTCGTCCGTTACCGATGGCCCTACCATCATGACCGTACCCCCTCTGGAAGAAATGCTCTCTACCCTTCCCGAAACGATATAATAACCACCCTTATACTTTTTCTCCGCGGCATCCTGATCCCTTCCGAAATCAGAAAGAATATCATCAGCGGAGGCATATTCATAAACCTGATTCTTCTCCGTATCGACCATGACCGTTACGGTATTGAAAAGAAAACCGCACAGCAGGAGCATTACGGGAAGCATAAGCAATATTGAAGCAGCGGCCCTGCTCTTCATAGATCACTCACCTCCCGCAAACCGGTCTTCTTTATAGGAAAGACCGATATCTGTTTTTAAATCTTCAAGGATCCCGAGTACATTCCTGTATACATGAGCCTCGGCGAAGTCATCCATGAGGATGACCTGTGCGCCCTGAACATAATCCGCGCGTATCCTGTCACTTAGCTGCGAATCGGAAACAATCCCGCTGTCGGAACCTCCGCAGGTATAGAAGATTTGCTCCCCCCTTATCCTGATGACTATATTCTTTACCGAAACGGCGCCGTCCTGCTGCGCACCGTCGTTTTCGCCATCCTCCTTTTCATCCCCGGCATCCTCAGCCGTTTCCGAAGCCTCCTCTGTATCCCCGGCCATTCCTCCGGGCTTTGCCAAAGCTATAGCCTTGTCCAGGTCGATAAGCTTTTCGCTGCCCAGAAGCCTTACTTCCCTGCCTCCCCATCCCGCAAGGATAAGCATGGATATCAGAACACATAGAATTACGCGAATTCTCTTATTCATCAGTTTCCTTCCTCTATATACTGTATTCCGAGGCTGTCCAGAAGATCTGTCACCGAATGATATGTCGAGGACACCGCAAAATCATCATAAACAACTATCGTATTGCTCCGGTCCACTCCCTTTGCCTTTTCCTCCAGCGCAGAGATATCCGCACATGGTTCATCCCCGAAGAACACCTCGGAGCCTCTTATAAAGATATAGTAGCTGTATTCCTTACCATCTGAAGCAACGTATTTTCCCTCCTCGGTTATCTTATCGCTGCGTATTTCCTCAACCAGAGAAAAAAATTTCTTATACAGCCAGAATTTCGGGCCGTGCTCCGTAAAGCCCGCATAAAACCCGGCTGTTATGACCAGCGCCCCCACGACTATAAGCGTAATATATATATTCATGAGGAATTTCTTCTGGCTTCTTAATAATCTCTTCCCCTTTTCGTTTTCATAAAAAAGGTAGTCATCCCTTCTTTTGAAAACCACCTGATGAGCGCGGACAAGAGGTAAAAAGGCTATTCTTATCACTCCGATCACACCGCACAATACCGAAGCGGCGCCGGCAATGATCAGTATATATGGTATCACTGTTATTCCTCGCCAATGCTTTATTTCTGCACCGATCCGGTTCGCTCATCGAACCGGATCATTTCCTTTTAAATAAACATTATCAAAGGTATCCGACAATTCATTGAGGATCTCATTTATCATCCTCTCATCCCGATAAAGGATACTGTCGTCATTTTCATTAAGAGACAGGATCACCGGGCGGTCCGAATGCTCCGATATATAGTCTGTAAGGATATCCCTGAACTGTTCGATGCTTTCCGAAACATCATTGCCCGCAAGATCGATGGAAACGATCTCGGAATCCTCCCGTAAGACCTTTATATGCCGCAGGGTTATCTCATCCGGCTCAAAGGGAACGACAATGGAAGCTGCCCATACATAATCCTGCAGGGCATTCTGGGTTTCAAGCATATCGGTATAGGCCTTGGAATTTGCCTCGGCTTCCGCCTGCGCAGCCGTCATTGACTCCCGGGCCAGAACGGTCTCCTCTTCATTTTTCTGCTTTTCGTAGTTGTAGCTGCATACAACCACCAGCAAAAGGATGAATATAACGTCAAGAAGCGATGTAAGGTCAATGAATACGCCGTTTCCCGTATTTCTCTGTTTTCTTCCCATCATTGCGCCCTCACTCAGTCATATTTCCTGATCTTTTTGATCATTTCCGCCAGGTCTAGCTTTTTCCTGTAATCCTCCAGCATGACCTCTACGTCCTCAATAACCCTTGAGGGGAAGACGGCATCCACGATCTTAAGTAGGATCGCGAATATAAGGGCAATGAAGGTAGAAGACAGTGCAACATCCATCGAGGCCATCATCCCTTCCAGATCCGACGCGTTTGCCTCAAGCATCAGGCCGGCCACCGTTCCCAAAATACCCAGCAGCGGAAATACCGGTATCAGCTGGGCACAGACATTGTGCACCGCGCAATCCTTGTTAAAATCCTTCTCATACTGCCTGATCGTATCCGGTGTGACAGAAGCATCCACGTCATCCTCGGCAACCACCGCTCCGTCCTCCGGATCGACCCCCCACTTTTTATTCCTCCTGGTCACCGCCTCGTCAATGCGGTTCTTATGGGCCGACAGCTTTGATCCGTTATAAAATATCAACGCCGTCAGTACCACTCCAAACAGGATGATCAACAGATTAATGTTATCCTTTACAGCCTGCAATACCTGGGTCATACCCTGATCCTCCTTATAATACTTACGTTCTTATTTCCCGATCTCCTTTTGGGCCGCTTCACGGTGCATCAGGCTTTTCCGCACGAACAGCTGGGTTTACTGTTTGCCATTACCGCTATTACAATCAGTATAACATAACAAACATCCGCTTCTCAACACTTCCCGCCCCATACTTTCTGAGTTGTTTATTTTATTTATGGCTCATCATACCTGGCCACATCATTTACCATGACCCGCTTTTCGGTATATGGAATACCAAGTTCATCCAGTTCCCGTAAAAAAGCTTTATACAGTTTATCTTCTTTGTAATCCTGTATTATTGACAGGAATATGCTGCCGTTTACAGCCGCAATTTCTGTCAGGAGTCCGTTCCGGCCGGTAACATGGGTCCAGAGTCTCACTTTCCTTAATGGGATCGTCAAGAGTCCTGATGCCCTCTGAGCTTATTTCCCCATATTTGCCGCAGACATAATAATACAAAAGTGTACTCAATACGAAGTACATTCCGGTTCCGTCGCAGATCCCGTGATAAAAATCAAGGTAGATGAAGTCGTCCATGTAGCAGACCGCCCATACATGATAATTGGCTTCTTCCGTACCCAGAGTGATCCTGTCTGCCGTATTGAATAAACATACAGGAGCGGTGTTGTCTTCATAATAGTACTCGGAATCATTTCTTTTGAGCCTGACGCACAGATACGGATAACGCCTGCCTGTTTTTTCAAGCGCGGTTTCAAGTATTTTTCCGTCAACATTTTCATCCATGCGGATACATAGCCTTACTGTGTAATCAGATTTTGCCGTGTTGCCGTAAACATGGATAGCATCACCACTTGTAAGCTTTCTCATAGATACATATCTTCTTCTATTCATCTGACTGTCATTGTGACCTGATTGCTCAGTTCTTCCTCCGGGCAGTAGGTGTAGCGGATGTTCTCTGCCGCGCTCTTCAGAATGGATACGGGAAGCTGATCCTTCAACATGGTAATATCCGCCCGCTCTCCGCCGTAACAGACCGTATAATCCGCCTTTCCCGTTTCCTCCGAGTATTCGATGACCACACGAATATCCGTCGTCTTCAGAACAGGAATGATCAGCTGCTGGACAGTCTCCTCAAATATCAGCTGCAGGCGCATATCCATCCTGCGCGGGATCTGGTTTTTCTCACAGTATCTTATGATCCGGGCCTGCATCCCCGGATAGTCATAGCTGCTGTTGTGGATCTCCATCTCCAGGATCTTAAGTCCCCGGATAAATCTTCGGGTTTTTTCTCCTTCAGGATGGTCAAAGATCTGCTCCGGCGTTCCGTCCTCATAGATCCCGCCCTCATCCATGTAGAATACACGATTGCAGATTGCCCTTGCAAAGCTCATCTGGTGTGTTACGATCAGCATGGTTTTTCCCATGCCGGCAAGCTGTCGGATGACAGCCTCGACCTCGCCCACCATGGTGGGATCCAGGGCGCTGGTCGGCTCATCCAGCAATATCGTTTCCGGATTCATAGCCAGGGCTCTCGCAATAGCGACCCGCTGCTTCTGCCCTCCTGACAATTCATCCGGATAGTTCATAGCTTTTTCGGAAAGACCAACGGATTTCAACAGACGGATGCTTTCATCATATGCGTCCTGCCGGCTTTTTCCAAGTATTTCCACCTGGGCAAGCATAACATTTTCGATCACCCTCAGATGGCCGAACAGATTGAAGCTTTGAAAGACCATTCCCGTTTTCCGGCGGATCTTTCCAAGGTCGCATTTTGCATCGGTCACGTCCTGTCCATCCACCAGAACCTGCCCTGAGGTCGGCCGTTCCAGCATATTGATGCAGCGCAGCAGCGTTGATTTCCCGGTTCCGGAAGGGCCGATCACCGCAATGATGTCTTTGTCATGGATCACCGTGCTTACATCCTTCAGCGGGACAACATTCCCATATTCTTTTCGTATATGCCTGAGCTCAATCATGAAGCTTCACCCCCTTCAGGAGTACGCCGTTCTCGCGCTGTCTGGTATCGAGCTGTCTGCCGATCCGGCGCACCGCAAAAGTCAGGAGCGCCGCCAGCGCAAAATAAATGACCGCCACAGTGACCAGCGGAAAGAAGGCTTCATAGGTCCGGCCGCGGATGATGTCGCCCATCTTTGTAAGATCCTGCACCGCAATATATCCAACCACTGACGTTGCCTTGATCAGGGCTGTAACCTGCTCTGAAAAAACAGGCAGCATATACGGTACAGCCTGGGGCAGTATGATGTGAAAGAAGGTTCTGCGCGGCGAAAAACCAAGTGCGTAAGCGGCTTCTGACTGGCCCCTGTCCACTGTCTCTATGCCTGTTTTCAGCATCGAATACACGTCTGCGCCGAATATGATCGTAAAGCCGGCAACCGATACGACGGTTCTGGAGATCTGCAGCTTTCCAAGGATGACATAGTACAGGATCATGAGAAACACAACCGCCGGAATACCATGTACCAGTCTGACACACACACGCGTGATCATATTTACAGTATAACCCCATCGCCTGCAAAGCAGATAAACCGAGAAGCCCAGCAGAGTTCCCAGCACAATAGCCATAGCCGTTATTAGCAGCGTGGCAAATGCGCCCTGCAGCAAAAGCGTCCATCGTCTTTCACGGATGAACGTTTTCTCAAAGCCGGATACCATGCGGTTTATGAAGGAATCGAAGCCCGAGGCAAAAGGATCGTTGTCCTTCACCATGGCAGTGATACTCTCCTTAAAGATCGGATCCGAAAAATCAATAGCCTCCGCATGCTCTTCCGTATAGTAGAGATTGGACATGGCGCAATCCACAGCACCGGTCTGCACGGCCTGGAAAATGCCGTTGAAGTCATAGATACTGAACGAAAGCTCCATATTGAGCCAGGCAGCAAACCGCCGGGCAAGCTCTACGTCATAGCCTGCCAGACTATCTCCCACAAAAAAAGAATAGGGCATAATACTGCCCGTTGTAGCGACACGAAGCACACCCTCCGGCCTTTCAGCCTCAGGAATATCCGGCATCGTCTCATTGCCTTCGACCACCCAGTAGTCATACATCCGGTCAAGGACTCCGCTGTCCCTGAGCTCCCGCAGAAATTCATTGAACCTGCTTCGAAGCTCCGGTACAGGGGATACCCTTGACAGACCGACGGCAATTATATTCTCACAGTAATCCTCCTCCAGAAGCCGTACCCCGGTGACACCGCCTCTGATCGCCGATTCCATCTCTGCGCGGGAGTGTATATAAGCATCGATCTTTCCTTTCGCAACCTCCGTGTACGTCGCAACGCTGTCCGAAGCGAACAGGATCTGTGCATCGGTGAAATCCTTTTGGACAAGGAGCTCCTGGGGAGTGCTCTCCTTCACGGCAATTATTCTTCCCGCCTCATGCAGCTGAGCAAGGGATTCGATCGCTTTGCCGGTTCCGCTGTACCCGCATAGGATAGCCGACAGGAGCAGGACATTTGCCAGTATCAGGATGGATCTCAGCAACCCGGAATGTCCTCTGCCGTTACTGCCGCATTTTTCATTGATATTTTGCATTGCACCTCCAATTACTACGAACATATCCTGATGATATTTTCTTCCATACCTGACATTCACCGATCCTCATCCCGCTTCCGATCAAGACTGTGATGACCGGTTTCCACACATGATGTTTATCTCCTTTTTGGAGAGGCACAGCTTTCTTAGGTTTTGGTCTTGTAAAGGAGTTCAAGTGCTTCCTTAAAGACCTGTGCCTGGGTGAGCTTCATCTTTTTGCAGTAGGCAAAAAGCCTGTCACGTTCTGCCTCAGTGACTCTGAAGCCAACCTTGATATACTTCTTATCCTCTACCGGTGGTCTTCCAACTTTTGCCATAACCTGCTCCTTTTCCTGATCTATGTCCCCATTATAGTTTATGTCCCACAAAAACACAATGTTTTTTTGAAAGCTGTGCCTCTTATTTTCGTTACATACTGTTCCATTAAACATCCTTGAAAAGTCGTTCCCCAAACAGACAACCTCAAGTTGACCGACAGACAACATAAGAGCAAAAAGAAAAGACGTATGAAACAAATGTCTCATACGCCCCAAGCTATACAGATTACATTATTGACCTGAAAGTTCTTCTAAAACAAACGGAAGCATATATATCGGTTTATATCTCAATTTTGCTTCCGAACTTGAGTTTCAAGCGGTTTTTTACAACACAGAATTGTGGTTTTGGAGCAGCTTTTTACAGCACATCAGATTCGACTTGAAGCAGTTATTTATAGTATTTTCAGATTAGGATGTAGCATCAGATCTCCTCTCAAGGCCGGAGAGGATATAATTCTTCATAAACCTCCCCATTTCATCCTGTGTCATCCTGTAAGCAGGAAGACTATTGCCTATAAGGCCTGTAATGCCCTCTCTGTCCCGTTCTGCCTCTTCAAGGGCACCACTGAGCTTTTTGTGGACAGTGATCGAGCCGTCAGTCTCTTTGGTCTGCTCTTCCATGACACCCCAGCGAAAATAACTGTAGGGCGCTACCAGCGTCTTACCTGAGATCAGTGTAAATTCCGTCGGGCCGGTTCTTAGCTCATAGTTGACCGCCGCGCCCATAATGATGGCGGGCAGTTCCTTCGTCGCTTGCTTAGCCAGATTCTGTTTGGCGACACTTGGGATTCCAATGGTTTCAGCAGTTTTAGGGTTGTCCCCTGTGCTATTCACCGTAGCCTTAACCGTATAAACGCCCGGCCTTTCGGCCAAACTATCTGATGTTGCAGTTGCATCCAGGTCGTAATTTGTGTTATCCGGCTCGTCAGCAAACGCCTTCAGACTCATCCCCGGCAGCAGCCCGACAACCATCGCCAGCATGAGTATGATACTCAATACCCTTCTCTTTACTCTCATACCTTCTTTTCCTCGTTCTGTAATTTTTCAGCAAAAAATAGCCGTCAGAAACACTCCGACGGTAATTCAGAATTGACCACACGATCATGTGGTTTCATAATTATAATATGGATATGAATCGCTTTACAAGTACCGTATTTGCCTGTATATATTAAACTTTCTAAAATCGCGCTTTATAGAATATGATTTAAGGTTTTCTTCAAAAAAGGACCTCTGGAGAGATCCTTCAAACTATCCTATAAATTATCAGCGTTATCACGCTCATATGGTATTTCCAACATATCCAACAGCCTTACAAATGTATCCTGTCCGTCCAGACAAGTATCTGTAAGCCAGCCTTTTTCATTTCTCCACTCAGAAAGACCTCTGTAGTAGAAATTCTTTTTTTCATCCCCGATGATAAAAGGTATCACATTATGCCGCAGACACTCTTTCAAAGCCACAAGTCTGCCTACCCTGCCATTGCCATCCTGAAACGGGTGGATATACTCAAACTCAGCATGCAGCTCTATGATATCTTCTACCGTAACATTCTCCTTTGCATTGTATTTTTCCAAAAGAGACTTCATGTGTTTATGCACTTCCGATGGCTTTGATGTCTCCCGTCCACCGACAACATTCGCACGCTTTTTATAATCACCTACTGCAAACCAGCTAAGCGTCGAATCCTTTGTATCATGCTTCAGAATATAATGCAGATACTTGATGATATCCTCTGTAAGCTCTTCTTCAGCGGTATCGATCACATAATCAATCGCCCGGAAATGATGCACCGTTTCCAGAACATCATCAATCGGTATCCCATCACCCACATCAAGTGTATTGGTCTCAAAGATCATCCTTGTCTGATCCTCAGAGAGCTTACTTCCCTCGATATGATTGGAATTGTATGTCATTCTTACCTGCAGCTCATGATACAGCCCCCCGGAAAGCTTCATCTCTTTTTCTTCCCGAAGCACCTGAAGTATTTTATTGTCGGATACTTCCTTCATAAGAAGCTCCGGAGACACACCAAGATGATCCGCTATCTTCTGTATACTGCGCTTGGAAAGCTTTTCGCCTTTCCCTATCTTCGCTATGGTTCTCGTTGACAGACCAAGTTGTGTTGACAACTCAGTCTTCCCAATACCCTTATCTTTTAATGTACTTTCCAACCCCTCATATGAGATCATTGGCTCACCTCCTCAAATCTTTACTTATTTTATCGCAATCGTCGTCAAAAGTAAAGATTTTAGGGTTTTGAACTCTAAAAAGTAAAGATATTTTTTCTGAGCGCTGCCTCTCATTGCTTTTAAGAGCAGTGCCGCATCAGAGTTATCTATCTCCTTCCACCTTTCCTCCGATGTCATGATCCTTTCCTTTTCCTCTCTTCCCTTTGCTTATCCATTTCCTCAATAAC
>ODAI014591903.1_pt1 | contig 16145 bp, 13 predicted proteins | sample 1539321 | NCBI WGS metagenome assembly ODAI01 (sample SAMN02144231, study PRJEB22623) | gut metagenome | biome: sheep rumen | host: Ovis aries | place: New Zealand
CCGTAGATATACTTACCGCACTCGGTACGGGCGGAAGTCACAGGGTCGGTAGCCATGAAGACAGCACCGAAAGCGAAACCGCCGCTGACGAGGTGCATGTAACACGGGTAATGCGCAGCGAGGTTAGCCTCCGAACCGAACATGTTGAAGAGCCAAGCGGTGAGACCGCCGCCTACGAAGACAGACAGCATCGTCTTCCAGCTTGCTACGCCGGTAGCCAGCAGCAGACATGCGCCGAGCAGGATAGCCCAGCAGCAGGTCTCGCCCACCGAACCGGGAATCAGACCGTTGAAGAGGTCCCAGAAACCGAGTTCTACGGCAGAGCCTGTGCTCATCTGGGTCAACGGAGTAGCGCCCGAGAAACCATCTACGATAGCGTGACCGCCGTCCCAGCCCCATGTGCCGCCGGTGCGCACGAAGGGTTCGTCACCCGTCATGTGGCTCGGATAAGCAAAGAAGAGGAACGCACGCGTGATAAGCGCCACGTTGAAGATGTTATAACCCGTTCCGCCGAACACCTCTTTGGCGAAGATGACCGCGAAAGCCGTTGCAATCGCTACCTGCCACAGCGGGGTGTTGATCGGCACGATGAGCGGAATGATGAATCCCGTTACGAGATATCCTTCCGCGACCTCCTCATGTTTGATCTGCGCAACGACGAACTCGATACCCAGACCGACGATGTAGCTTACCAGGATATACGGCAGTACGGCGAGGAAGCCGAAGCCGAACGCTTTCCACCAGAGAGCAGCGGTCATGCCGGCAGCCAGTTGGCCCGTAGCCAGCAGGTGCTGGTAACCTACGTTGAACATACCGAAGAGCAGCGCCGGAACCAAAGCCAGCACGACAATAATCATCGTACGCTTGGAGTCCGAACCGTCATGGATATGCGTGCCAAGACGCTTGGCGGTAGTCTGAGGCGTGAAGAGGAAGGTATCGAAAGCGTCGTAGAACGAACTGAGCCAGTTCAGCTTACCGCCTTCCTCGAAGTTCTTGCCGAACTTCTTCCAATTTCTATATAACCATTCCATCACTCAATCTCCTTTCTTAAATTGTCCAACGCTTCGCGAACGATAGCCTGCAGCGGCATTTTGGAGGTGCAGACATACTCGCAGAGCGCAAAATCTTCGGGAGCCACCTCATACGCGCCGAGGGCTTCCATCTTGTCGATGTTGCCGGCAATCATGGCTTTGATGAGGTACTCGGGGTAGATGTCCATCGGGAAGACCTTGTCGTACTCGCCGGATACGATGATCGCGCGGCGACCGCCTTTCAGACGTGCGTCCCACTGGTAGTGCTTCTTGCCGAAGAGCCAGCGTGTGAAACGGTTATCCAGCATAGCAGCGGGGTCGGTCTTGCCGAAATGGAACGACGAGAAGCGCGGCAGCATCCATCCCATGAACTCGTGGTTCTCGGAGCCTTCGTCCAGCACCGTGAACTGGTTGTCATAGACAGAAATGATGTCGTCAAGGCTGATCTGACGTCCGGAGAGCACGTTGCCTGCTACATAACGGCACGGGCACTCGGTGTGTACGTTGCTCGTCAGAATAGCCGATACGGGCATTCCCGGCAGCACGTTGTAATACTGCTTTCCGTATGCCAACGGACCGGTCAGCGCCACTTTCTTCTGGTAATCGACGATACCTTTCTGGAAGAGGCGGCCGATGATGGCGAGGTCTTGGATGTTGACGGTAAAGACCGTCTCACCCTTCGCCAGCGGCGCGAGGTTGTTGAGCTGTACGCCTACGTTGCCGGCAGGGCGCGGCCCGAAGAACTCATAGAGGGTGCAGTCCTTCAACTCACGGAACTCGGTTGCTTTGGCGCCACCCTTGATGCCGACGAACCCCGGAGCCAGTTGGCTCAGGGCGGTTACGGCAGCCTGCAGGGTAGGCAGCTGGCCTTTGAGCACCCACTCGTAGTTCGGAGCCACGGGAGCCGTGTCGAACGTAGAGATAAAGATAGCACGAGGAGTCTTGTTCGGCAGCGCGATGCAGTCGTACGGACGCTGTTTGATGAGCGCCCAGAGACCGGACTTGAGAAGGAGCGCTTTTACGCCTTCTCCGGTGTGCTCGTAAGCACCGAACTTCTCGTACTGAACGGTAGCGTCTGCCTCGATGTCAATCGACATCACCTTGCGTCGCTCGCCGCGGACAATCGCCACGACTTTACCCGACACAGGGGATGTGAACAGCATCTGCTCAAACGCCTTGTCGTGAAAGAGCGGCGAACCGGCTTTCACGAGATCGCCTTCATGCACGTCCAGCTTGGGCGTGATACCGGCGAAATGGTCGGGCACAATATGAAAGACCTCCGGACGGCGCACGCTACCCAGCGTTTCTGCCGCAGGTCCCTCAAAAGGAATGTCCAAACCACGTTTCAGTTTGATTTGTTGCATAAATGTTAGTTAATTATTTTTGTTGTTTTAAACGATATTCCGATGTCCCGATAAATCGAGATTTCGATAATTTGATACCCGCTTTGAAAGCGGGCGCAAAGTTACTAAAAAAAAATGACATACGCAAGCGCGCACGTACATTATTTCAAAAAAAATAAATTTTGACAAGTAAATTGTAAAACTCAGGTGTGCAGGCGGTTGAAAGTACCGCAATGTGCGCCCGTGTAACAGGAGGTGGAGGAGGATGGACTGCTCCCTGAAGGAGAATCAACAAACAGACGCAGAATAAAATCCTGCGTCTGTTGTCTCAATGTGTGAACATTTAGTTTCATAGATTCGGTTTGGGGTTTAATGGCGATAAGTTGCTTGTTCATTCATTTCCGAGTGCAAAGGTACTATATTTCCGTGAACTGTGCAAGAAAAAAATATATTTTTGTGAGCAATAAAAGTGAACACTATTTGTGCATATTTTGCACACAATTCTGCGTTTCACGAATAACAGCAACCACACCGATTTTCACAGTCTTGTTCTGATTAACATGCAAGGGTGGAGTAGTATGTCCTTTCATGACTGCCCTTTCGAGAAGTGCACTTTTTGTCTTATAGAACATATGTTTACAAGCGTGCATTTTTATTTTATAACTTACGTTAAATCAGTAGATAATAGTTTTACTTAAATTAACACTTTTGATCATATAGTCTATTTTGCGCAAATGTAAAATCTAATGCATTTCTACGTGTTCAAAACATCATAAAATACATAAAATAAAATAATTATGAGTTTTATCTATAGTAAAACAACCTGCCTATATAATCATACTAATGACTGATAGGTGAACGGAGAAGATACCTCTGCGGAAAAATGTTCCACGGAGAGTGCTCACAAAATGCAAATCACAGATGAAAACCGTGTGTATTCACAAATAACATAAAATAATCACAAAAATATCTGCATATATTTGTGTATATCGGGATTTTTTTGTACCTTTGCAGCAAATTTGTAATGTATGAACGAAAGAGAGCGCATAGAACAAGTTATTCAGTCTCTGAATCTGACGGCTCGGCAGTTTGCTGCGGAGATTCGTGTACAGCCGGGCACGATCAGTAATATGATGGCGGGACGTAACAATCCGAGTTTGGAAGTAATGAAGCGAATCATGGATCGCTATCCGACTCTCAACCCGGAGTGGTTGATTTTGGGCAAAGGAGACATGTGGCGCACGCCCCCGGGAGAGGAAGCAGGGCTTTTTGACAGGCTGGCACCCGATTCCAAGAACAGGTCTGCACGCCCTGTAACAAAAGAAGAGCCGCAACCTATTGCGGCTCCCGCTAAGAAAATCAGTCGGATTGTGGTCTATTACACTGATAACACGTTTGAGGAGTTCTCAAATCATCTACTATAAAATTTACAATACAATCAAAAAAAAGAAGCGCTGCTTATTGCAACGCTTCTTTGATTACCTCGCTTATGTCCCGTACATAATGCAGTTTGAGGCCATTGAGGTAGATTTCATTGATCTCGGCTACGTCCTTCCGGTTGTCCTCGCAGAGTATTATGTCCGTGATACCTGCCCGTTTGGCAGCGAGCAGTTTTTCTTTCACTCCGCCGATAGGCAGCACTTTTCCGCGCAGTGTCATCTCGCCGGTCATGGCAATCCGCGGTTTGACAAGCCGTTTGGTGAACGCACTCACGAGTGCCGTCGTCATGGTGATACCGGCAGACGGACCGTCTTTCGGGATGGCGCCTTCCGGCACATGGATATGTACAGCGGTTTTCTCAAACACCTCTGGTTTGATACCAAGCTCTTTGGCATGCGCCTTCACATAACCCAACGCCAGTGTCGCGCTCTCTTTCATTACGTCGCCTAAGTTTCCTGTCAGCGTCAGGCTCGGTGCTTTGCTCTGGCTCAGACTGGTCTCGATGAAGAGAATCTCGCCTCCCACCTGTGTCCATGCGAGCCCTGTTACAACGCCCACATACTTGTTGGTCTCCCAACTGTCGCGGCTGAAACGGGCCTGTCCGAGATAACTCCGCAGATCTTCGAGTGTCACAGACACGTTATAATCCTCTCCGAGGGCGATTTTGGTGTCTATCTTCCGGCAGATTGTGGCGATCTGTCTCTCCAAACTGCGGACTCCGGACTCGCGCGTGTAGTCGTCGATGATGTGTGCCACGATGTCTTTCTTGAGCCGCATCTGGCTGGCTTTGAGACCATGGTTCGCCAGCTCTTTCGGGATCAGATGCCTTTTGGCAATCTCCTCTTTCTCTTCCTGCAGGTAACCCGTCATCTCAATCAGCTCCATCCGGTCGAGCAGTGGCCGCGGCACAGACTCCAGGCTGTTGGCGGTCGCGATGAACAGCACTTTGCTCAGGTCGTAATCGACATCCAGATAATTGTCATGGAACGTACTGTTCTGTTCCGGATCGAGCACTTCAAGCAGTGCGGCCGTCGGGTCGCCTTTGTAGTCCGCACCGATTTTGTCTATCTCGTCCAGCACAAAAACAGGGTTGCTCGTACCGCATTTTTTGATATTGTCAATAATCCTTCCGGGCAGCGCTCCGATGTAAGTTCTGCGATGACCTCGGATCTCCGCTTCGTCGTGCAGACCGCCCAATGACACCCTCGCGTACTTTCGTCCGAGAGCTTCCGCCACGCTCTTTCCGAGACTCGTTTTGCCCACTCCCGGAGGACCATACAGGCATAGAATAGGGGATTTTACCGGATGTTCTTCCTTGCTCTTGTCGCTGCGAAGAGCTAACATTCGTTGTACGGCGAGGTATTCGACTATTCTTTGTTTCACTTTGTCCAGTCCGTAATGATCCCTGTTGAGAATCTCTTGGGCGTGGTTCATATCGAAATTATCGTCCGAATAAATGCCCCACGGCAACTCCAACATCGTGTTCAGATAGTCAAGTTGGGTGGAGTAGTCGGGCGAGAACATGTGCATGTGTTCTAACCGTTTTATTTCTTTTTCAAACTGCTCTGCCACGCTCTTGGACCATTTCTTTTCTTTCGCCCGCTCGCGCAGTTCCTTGATTGTCTGTTCGTTGTCGTTGTCGTCGCCCAGGTCCTTTTTGATGGTTTCCATCTCTTGTTGCAGGAAATACTCCCTCTGCCTCTGGTCGATTTTCTCCGCCGTACGGCGACGGACATCGGCTTTGATGTTTTCCTCCGCAAGGTCTTTTTCCAACAACTCGAGTAGGGCGGTGGCGCGTTCAGAAAGCGAGTGTACCTCCAATAACCCCTGTTTGGTCTTGGACGGCATATTGTAGATTGCGCAGATATAGTTCACCAGCGTAGGTCCGTTCGAGAGCGTTTTGATGGTGGTCTGCAGACCGGTTGGCACTTCTTCGCGGGTGTCCAGTATCTTCAGAACCGTCTCTTTGATGGCATCGACCGTCACCTTGAACTGCTTGTCGCTCTTGAGCGGCATTTGCTCGGCAATCTCGACCACTTGCGCCAAGAGCTGACCGCTCTCGTCGACTTTGAAATCAGTCACTTGAATACGTTTCAGACCCTCAAAGACAGTCATCATCGTATCTTTGCCCATCTGCGGAACAGGTATGATCTGGATCACGTGCGCCAGTGTGCCCAGCGTGTACAGATCTTCGCTTTCCGGGTTGGACTGGTTGTCTTCTTTCTGTGTCAGCAGAATTATCGGTCGGTCTTCTTTGTCCGCCGACTTGATCAACTTGAGGCTGTTTTTCTTCGACACCGCGATAGGTAACAACACTCCCGGAAACAACACCGTGTTCTTGATAGGCAGTACCTCGTAGTACCTTTGTTCTTCTATATTATATCTTTCTTCCATAATTCACCTTATTGTATCTTCTCTTCATCTTCTTTCATTTATATACTATTTAACATAATCACGATTAGATTTGAAAAGTATGTGTATTTGTATATACCTTGTTATACCTTGTTTGTACAATAATTATACCAATTATTATACCAATTAATTATGTATGACATTTTGGCAGTTTTCATTTTAAGCATTCTTGTATGTCCATTCCCCGGCATTGCATGCCGGTCTTATCTTCTCTGTGCATTTTTCGCGCATCATTGCGCGAACTTTCTCTTTTTTTCTTTCAAAAATCGTGCATTTCTCGCGCATCATTGCGCGAGCTGCTCTTTCTTTTCCTTCAGTATCACCATCCGCACGAACACCGGAAACATCCCGTATTTCACCGGTGTATTTCTCCCTTCATTGAGAAACACATCCGGTTTCTCACGAAACTGCGCGTTCCATCGAGCCCGCAGCTCAGCGTATCGCGGATGGTTCTTGTCTTTGATGATCTGACTGGCTTCACGGCAAACCTCCTGCCATAGCCTGGCTTGTTTCAGTTCCGCCTCTGTCCTGGGGCTACGCTTATAATCGCGGCTCCGACGCTTGAAGATCTCCTGCGGACCCACCTTTATCACGTGTCCGCTGTCGTCTTTCCATTGTTTGAAACGAGCTTGAAAGCCTGACGATCCTGCCAGTTTTCCTCTCAAACTGTCTATTCCCGGACTCAATTCTGCTTGTGCCATCTTTTTTCTCCTTTCTTACTATATTTTTAAAGTTTTTTACCTTACTATTTTATATAATTCTTTAGTTCTTATTTAGTTCATTTTTAATCCATATTTAGTTCATCTTTTGTTCTTCGCTGTCCGTCTACGATACGTTTATGTACCGCGTATCAGTACATTTTTTTCATTTTATTTCCATTTATAGGTATTTTTCAGGAGATTCCCCTACTCTATAATTCTGCGCAAAGATACTAATTTTTGCGCAAATACGCAAACATTTAGGCCAAAAAATAGAATTTGTCGGTATTTTTGCCATTTTTGCCATTACTTTTTTATATAGTACTTATGGATGATATTGCAGATTGTTCCGATGTCTTCGAAAGATAAATCATAATACATCGGCAGACGGACAAGCGTATCGGCATAACGGTCACACTCAGGCAATGCCCGTCCGTCATGTTTGTCCGCGTAATAGGCAGAGCTGTGCAGGCTGAGGTAGTGGAAGACCGCCATTATTTCATGCTCTTTCAAATACTTAATGAGTGCTGTGCGCGCTTCCAGAGACGGCAGAATCAGATAGAACATATGCGCGTTATTGGTAGCATAAGACGGTATGTCCGGGAGGGTAAAAGCCCCTTTCCGTGGGTTTTCCCCTGAAGGGGCAAACCGTTCAAGGATATTGGAGAGTCGCTCGTGGTAGATATTCCAGAGTTGTTTGCGTTTGGCTTGTATCTCATCGAGGTTCTCTAATTGCGCCCAAAGGAAAGCAGCGTTTATCTCCGCCGGAAGGAATGATGAGCCCATGTCCACCCAGCCGTATTTGTTCACTTCACCACGGAAGAACTCGGCGCGGTTGGTGCCTTTCTCCCAGATGATCTCCGCGCGGCGGATAAAACGCTCATCGTTCACCACGAGCAAACCACCCTCTCCTCCGGCGGTGATGTTCTTGGTCTCATGGAAAGAGAACGCCGCCAAATGACCGATGGAGCCGAGGGGCTTCATAGCCCCTTTCCGTGGGTTTTCCCCTGAAGGGGCAAACCGCTCTCCCCCATTATGGGAGGAGGTGGTAGAGGGCTTATAGTAGCTATCTATCGCTTGGGCGGCATCCTCGACGACGAGCAGATTGTACTTTTGGGCGAGGGCCATGATGGCGTTCATGTCGCACGCCACACCGGCATAATGAACGGGCACAATGACTTTCGTACGCGGAGTAATGAGAGATTCTAATGTTTCCGCGTCCAAGTTCGGATTGCGCTTCATCGAATCCGCAAAGACGACTTTGGCACCCTCGCGCAAGAAAGCGAGCGCCGTAGAAACGAAAGTGTAACTGGGCACTATGACTTCATCGCCGGGTTTCAGATCACAAAGCATGGCGCACATTTCCAGCGCGTCTGTGCCAGAGGTGGTCAGCAGACATTTCTTGAAACCATACCGTTCTTCGAAGAAATGCTGACAGCGTTTTGTAAACTCTCCGTTTCCGGACAACTTGCCGTTATAGACGGCTTGATACATGTAATGCGCCTCCTTACCCGTGAGGTGCGGTTTGTTAAAAGGAATTGCCATAGTTACTTGATTTTTACGATTGCCATGCCTCTTTCTCCACCATCCTGTAGCACTTCACCTGCGGAGCTAACGATTTCATTGATATCGGGGAATAGCTTATTATTTTCACACGGAAGAATATAAATGCCAGGGATGGAGTCAAAAGTTTTCAGTTCTTGCAGTTTGTAGAACTCATCGTCCATTTCATATGCAATTTGTGTCTCTAAACAGGAATGCAGCCAAGCACGAAACTCCAAGTCAAAACACCACTCTCTATCATCTTCGGGAGCATACCAATACAAAGTATCGCCATTTTTATATTGATTAACTAACACCTCTATGGTTTCTGCTGTCCCCTTTCTGTCTTTTTGATTTTGAGTTATATATCCGGGAACTTTACGAAACATGAACAATGCTAAAGCAAGCATAACTATCCATGCCCATTTAGAGCCAAGATATCTATGCATATAATGAACAATGGTAGGAACCATGAATAATGAAGCCAAAGAGTAGTATAATACCCAGTTGAGTTTCATAACCGCGCAGCCACAACAATACGCGCAGCCTGTCAGTAACATAGTATCCCAAAATTCAAACTTGTCTTTCTTAACGATGATATAATACGCGCGCCAGCAAACAAGGAAGAGGACGATCCATAACACTTTCTGAGCGATGAACATTTTGATAGCATTGCCAATAATAGTAACTTCTGAACCATGTGCGCCATCGTAGGCTTCTTCGATATGCAAGAAACAAATGAAGAAATACAACAACAGAAAAATTACTCCAACACCAACCAGACTCCAATGATAAACTTTCTCTAATTTGCTAGAATTCTTCCACATGAAGAGCAAGCCGATTATTCCATAAGTTAGCGGGAATACAAAGTTAGTTTCCAAACAATAAGTCAGCCACGAAACGCTTAACAAACCAACAATCATTGCGGTTAGTGATTGGTTCTTATGTACGTAGTAGCAACATAAAGCCCATACCATCACAAGCGTGTAATCTACCCAAATGGTAGAATACGCATCGAGAAAGTTGCAATATGCACGAGCTATACAAACAACGGCAGCGGAGAATACCAATACAGCATCTTGCCAAGTCAGTTGCTTGGTATTTACAGCTTTATAACAGATCCATAACGATACTACACAGAACAGAATGAAGGTAAGCATGTGTAGTCCGAAATGTGCATTGACCGAATATAATTGGAATATTGGCAAAATATTGTAGATGATATATGCCAAAGGATAGAACCGACCAGCCGAAGGCGTTACAGTGTCAGCGGGATTGAAGAAGTGTCCCCATCCCGTATGAGAAATGACGATTGCGTCATCGCCGATAATCCAACCTGCATTATACAGGATAAAAAATGCAAGGATCCCTGTTACTACAACAGACAAGCCATAGAAGAAAAATTTCGTTACATTTGTATTCATAATTTCATATAAAAAAGATTATTATATACTGCTATTGCTCCGACTTTGCGCCAGGTTATTTTCTACAAATAGGTTCAATAACGAAACAGCGGTAAAACCACTATATTGGATTTACCGCTGTTGAGGGATTAGTATGCTTGATTGATTATTCATACTCAGTCTGGAAAAAAGGCATTTGGGCTATGGCGTACAAAGGGATTATATCTACATGACGAATAGCCCCTTCCGCCATTTTGTCTTCGTAATCAAACTGTCCGAAATTCTCCAATGAGCATCTTTCGTTCTTTATACATTGAATATATGTGTTTTTATGTTCAAATATAGATAAATTTCAAATAAATAATCTATTATATTCAGACAAATTCCAAAGTAATAATTTGCCGTTTATGGCAAAAATCCAAACTAAAATCCGCTGCAAAGGTAGTAAAAATAAATGAAACATGCAAATATTTTGCACTTTTTCGGTCATTTGGCGCAAAATTTCTTTACGGTAAATCCAATATGTCAAAGATCAAGTCATTTACCATGTACCATCGGGTAATTATTCTTTTGCGTATATGGACATGGATTACAACAAGGTTATTCTAGTTCAACCAAAATTATTTGTAATTAGGAATTTGCCTAAATATACAGCCCCCATTACAACGTGTAAACCAAAAGCGCAAAGTATGACATTCCGCGAATACCCCCCCCATGACAAAGCAGCACGCTCTTCGTTGGTTCGTATGGTGGTTTTCAATATATAGAGGTACACAAACCACATAGCAGCAATGGCTTGCCAATTAAAGTTCCCATGTGCAGCACGCGGTCCGGTTTCCTTGCAACACCACATCATTCCTATGCCACAAATAGCCATGATTAGAACAAACCAAAATTCTCTATCCTTATATATATCGCGTGCATATAAGATTAGGAACAATAATGGAAGGGACATTGAAACGACTAAATATAAGCCATGCGATTTCCAAAAATCTATAGTGAATAATTGCATTATATCAATCACTATACCGCTGCCATCATTGCCTCCATTATAATAAATAGTCATATATTCGTAAATCAAGCATAACCCTCCGGCTAATAAAGGTAATAGTGATTTGAAGAATTCCTTCTTAATTCCATACCTATTTAGAATGATAATTGGGTATGCAATGACATAAACGAAATAGAAACTGGGCTTGACTAATACGCTTAATACAAGAAATAATGTAATATATTTATTACGGGTTTCAGAGTATTCCTCAAATTGTTTCACTGACCACAAATAACATGCAATAGCAAATGGCATCATACATAATATTGTGGAGTTATGCCATACATTAGGGACGTAGTACCCGATATACATATTATCCGCAGAAAGAAATATACCAAATGGTTTTAAGAAATACATTAGAGGTATAATATACACAAATAACATCGCTACCGAAGCTAATTTTGCGGTTTTAGCAGGTATCCATTCTGTAAATGCGTTTCGCACTATTACATATTTTGCAGTATTAGCCAACGCGATGAGAAGAACAAGCGCCGCTCTCATGGGATATTTATATCCCGTAAAAAACGTTAGTACGTTAACCAAGAAATACATTAAGAAATTAGTGGAGAACAAACGGTGTTCTTCTAACATCTCATTTGCAATATAAACATGCGCGCATAAATCACTTTCCCATTTAATGACAAACATGATATATGAAAACACGCAAAGCATAAATACAAAGATGCCTACCGCATCTAAGTTCTTGCGTATTATATCTTTTATTCTATCTTTCATATTATTTACAGCCACCAGTGGTAAATGGGTGTGACAGATTGTATGGTAAAGCCGTTTTTCTCGTACCAACGGCAGGCATCGGTATTGGCTTTCTGTGTCGGGACTTCGAGTGTCTTTATACCGCGTTCGAATAGGTAACCATCCAAGGTGGACATGATTTTGCCACCAATGCCTTGGTGTTGTACATCTGTATCTACGGCAACTAATCCGATGTGCCCCAACTCGCCGGTATGGTCAATAGTAATCATTCCTTTTGCTGTTCCTTGTGCATCTTGGTAAATCAAGATTTGCTTGTTCGTTCCTTCATTCGGACACGCGTTCTCAATCCAACGGGTATAAAGCCTCTCATAACAACCTTTTGGAAGCCGCTCGTCCAATTTGAAACGAGAATAACCTCCGCTAACCAATGCTAACCGATATAAATCTTCATTCGGTTGTGCATCTTTGTAAAACGAGATTTCCGGGAATTGTTTGCGCGGTTCGCAGGACTTGCTATACAGGATTTTCTCATCAACCAGCCGCACGCCTTCAGCAGAAAAACCTACATTATTAAGATCAAAGATGTATAGCAAGTCAAATTGCTTCTTTAAGTTTTCTTGCAGCTTCTTCAACTCGATTGCATCCTCGGCGGTTTGTAAATCTACTCGACCGATACGCAAGCCGAAGAAATCACTATCCCATGGTAACGAACGAATCTCCATCAGTCAATATTGCATTTGTCGTTTACAATAAAAGTCGGGCGCTCTTTTGCTTTCTCAAAGAGTTTTCCGAGATAGATGCCCACTACTCCGATTAGCGAAATGATGATTCCTCCCAACAACCAAAGTGAAATAATCAGGCTGGCAAATCCCATTACTTCAATAAGCCCCATGCAGTAACGAACGATGAAGACAATCCCAACGATGAAAGCGGCCAAAGTTACAAGCAAACCCATTTGTACCATGAGACGCATCGGTTTGTCGGAGAAGGAAATAATGGTATCAAAAGCCAGTTTGAACAAACGGCTTAGATTATAGGTTGATTTGCCTTCGGCACGCTCGTCATGCTGAATAGGAAGATAGGCTTTCCGGAATCCGACCCATTGAATCTGTGTCGGGAAATAGCGCATGGCGTCGCCCATGGAGAGTACTGCATCAATGACTTTGCGGTTATAAATGCCGAAATTAGCTACTGAGGCGTCTTGTTGAGTTTCGGTCAGATAAGAGAATACTTTGTAGAAACACTTGGAACCAAGGCGTTTGAACAAGCCGTGCGAACGTTGAATGCGTTGAGCCAGCACAGAATCATACCCCTCTTGTGCTTTGGCATAGAGGTTCGGGATTTCCTCGGGACGGTCCTGAAGGTCACAGTCCATGACTACAATCCATTCGCCGGAGGCGTAAGAGAGTCCTGCGGTAATGGCATAATGCTGACCGAAATTGCGGGAGAGATTGAGACCTTTGACACGCGGGTTTTTCTTGCACTCGGCTTCTATGGCAGCCCATGAGTTATCGGGAGAGGCGTCGTTTACGAGGATGATCTCATAATCATCGGTTATGGAAGTGAGCGCCTCCACATTGCGCCGCACTAATTCGGCAACCATCTTCTCCCCGCGATAGACAGGGGAAACAACTGAAAGATGACAACTCAAAGCGTGTTTCTTATTGGTGGTCGCGGGCTCCGCACGACTGTCTATAAATAAGAAAAGCGTGGAACCTTATTCTACGCTCATTCTCAACTATTAGGCTCTGGTAAACCTTTCTCCCAAGAATAAAACAATAATGCCCACGCCGATATGCATAAACGCCTACTTGGCGTAGGTATATACATATCCACAGGACATTTATTGCACCATCTTGTTTTAGGGGAGAAATTTACCAGATTTCAATAGTTCCAAAACAAGCGTCAATAAACGCCTTCTATGTAATTTGTAATGCTTTCGCTAAAAAGTCAGCAAAGCGGGTTTTGCCCACCCACATTCCCCGGCGCGAATCATTACGGGTGCAAAGGTACTACATTTTTTTGAATTGTGCAAATTATTTTATATTTTGGTACAAAAAAACGGACCGGAGTCCGTTCTTTTGTCAATTATTTCCAAGCCATTCTACCAAACCATCGATGGAAGCGAAAGTCTGCCAGCCGACGGTTTGTTCGGCGGCCTGGCGGTTAGCCTGAATATCATCAATGAAGATGACAGAAAGCGGGTCTGCTTCATGAGCGGGGAGTTGGTTCTCAATAGCCTTTTGTACCGTCTCAAAGATCTGCGGCTCGGGTTTGGACATGTGCATCTTTTGCGATAGGAACAGTCCGTCAAAGTACGTATCCAAACGGTACCGGCGGTTGATAAAATCAAAATGCAGGTCGTTGCCGTTGGAGAGCAGATAGACCGGATGGCCTTTCCGTCGCAGGGAGGCTACGAACTGCAGCCGTTCCGCCGGCAGGTCGTCCAGCATAGCCATCCATGCCTCCAGCACATCGTCTCTCGTTGTGCCCGGGTGGCAGTGTTGAAGGATTTGAGCGATGAACTGATTCGGCTCAATCAGCCCTCTCTCGAAATCCGCCATGAGCTGTTTGGACGCCACGCTGACCGCCTTCACGCCTTCTCCGTTATGGTCCATGCCCAGAACGGCACGCATGTTCTCCTCGCCCATGAGCCTCTCAAAGGCATTGAAACAGCGCTTTACATCGAGTTTAATGAGCACGCCCCCCAAGTCAAAAACATATACCGTCGTCATCCTTAAATTAGCAATCTCGTTTGTTTGCGATATTCGGCGTAGCCGGGTTTGTTAGCCAGTTGGCGGTGCTCCATGAGCGGAACGGAGATCCCCAAGAAGAGTGCTGTCATGGCTATCGGTCCCAGAATATACCAGTCAATGCCATTCAGCGCGGCGTACATGATCCAAATACCCCACCAGAACTGGATTTCGCCGAAATAATTGGGGTGCCGGCCGTGTTTCCAAAGACCGACATTGCATACCTTGCCCGGGTTGGCTGCACGGAAATCATGGCTCTGCTTGTCCGCGATTAGCTGGATTGTAGCAGAGGCGATACATACCACACAGCCGAAAAAGAGGAATACAAGACTGATAACTGACGTCTGATTGCTTACCTCATATAACTTTAACCCGGGTAACATGGCGGCAAAGACCACCAACGTAGGAACCATGTTGAGCCCGAAGAAATTGACCAGATGGAATAACACCGGATGAAGAGATCTATACTTGGTATAGCGCCAGTCTTCATGTGCAATGCCCTTGAAGGTGATTGCCCAGTTACGCGTCAACCGCCATCCCCAATACCATGAAGCAATCAGCAACAGGATTACCGGCAGCGACCAGACACCTGTGTAGAACGCCCACGCCAAGAAAGCTACCGGCGGGAAGACACTCCAATAAGGGTCATAGACTGACACATTTTCATACAGTAACCCGAACGCCCATACGACAACCGTAGCAGCAACATCTGCGAGGAAAAGGGCAAATAACTCCGCCCCATCCCATCCCTCAAGGGAGGGTGAATGATGCATCACAGAGTGAAACACCAGCCAGCCAATGATGCCGGCGAGAATATAAATGGCTGTTATCAGCGTTATGCTGAGCCCTTTGGAGTATGCACGTTTCATAGATTACAACGGATATTTTTAACCAACAATCACTTCCGGATTGATCTTGCGAATCAAGCCTTTTAATACATCACCGGGACCAAATTCATAGAACTCGGTGGCACCGTCAGCAATCATATTCTGTACCGACTGTGTCCAGCGAACGGGTGCAGTGAGTTGTTTGAGCAGGTTTTCGCGGATGAAATCGGGGTTTTTCTCTGCTTTGGCAGTCACGTTCTGGTAGATCGGACAGAAAGGCGTGTGGAACTCCGTTTTGAGGATTGCCTCCTTCAGATCTTCCGCTGCGGGAGCCATCAGCGGGGAATGGAAAGCACCGCCAACCGGGAGCCTCAATGCTCTCCGGGCACCGGCTTCCTTCATCGCCGCGCACGCTGCGTCAATAGCCTCCGTTTCACCGGAGATCACAATCTGCCCGGGGCAGTTGAAGTTAGCGGCAACCACTACTCCACTCTCCTGCGCTTCGCAAATCTCCACCACTTTTTCGTCGGGTAAGCCGAGCACGGCTGCCATCGTACCGGGATTAGCCTCACAGGCTGCTTGCATCGCTTGTGCGCGAGCGGACACCAATAACAAGGCGTCCTCAAACCGTAATGCGCCACATGCCACCAATGCGCTGAACTCTCCCAGACTGTGACCTGCTACCATGTCGGGTTTCTCGATAGTCATAAGACGCTGTGCCACTACCGAGTGCAAGAACACAGCAGGCTGTGTCACTTTGGTCTGTTTCAGATCATCCGCCGTGCCGGAAAACATCACCTCAGTGAGCGAGAAGCCAAGCAACCTGTCGGCTGCTTGGCATAACTCGCGCGCTTCTTTGTGCGCGTCATACAGATCTTTGCACATTCCCGGAAACTGGCTTCCCTGCCCCGGAAAAACAAACGCTTTCATC
>ODAI011190712.1_pt1 | contig 16139 bp, 10 predicted proteins | sample 1539321 | NCBI WGS metagenome assembly ODAI01 (sample SAMN02144231, study PRJEB22623) | gut metagenome | biome: sheep rumen | host: Ovis aries | place: New Zealand
CCCATGCTCATGTTCGGTGCGGTCATGTCCATCACCCAGGCATTCGGTGTCTGCGATGTCACAATGGCTCTCTGCGGATATCCCAGTACAGACTATGCGGCACGTACGATAGTAACTCACCTTTTCGACTATGGATTCTCGAGATTTGAGATGGGATATGCCTGCGCTATCGCAACCATCCTCTTCCTTATGATGATCCTGTGCAACAAAGCTATACAGAGCCTGCTCCGCAGAGTCGGAACCTGATGATCCGTTATCAGTCAGATAAAGAATAGTCAACAAAGACTTACAAATAATTAACCCGGAGACCAAAAATGAGTAAGAGCAAGAAGAGAAATAAAGCGGAAGAAAAGCCCTATCGCAAGCCGCTGATCAAGAAAAGAAAACCGAACCGCTCGGTGGCAGGAGATATAGCACTCTATATCTTCCTGGCTTTGGTTGCATATATTATGGCATTCCCCATCATCTATGCAGTCAATGCGGCATTAAAGCCCCTGGATGAGCTGTTCAAATTCCCGCCGACGATATTTGCCCAGCATCCTACGCTGGACAACTTCTCGGATCTCTTTGTTACCATGGGTAAGTCCTGGGTTACATTTACGAGATACCTTTTCAATACCGCATTCATTACATTTGCGGGAACAGCGGGACACCTTCTTATCGCTTCCATGGGCGCATTCGTTCTTGCCAAGTACGAATTCCCCGGCAATGCTGCATTCTTCAAGATCGTAACAGTTGCGATGATGTTCACGGGATATGTCACTCAGATCCCCAACTATATCCTCCTCAGCAAGCTCGGATGGATCGATACATACTGGTCGATCATCATCCCCGCATTCGCATCTCCCATGGGACTCTTCCTTATGAAGCAGTTTATGGAAGGACTTCCGACTTCACTCATCGAGGCTGCAAAGATCGATGGTGCGAACGAGTGGAGAGTATTTACCAAGATCGTTATGCCTAATGTTAAGCCTGCATGGATGACTCTTATCATCTTCTCCGTACAGGGACTTTGGAACAACAAGGCTGCTACATATATCTACTCCGAGGAAAGAAAGACCCTCGTATATGCGCTCCAGCAGATCCAGGCCGGCGGTATCGCCAGAACAGGACAGGGCGCAGCCGTACTTGTCGTTGTCATGGTAGTGCCCATCGCGATATTCATCTTCGCAGAGAGCCAGATCCTCGAGACGATGGCAAGTTCCGGACTTAAGGATTGATGACAGATCGGTTGGCAATATTACTGATAAATGGAGACCGGTATTAATATGAGATATCAAATGACTAAAAACGTAAAAACAGCCAGAGCGATAAAGGGTGCCGTATTTGTAATGTCGGGACTTATCGCTGCATCGACGGTGATAGGAGCGAATACGATCACTTCCGAAGCTGCGATGCATGAGCACGGCTACACATACAGATATGATTACTGGGAGGATGTTCAGGATTCCCCCGATGTATTCGCTGTAACCGGATCATATACCTCATCGGATCTTAAGCTTGATGTCGATATGAAGAATCCGACCGGCCTGTATACACACGGCAATAATCTCTACATCATGGATACGGCCAACAACCGTATCATCGAGCTCGAAAGGGATGACGATAAGAATTTCAAAGTAAGCAGGATAATCGATTCATTCAAGGGTGGAAGCGGAGCCAATACTTTCCAGAATCCTACCGACATGGCTATCTCCGAGGAGGGAAACTGGTTTATCGCAGACCGCGACAATGCCAGGATATTAAAGCTTGATGAGAATCTGAATTATATCATGGAATTTGGAAAGCCCGATGACTCTGCACTTGATCCCGGACTTGTATTCCAGCCTTCCAAGATAACCGTCGACACCGCAGAGCGTGTATATTGCGTTGCCAAAGGTATCAATAAGGGACTTTGCAAATATGAGGCTGACGGGTCTTTCTCGGGATTCGTAGGAGCCATGCCTGCTTCCTACAATCTCTGGGATTACATCTGGAAGAAGATAGCGACTCAGGAACAGCTCGCCAGGATGGCAGCATTCGTTCCTACCGAGTATGACAATCTCTACATGGATTATGAGGGATTCATCTACGCCGTTACCGGTAATGTAAAAGAAGAAGATCTCGACAGCGGCAAGGTAAGTGCGGTCAGAAAACTTAACCTCATCGGAAACGATATCCTCGTAAGAAACGGAGATTATGACAATTACGGAGATCTCTATTGGGGAGACGGAGGCGGACACCAGGGCCCTTCACTTTTCTCCGATGTTACTGTATTTGATAATGATATATATGTATGCCTCGACAAGAACCGCGGAAGAGCATTCGGATATGACGATCAGGGCAGGCTCATGTTCGCTTTCGGCGGAAACGGAAGCGAGGACGGATATTACAATTGGGCGATCGGCATAGAGCATATGGGAACAGATCTCTACATACTCGATCAGCAGACCGCTACTCTTACTTCATATTCACTGACCGAGTTCGGACAGCTCGTATTCCGTGCTATAGATGAGTTCGACCACGGTGATTACAATGCAGCCGGAGCTACCTGGGAAGAGGTTATGAAGCTTAACGGCAACTATGACCTCGCTTATATAGGCATAGGCCGTTCACTCCTTCGCCAGGAGAGATATAAGGAAGCCATGGAGTATTTTGAGATCAAGTATGATGCCGACAACTATTCCAAGGCATATAAGCAGTACAGGAAGGAATGGGTTGAGAGTCATATCGGTATCATAGTATTTGTGATAGTCATCATCTTCCTGGTACCCCTCGTAATGGGCAAGGTTAAGAAGATAAAGTGGGAGATCGACAAAGCCGAGAAGGCAGGCGAGATATAAAAGCGGATTAGGAGAAGGTTATGTACGCTAAACGCAAGACATATGTCAAAAACGAAAAGATGAATGAGTACTTAAACTCCCTGAGGTTTGCATTCTATTGCATGTCCCATCCGATGGACGGCTTCTGGGATCTGACTCATGAGAAGAGAGGATCGTACGCTGCGGCCAATACCATCCTTGTGCTGACGCTTATCGTGCGTATCATGAAGCTCAGATTTACGAGTTTCATATTCATCACCGTATATTGGGAGGAACTCAATATCTTCCTCTATATCGCAAGTATCATTTTCCCGCTTGCGCTCTGGGTAATAGGCAACTGGGCTTTGACGACGCTCTTTGACGGCAAGGGAAGGCTGGGACAGGTATATATGGCGACCTGCTACGGACTTCTTCCTTATCCCGTCATCCAGCTTCCGCTTATGCTCATTTCGAATGTGGTAACGGTCGATGAGTCCGAATTCTATTCGGTAATAAGCGCTATAAGCCTTGTATTCTGCGGTGTCCTCATCATCACCGCCATGGGACAGATACATGAGTTTTCCGGTGCCAAGAACATCCTGTTTACGATCGCTTCGCTTTTTGCGATGCTCGTAATGGTATTCATACTGCTCCTTTTCTTCAGTATGATCACACAGGGAGTCGCATATATCGTTTCGCTTGTAAGAGAGATGCTTTTCCGAATGTAGAACATCCGGTTAAATTGGAGAGATCATGAGTAAAGACACTAAGACTGCAAAAACAAAAAAACAGCTGACGGAGGCTCAGGTTGAACGCCGTGAAGCGATAAAGAGAGGATTGAAGGATTTCTTCACACCGCTCATCTTTATCGGAGTCATAGCGCTTGCCGTATTCCTTATCTTCAAATTCCAGAAGGGAGACGGAGAGGAGGAAGTAATTGAGATCCGTGCATACTCGGGAGACGAAAAGGAGATCGTACTTCAGAACGATGATCTTAAGCTTACTATGGATCCCACGACCACTCAGTTCTCGGTCAAGGTTAAGAAAACCGGAAAGGTGTGGTATTCGAATGCTCAGGATACCGATGCGGACGGCATAGCCCTCAATAATGAGAGAGACAGGCTTAATGCCACGATCGAGATCGCTTATTCCAATTCTTCCGGAGTTGATACATATCTTAATTCCTATGGTCATTCTGCCAAGAATGGTACCTATGACATTGTGACCGACGATGATTCGATAACTGTTAAGTACAGCATAGGAGACCTTGAGAAGGAATATGTCATCCCCGCAGTACTGACTCAGGAAACTTATGACAAATTCGTAAAGAACGGGATGGGCGCTTCAGAGAAGGAACTCGTAGATCAGTACTTTAAGAAGTATGACCCGAATAAGCTCGGCAAGAAGGATAATAAAGAAGAACTCCTCGAGAGATTCCCCGTGCTTGCGGAAGGAACTATCTGGGCTTTCCGTGCAGAGACCAAGGAGACTCAGAGAAAGAAACTCCAGCGCTACTTTGAGGAAGCGGGATTTACTTATGAGGATTATCTCGCCGCAAAGGAACTCGATACCGCTGAGAAGTCCAGCGACAAGCCTGTATTTAATGTAACTGTCGTATACAGACTCGAGGGCGATCAGCTCGTCGTGGAGGTACCTCTTAGCGAGATAGAGTCCAAGGAGGAATTCCCCATTTATTCACTCTCACCCCTTCCCTTCTTCGGAGCGGCGAGCAAGAATGAAGACGGATTCATCTTTGTACCCGAAGGCGGCGGAGCGCTTATTGACTTCAATAACGGCAAAACTTCCCTCAACGGATATTATGCAAATCTCTACGGATGGGATTACGGTATCTCGAGAGAGAGCCTTGTTCACGATACCAGAGTATACTTCAACACCTTCGGAATGTCCGAAGGAAAGGATTCATTCATATGCGTACTCGACGGAGCAAGAGCGTATGCGTCCGTACGTGCGGATATCTCAGGCAAGACTAACAGTTACAATACAGTAAATGCCATTTATACAATGCTCGCAAGAGAGCAGTACGATGTAACCGGTCTTTCACAGGGAGAAGTTTATTCCTATCTCTGGGAACTCCCCGATGAGACCATCACTCAGCGTTATCGCTTCGTAGCATCGGGCGATTATACCGACATGGCGAAGGAATATGCCGAGTATCTGAAGGAGACCTACGGAGACGCGTTCTCACTCCGTGACGATACTGCAGCTCCCGCATCCATAGAGATAATAGGAGCTATAGATAAAGTAAAACAGATAGTGGGAATACCCGTATCCAGACCTCTCACTCTTACCACCTACGATCAGGCTGCAGAGATGGTTTCCGAGCTTGAGAACAGCGGATTTAAGAATCTTTCCGTCAGACTCACCGGATGGTGCAACGGCGGTATCAAACAGAAGATATTGAGACATATCAGGCCTATAAGCGCTCTCGGAGGAAGCGGAGATCTTAAGAAGTTCGTATCGGGCGCACAGGCGAACGGAACGCAGGTATACCTTGACGGATCTGTAATGTATGAGCATGCAAGTAATATATTTAACGGCTTCTTCTCATTCCGCGATGCAGCGCGTTTTATCACCAAGGAGAGAGCAGAGCAGCACCAGTTCAGCCATGTAACATATGCGTCCAGAGAGTTCGCAGAGAGCTATTATCTGCTTCACGCCGGACTTTCGGAGAAGATGGCTGACAACCTTCAGAACTATGCGACTAAGCGCAGTACCGGAGTATCCTTCTCCGATATAGGAAAGGATCTCGCTGCGGACTATTACAGGAAGGACTTCACCAGCAGACAGGAAGCTCTCGAGAATAATGAAGCTCGTTTCAAGAGTCTCTATGAGAGCGGAACTCCCTTCATGACCCAGATGGGTAATGAATATGCTGCCGTTTACAGCGATATGGTATCCGGAATGGATCTCAATGGAAGCGAATATACCATTCTTGATGAACATATCCCCTTCTATGAACTCGCCATCCACGGATATGTGGACTATACGGGAGAGCCCATAAACCTCTGCGGCGATGCTGAGGAGCAGCTCCTTATCAGCGCCAGATACGGCGCGGGACTTTCGTATGCATTCATGAAAGCAGATGCTTTCGTCACCCAGAAGACCATGTACAGCGAGCTCTACGGTGCAAGCTATGATTCCTGGAAGGACAGAGCGGTAGAGACTTACACCCGTTACAATAACGAGATGGGACATGTCTTCAATATGGAGATGACGGGATATAAGAATCTCGCTTCAGAGGTATCTGTCACCGAGTATGCCGACGGCACCAAGGTGTATGTCAACACGGGATTTAATGATTACAACGCAGGCGGAGTAAATGTTCCCGCGCGCGACTATGTGGTAATAAAGTAAGGAGACTGTGAAATGGCTAAGGTTAAGCGCAAGAAATATGTCGGACTTCAAAAGAAAAAGGCGATATCGGGCTACTTTTTCATAGCTCCTTTCATCATCGGCTTCCTGGTATTCATGGTTAAGCCACTGATCCAGTCGCTCTACATGAGCTTCTGCAATGTCAATGTAGGTGCAGGACAGTTCGATCTCGTATGGGCGGGATGGAACAATTACTACGCGGCATTCAGACTTGATACGAGCTTCTCACAGCTTCTTACGGAGAGTGTCTTCAATATGGTCGTCTATACTCTGGCGATCATGGTATTCTCTTTCTTCGTAGCACTCATCCTCAATCAGAAGTTTAAGGGAAGAGCATTGGTAAGAGCGATATTCTTCCTGCCCGTTATCCTTTCCTCGGGTGTAATGCTCGGAGTAGAAACGGACAATGCGGTTATGCAGAGTATGCAGCAGGCAATACAGGATTCGGCTTCCAATGTCAGCATTACAGAGACCATCCAGGTAGTCCTCAGAACGGCAGGAGTTGGAGTCAGGGCATTCGAGACCGTATTCGATATCATCGACAATATCTATGATGTTGCTATAGCATCCGGTATACAGATCATCATCTTCCTCTCGGGTCTCCAGACCATACCCGCCAGTATGTATGAGGCTGCACAGATAGAGGGATGTACCGCATGGGAGAGTCTCTGGAAGATCACATTCCCGATGATATCATCCATATTCCTTGTCAACTGGTTCTATACCATAGTCGACTACTGTATGAGAAGTGACAGTAAGATGATGGAGAAGATACAGGGTATCATGATCCTGCAGCTTAATTACGGTTTGGCATCTGCGATGTCCTGGGTATTTTTCCTGGTAGTATTATTATTTGTCGGCATCACCTCGGCACTTATTTCCAGAGGAGTTTATTACTATGAGTAAGTCTAATGCGAGAAAAATGAAATGGAGTGAGTTCCGGGAGAGAAATAAGAAATCCGGCGGCTATCTCCTTAAGAAAAAGACAATGGATGTCGGAGTATCTCTGGCAAGGTTTATTCTCCTTTTCGGAATGTGCTTTATGATCCTTCAGCCCATTCTGGAGAAGATATCGGTCAGTCTGATGTCGCTGGATGATGTTTACAATCCGGTCGTAATCTCGATACCGACCAAATTCATTACGGAAAACTATAAGATAGCTTACGGCGGAATGAGATATGCGACCGGTATCAAGAATACTCTTGTGGTATCGATCACCATAGCGATCGTACAGGTAGCTATGTGTACTCTGGTAGGGTATGGCTTTGCGAGATTCGAGTTTCCTTTTAAGAAATTCTGGTTCGGATGTGTAATGGCTATGATCCTCATTACGCCTCAGACCATCTCCACATCGCTCTATCTGCACTTCAGATTTTTCGATATATTCGGACTGAAGCAGATGATAACCGGCGAGCCTTGGAACCTTCGTAATTCGACTCTGCCTTACTATCTCATGAGCCTTGGCTGCACAGGACTTAAGAACGGACTGTATATATTCCTCATCAGACAGTTCTTCAGGAATGTTCCCGGAGATCTCGAGGAGGCTGCATATGTCGACGGACTCGGCACATTTAAGACCTTTATCAGGATAATGCTTCCCGAAGCCAAGCCCATCATCACGAGCTGCTTCCTGTTCTCATTCGTATGGCAGTGGACAGATGTATTCTATACGAGAATGTTCCTCGGAGGAAAGGTATTCCTCAGCACTTCGCTCAGCGGCTTTGCGGACGGAATAGGAGCATATGTCGGAACATCGAGCGGCAACGGAGGCCCTGTGGCACTGGCTCCCGCATATGTCAATCAGCTCCTCTCGACAGCGATACTGCTTGTGATCGCGCCCCTTATCATACTGTATCTCTTCGCACAGAGAGCGTTCGTCGAGAGCATAAGCAGTACCGGTATCAAGATGTAGTATTTATTTGACATATATGATATAATATATTGTGTTATAACCCGCTGTCAAAGCGGCGGATTATATAACTGCGGTTCACAGAGAATCGCCATTTCATAAAGGAGGAAATATTATGAAAAAGCACGTAACCAAAAAGGTTGCCGTTGCAGTTACCATGGCTTCCATGATAATGAGCATGACGGCATGCGGCGGAAGCGAGCCTGCAGCTCCTGCAGAGCCTGCAACTCCTGATACCAATCCGGATGTTCAGACTCCCGCAGAGCCTGAAGAGGAGCCCGCTCCTTACACCGTACTCAACGATCCCAAGACCGGCAAGCCTTATGACCTTGGCGGCATGGAGATCATCTGCCGTAACTGGTGGAGCCCTGAAGATGGTTCCGCTCAGCACGAGGCAACCACTCAGTTCGAGGAGGACGTTCTCGCTTACCACGAGTGGCTCGAGAAGGAGTACAACTTCACCTTCAAGTACTGTGGAGGACTTGGATGGGGAGCCGGTATCACCGATGAGTTCACTAAGTATGCTACTGGAGGCGAAGATGATCAGGCACTCCTCTTCACTCTTCCCGACGGATTCCAGGGACCCGCATTCTTCTCAGGCCTTTGCTGGGATTGGCAGCAGTTTGACACTGTAGATCTTAGCGACATCAAGTACAAGAAGAACCCTGTTACCGAGTACTCAACCTTCGGTGACAAGACCTTCGGCGTACTTGCTGGAGACGCAGAGATCGGAAACGTTATCTACTTCAACCGTCGTATCCTTGAGGAAGTCGGAATCGATCCCGACAGCATCTACGATAAGGTAGAGAACGGTGAGTGGACCTGGGACGCTTTTGAGGATATGCTCAAGACCGTTCAGGCTTACGACAAGGATGGCAACGGAGAGGCTGACTACAAGGCACTTTGTGCTAACGGCGTAGGCGCTGCAATCACTACCGCTGCTCTTGGAAACGGCGGAAACATCATTGATAAGGACGCTGACGGACATCTTTCATCCAAGATTGAGGATGCTAAGACCGTTGAGGCTGCTGAGTTCGCATACAGGATCGTTAAGGATTACTTTATGAACTGGCACGATCCCGCTGTATGGGATGACTATCGTACCACTTACCAAGACGGAAAGGGCGCTTTCATGATCGAGGAAGGTTATGCAGGACAGACCTGGAACTTCGTTGGTGCTTGTGAGGACGAGAGCGGATGCGTACCTTTCCCCACCAAGGACGGAAAGAACTTCGTCACCACCGTACACGGCAACATCATCGTAATGCCTAAGGTTTACGATATCGAGAAGGCTCGTCTCATTGCATTCGCTTATGATGCATGGGAGACCCTCCCTGTTGGATACGAGGATTACAACTCTCAGGCTGCTGAGTTCAACGCTTATCACCTTGATGAGAAGGGAATCCAGACCGAGTTTGACATGCAGAAGGCTATCAAGGCTAACTATGCAGGATATGCTCCTGACCTTGAGATCTCCAGCCCTCTTGACGGTGCTACCTGGTCAAACGTATACTTCGCTAACTTCGACGGAACCAAGACCGTTTCTGAGATCAACGATTCGTTCCACGACAAGTATGAGCAGGTTCTTAGCGATTGGAATGCTACTCTCGATGCTATGGAGTAATCCATACCATTAGAATCAGATTCTAAGTAAGAACGATCCCCCGCAGAGTGATCTGCGGGGGATTTTTTTGCACTTCACAAGAGTATTAAAAATGTCTGAATTTGTTGATATTATTGTATTTTCGCCATATAATATAATAGTACGAAAGTGAGGATTTTTCATGGTACAGGCACGGTTTCATCTGCCGGGATTAAGATATAATTTCCCTCTCAATATGCTCTGGGTCAGCCTCTTAAAGCAGCACCCCGAGTACTTCCGCGAAGGTGTGGAGATCGCATCCTTTTTCGGATGCTTTCCTTTTGCACTCTGGAACGGCGGAAGAGAGATAGATCCGAATGATCAGTGTGATGCGGGATTTATCACCGGTGTCATTAAGACTATCAATAATGCGGGTATCCCTGTCAGATATACCTTTACCAATCCTCTTATAACGGAGGAGGATCTGGATGATCCTTTCTGTAATTTCTGTATGCAGGCAGGAGCGGATCATAAGAATGAAGTCCTCGTATTCTCCCCCCTTCTGGAGGAGTATATCAGGAAGAATTACCCTACGTATGCGATCGACTCCACGACCTGCAAGGAGATAAAAGATATAGATGCTCTGAATGAAGAGATGGAAAAGGATTACAAATATGTCGTCCTTGATTATAACCTGAACGGCAAATGGGATATGATCGAGAAGATCACTCATCCCGAGAAACTTGAAGTCCTTGTCAATGCGACCTGTACGCCCAACTGCCCCAGACGCGGTGAGCATTACCGTGATATCGCGAAGAGGCAGAAGATAATACTCGAGAACAGAAAGCTTCCTCCCGAGAAGAGAAAGCCTGTACCCGGTTGGGAGTGTAAGTACGGTGTTGAAAATACCGTATACACCATACAGAAGTATCCTACGGTTATTAAACCGGATGAGATATGGGATGAGTATATCCCAAGGGGAGTTGTTAATTTCAAGATAGAGGGACGCACGGGTAATCTCTTTAATCTTATCGATACGTATTGTCTGTATATGCTTAAGCCCGAATGTATAAATGAAGTCCGCTTCCAGATAACCCGCAATCTCGAGCAGAGCGGTATTATTTCAGTGCACGGACCGAGGCCTGCAAAGTGGCCCTGAGGTCCGAAGATAGGAAGCGTTAGCAGTATTATGTTCAGATTCCCCATTATTAAAATGCATAAAGAATATATCAAAGCAACCTCGATACTTCTGTCGGGAGTGCTCTTCTTTGGTGCGTGCGGAAAGCAGGCGCCGGAAGAGGAAGAAATCGTAGTCGAGCAGTCCGATGAATCGACCACATACAGAGTATTTGCCGTAGAAGTGGGAGATGTCATCAAGACGGAAAAGATAAGCGTATCTTACAAGCAGAGCGCTGAGCAGGAAGTGTCATTTTCTCTTGCGGGCCGAATGGTAGACAAGGTCTATGTGAACGAGGGAGATACTGTCAAAAAAGGAGACCTGCTTGCGGAACTGTCAGCGGACGATCTCGAGAAACAGATCGCGGATCTCGAGTATAGCATTAACAAGACGCAGACACTCCTTAAATACCTGGATCTCGAGGAGGAGAATGCCAAGACAGAAGCGGAGCTTAACGCTCAGGCACGCGCTCTCGGACATGCATCGAATGAGGATATACAGAAGGCCAGAGAGTCTGCAGGCAAGAAATACGATCGTCAGAGACAGGATTACAATGACAGCCTCGAGTTCGACATGATGAAGCTTAATAAGCTAAAGAGCGAATTATCGGGAAGCAGACTGAGGGCAGGCATCTCGGGAACTGTCCGCAGACTTAAGAAGAATCTCGAAGGATCGACTTCTCATAAGGACGAAGTGATCATGACGATACTCGACGGTACGGGTGGAATGTTCGAAGCTAAGTCGGCGGAGTATGCGGATCTCTTAAGCGGCAGCGAATCATTTACTGTCAACATAGCATACGGAGATGCGAAGGGAGATTACATCGTATCACCCTCAGAGCCCGATAAGTGGACGGACAGTCAGCTCTTTGAGATCGTGGCCGGCCCCGAAGATGCACAGCTGGAGGTTGGTTCCATAGGTACGCTCGTGCTTACTCTTGAGAGCAGATCATCAGTCCTTCGGATCCCCAATCAGGCAATACATCAGGCTGATGATAAATTCTATGTATATATGTCCGATGATGAAGGCATGCGCGTCGTGAAGTGGATAGAAGTCGGTGTCATCGGAGATGATTATACCGAGATAATAAGCGGACTTTCGGAAAAGGATCAGGTACTGCGTTGAAGACATCAATAATTAAAAACAGAATATTTGCGATGGGGCTTTCGGCAGTGATGATCCTGTGCACAGCAGGGTGTGGTAATTCTGCAGCAAAAGGATCCGCAGAGGAGATACCTGAGCTTTTAGACCCTGTCATCCAGAGCGTCAATACCATGCCTGCGGAATACAGAAACCTCTACAATACCAAAGTGTATGAGGGTGTGGTCAGCATGGATATCACTGAGTACTCATACAGCAGTTCTCAGAATTTCTCTGCTTACGGCAAGCTCCCCGGGGAGAGTGTATCGTCAGGGGATGCACTCATTACAGGCAATACCGAGAAAAAGGATGAAGAGATCAGGAAACTTCAGGACCGGATAGCGGAATTTGATGAAAGCTATCAGAAGAAGATCCTTGAGATGCAGGAAGATTACAAGGAGCTTGGATATAAGATAAACAGTGCACGTGATAAGCATGAGATCTACCAGGGATCGGAGCCGGCATATCTCGATCCGGCTACGGGAAGAGAGTCCGCAGCACATGCCAAGTGGGTAGCAGAGAGCTATCAGGCGATGATCAACTTCAATCTTGCTACTCTCAACAAGGAGAATCAGGAGATAGCGATAGCGAAATATGTCGAGACTTACGAGCTCGACAGAGCGCATATGGAAGACAGCCTCGCAAGACTGGGCAAGCAGAAAAATATGACGAATCTCCTGTCACGCAGTTCGGGAAATGTGGTTGCGGTGGGATTCTATGATGCGGGTGCGCTCATCTCCAGAGGCAAAGCAGCAGCCGCTGTGGGAGACCTTGATCACAAAGTCATACTCACGGAGTATATCAGCAAGAATGATCTCACCAGAGCAAAGGATGTATATGCATTTGTTAACGGCGAAAGATATGAAGTAAATGTCAGAGAACTGACCAGTGAAGAATACAGCAGGATCAAGGACAGGGACGGATCGGTTTATTCAACATTTGAGGTGGAGGATCCCGAAGGGAAACTTAATCTCGGAGACTATGCGGTGGTTGTGGTTGCTTCGGATGCATACGAACATGTACTCTGCGTTCCCACCGATGCGATCCAGAAAGATGATGAGGGAACCTATGTATATACTGTAGGATCCGCAGGTGAGAATATCCGCAAGAATGTCAGCATTGGCAAGAAGGACGGAAATTTCACCGAGATAGTATCGGGACTTGAAGAGGGAGAAAAGGTTCTCACGGATCAGAATGTCCGTGAAGTAAATAAGACTACGACTGTGGAATATGGCTCTGTAAGCGGTAAATTCTCCACCGCAGGATATCTGTTCTATCCCGCAGGCGAGTGGCAGACCAGTCCGGTTGAGCTCGGTACAGTATATCTTAAAGAGATGTGCGTATCTCTCAACGAGCATGTCACCAAGGGACAGGTGATCGCCAAACTTGAAGTTGTTCCCGACACCATAGAGATAGCAAAAAGGGAGAGAGAACTCCAGAGACTGATGGAGAGATTCGCTGAGACCGTAAAGGAGAGGGAGGACTGCGGAGATCCTCCTGACTATGACGAAGTATGGAAAGCTACAGCCAAGGCTCTGGACAAGTCGATACAGACTCAGGCTGAAAAATATGCCGATAAGGCGGAAGAACTCGAGAAATACAAAAAGTATTCCGGTGTGATAAGCATAACCGCACCCTATGACGGAATAGTAACATCCATCCAGGAGAGAGAGGACGGAAGCCTGGTCTTCTACAAGGATAAGCTTGCCATGATATCCAAGGAGGATAAGAGCTTCGTCATCATAGAGGATAAGGGTGGTGCGCTCTCATACGGCAATCGTGTGAACATCACCTATAAGAAGGACGGACAGGATATCAAAGCTGAAGGAACCGTAGTTACGGCTTCGCAGCGCGCACTTAGCGCGGACCTCAGAAATCAGGTGGCACTGATAAGAGTGGATGCGGAAAGTTTCGCCGAAATGGCAGGAAGCAGCGTGACTTCCACGGGATATTGGAACAGAAATATGTTTACGGTTTCCACGGACACAAATGTGATGAACGATGTGCTTGTTGTGCCGAGGAAATGCGTTACTACCATAAACGGATCGACATATGTTACGCAAGTGTTTGATGACGGAACCGGGAAACTTGTGCCCTTTATCGCCGGAGGATCAGATTCGGCGAATTACTGGGCTGTCAGCGGACTTACGGAGGGAATGAAGATATGTTTGGAATGATGCTCCGTAAGTTTTGGAATAAAAAAGGTCTTAACTTCTGCCTGCTCGTGGGATGTATCCTGCTTATCGCAACGGCAGTGAGCTTCCCTCTGTACAGATCCGCAGCGTATGATCTTATGCTGGAGGAACAGCTTGGCGGATATCAGAGATCCACGGGTAAATGGCCCATGGTCATCAATGCCATGATCTCCGCGAGGAAGGATCCCGAAGGAAAGACGATCACCAAGATGGAAGCTTTTTCGGAGAATGTTTATTCCGAACTTGGTGTCAAAAAGAAAGAGACAGTCGAATACTATTACAACAATACCGATTTCTTTGAAAGTGAGATGAACAGATCAGACTCCGGACAGCTCAGTCTCAGAGCCGGTATGTTAAGCAACCTTGAATCAAAGGTTAATATCATAGCGGGAGAGAGTTACTCCGAGTCGGGATACAGTTCCGACGGAGCGGTCGAGGTCATCATCAATCAGGACTGCATGGGCGATCTGGGCCTCCTCCTCGGTGAGACGGTAAGATCCGACGGCGTGAAATTCCCCGACGGAAGTCCTGCCAGACTTAAAGTGGTAGGCGTGTTCGAACCAATAGACAGGAAGGACCCGTACTGGCAGATGTACCCCACGGATCTGCGTGCGACGCTTTTCATACGTTCCGATGTGTTCAAGGAGCTCTTTACCGGAGTGAATGCGTCCAAGAGATCGCTTACATGTATTTATTATTCGATCATAGATTATGAGAGCGTAAGAGCCGATCAGATCCAGTCCATCGTGGATAAGACCGATTACATGTTGAATTCGGGATCGTACAAGAGCGTTCTCAAGAAGCCCGTATATCCCGAACTCCTTGATGAGTATCTTCGCAAGGAAAATCGTATATCGGCAACGCTTGCAATACTTATGATCCCCATCATGGTAATGCTTGCGGCGTTCCTTTTCATGATCTCGGGTCAGATGTATGCACTCGAGAGATCTGAGATATCGGTAATAAAGAGCAGGGGCGGAAGCAGTATGCAGATCCTGGGACTTTATCTCGGACAGAGTCTGCTCCTTTCGATATTCGGTGCACTCTTCGGTATACCGCTTGGATCGCTTTTTGCAAGATTCCTGGGAGCTGCGAGGAACTTCCTTGAGTTTGATTTCTCCAAGCCGCTTAATGTGAAATATACAGGACAGGGATTCCTCTTTGCGGGTGTGGCAATGGCGGTAACGCTTCTGTCGCTGACGATCCCTGCATTAAAGCACAGCAAGGTCGGCATAGTCGAATTAAAGCACAGCAGAAGATCCGATAAAAAGAAACTCTGGGAGATCGTATACCTTGATCTGATCCTTATCGGACTGTCGCTGTACGGATGGTGGTCATTCGGAAGAAATTCCCAGAGCATGTCGGAGAGTGTCCTTGCCGGAAAGGGACTGGATCCCCTTCTCTATATCAGTTCATCACTTTTCCTTTTGGGATGCGGACTTCTTTTCTTAAGACTGTGGCCTAAGTTTGTTAAGCTCATCTTCCTTGTGGGAAAGAAGAGATGGAATCCGGCTGTATATGTATCATTCAGAGAGACAGAGAGAGACGGAGCAAAGAGAAGATCCATAATGCTCTTCCTCATCCTCACCATAGGACTCGGAATGTATCACTCGGGTGTCGCGAGGACCATACTTGAAAATGCTGTTGAGAACAGACAGTATCTCGACGGAACAGACATCATCATGAGAGAAGTATGGACCGAGATGATCGGTGAGAACGGAGAGAATCTGGGGACTTACTTTGAACCTGATTATTCCAAGTATGCTTCGATGCCTTTTGCATCGTCATATACCAAAGTGGTTGTAGGAGAAAAAGGAACCGTATCCTCAAGCGGAGAGAAGGGTAAAGTCACCGTATACGGTATCCACACCAAGGAGTTCGGACAGCTGACTTCCCTGAGGCGAGACCTTACTCAGGAGCATTATTATGCTTATCTTAATAAGCTTGCTGTCGTACCTGACGG
>ODAI013054145.1_pt1 | contig 16139 bp, 16 predicted proteins | sample 1539321 | NCBI WGS metagenome assembly ODAI01 (sample SAMN02144231, study PRJEB22623) | gut metagenome | biome: sheep rumen | host: Ovis aries | place: New Zealand
AGGAGCATGATGCCACAAAGCGACAAGAGCCATACAAGACCGACAACTTCCAGCTCTTCCCGAGTCTCTTCCTATCGTATCAGCTCACCGAGAACGACCAGCTGCAGCTCAACTGGACGCGACGTCTGCGCCGACCGTGGGGTGGCGAGCTGAACAGTTTCAAGGATACGCGCGACGCTTCGATGGTGAGCTTCGGTAATCCCGAGCTGACGCCCGAGTTCAGCAACTCCTATTCGCTCAACTACCTGAAGACCTTCGGCGAGCATTCGTTCCTCCTCAGCGCCTACTACCGCCCCACCACCGACGTCATCCAGCGCGTCAGATGGCAGAGCAGCGTGGACGGCGTGATGTACCAGACGAGCAAGAACGTGGCCAAGAGCACAAGCACGGGATTGGAGCTGACGATGAAGAACCGCCTGTTCAAGATCCTCGACATCAACACCAACGCCAACTACTACTACTACAAGCTCAACGGCTTCTCATATCTCATCGACGGACAGACCATCACGGGCGAGAGCGACGACAACTTCACATGGAACATGCGCTGCCAGGCCTCCATCATCCTGCCCTACGACATCTCCATACAGGTGACCGGCAACTACCGTGCACGCCAGGTCATCACACAGGGATACCGCAAGGCCAACTACGGCATGAACATCGGCGTGCGGAAGAACTTCTTCGACAAGAAACTCACCGTCAGCCTCAACTGCCGCGACGTCCTCGACAGCCGCAAGTGGGAAACCTATACCAGCGGACCCACCTTCAACCGTCACCAGAAAAACTGGCGCGGCGGCCGACGCTTCCAGCTCAACGTATCGTGGAACTTCGGAAACATGAAACAGAAGAAAGCCGAGGAAGGCGAAGGACAGCCGGGCCAGGGCGACAACAACGGCCTCGACAACGGCGGCTTCGGACAAGGCGGCGGTGGCGACGAGTAGAAAAAGGCTTACGATTGTTGCGCGTATCAGAGTTTTTTTCTATCTTTGCAACGTCGTTCCACCGATAATAACAACCTAAGGAAAGAAGCACTATGATAAGAAGATTGGCAACTATCGCACTGCTGGCCGCTGCTCTGACGACCCAGGCACAGACTGGTTTCGACACACCCGTGAAGCAAATGATCGAGCTGATGGCTCCCGGATGGAACCTCGGCAACACCATGGAGGCCGGCAACAACGCAAACAACTTCACCAACAAGGGCGGTCTGGGCGCCGAGACGTCGTGGCAACAGACCAAGACCACGCAGCAGCTCATCGACTACGTGAAAGCCCGCGGATTCAAGTCCGTCCGCATTCCCTGCGCATGGGTCATGGGACATCTCTCCGACGGCAACAACTATACCATCGACCCGCAGTGGATGGCACGCGTGAAGGAAATCGTAGACTACTGTCTGCAGGCCAATCTCTACGTCATCATCAACGACCACTGGGACGGCGGATGGCTGGAAAACCACATCGCCGACACGAATATCAACACCATCAACAAGAACAAAACCATCCTGCATGCGCTGTGGACACAGATTGCCACGGCCTTCCGCGACTACGACGAGCGGCTGCTCTTCGCCGGACTGAACGAGCCCAACGCCGACAACCAGAATGCCACGAACAACCTGGTGCAGTACGAGCAGGTGTTCATCGACGCCGTGCGCGCCACGGGAGGCAACAACACACGCCGCGTGCTCGTCGTTCAAGGCCCGTCGACCAACATCGACCACACCTGCAACTTCATGAAGGACAACCTGCCGCACGATTCGGCCGAAGGACGGTTGATGATTGAAGTGCACTACTACAACCCCTGGCAGTTCTGGGGAATGGAGAAAGATGAGAGCTGGGGAAAGGTGTTCTACTACTGGGGTGAGGGCAACCACCACCCAGGATCGCAGCACAACGCCACCTGGGGCGAGGAAGCCGACATGCGCAGCCAGCTGCAGAAGATGAAGACGAACTTTGTAGACAAGGGCATTCCCGTCGTCATCGGCGAGTTCGGTGCCAACTGGCGCAACATCTCCAACCTCTCGGGCGAGAGTCAGGAGAAGCACAACGCCTCCATCAAGGCGCACTATCGCGAACTGCACCGCCTGTGCAAGGAGCTTGGCGGCATGGCTCCCTACACGTGGGACATCAACGTGGCCAACCAGAACGGAACGAAGGGCATCATGACGCTCATCAACCGCAGCAGTCTCTCCATCTACGGCACGTACGCCATGGAGGGCATCAACGAGATTTATCCGGCTCCCGGCTCCGATCCGTCGGGCATCAAGGAGACGTCGGCCGACAGTCGGCAGTCATCCGCCATTTACAACCTGCAGGGCATGAAGGTGGCCGACAGCAGCCATCAGGCCGATCTCTGCAACGGTATCTACGTGACCAACGGGCGGAAATACGTTAAAAGGCGAACTCGGCAGTAAGTCCCCACTTCATCATGTTTCCCTTATCAGAACCCTCCAGAGACTTGTACCAGTCAGCATGCAGTCGGGCATAGTGCTTGCCTACTGCCATCTGAGCGCCGGCACCGAGATAGATACCATAGTGTGAAGTATTGTCCCATGACACATCCACAATGGTTTTGGACATGTAGTTTCTGGTTTCATGGTTTCCAAAATGCAGCACGTAGAATCCTCCGCCACGGACAAGAGGGGTGATCTTCGCTTTGCCAAAGCGTTTCACCACGCCGATAGCGAACGTCACCCTGCCTTTTTCATACGATGTCAGCGACGGCTCATGACCTCCGAGGACGTTGGTATGATGTTCAAACTTGGTCTTCGGAGAAAACGCGACACCTAATTCTACGCTGCCGCCCTTCATCGCCCGTTCGATACCGACCTCCACGCCGATACCCACTTCAAAGGCACCGCCATGATAGTTCTCGTCAGGCAAGTTCTGAAAGTCGGTCCGCTCATGGGAATAATAGGCAAAGCCCGTGAAGATCTTGACATGCGTTGACATCTTGTCGGATTCTTCCTTGTATTCATACACCATGCACGAGCCGCCGTCGGTGCAAACGTCGTTGTGATAGTCGCGCACAACGTCGACAAGCTTCTTTCTCGACATATTGTCTTCACTCATGTTGTTAACAGCTTTCCATGAGTCCTTCAGCAGCAGCTTCACTTTTCCGTATTGTTCTTTCTTCTCTTGCAGACGTTCTTTCTCATCTTGAATGGATGAAGAAGTCAGGAATGCTCTGCTGGTAAGCTGTGCCATCTCACCATCCTCGCGCTCGAAGAAGAAGTATTCATCATATTTGTCGGCCACGCAGTACAGGTTCATCTTACCCTGAACCAAGAACTCGGCAAAGAACAGTTGCGAACTGCCGAAAAGATTCAGTCGGCGCGTGACGAAATACTTTCCGTTGTTGTCGAACCTGAAGCCCTCGATGTCGCCCGGCTTGTATGTCTTCCCCTCACTATCTCCCTCAGGCCAGAAGTCACATTGTTTCGACAGCCGCTCGTTGGTACGGAAGTCTATGATTCCCCTGATCGTATCACCGTCGTTTGTGATGATATATCCCGGTTTGGGGTTCGTTTGCGCCATTGCCACAGTGGCCGAAACAGCCAACAGGAAAAACAAAACACTCTTTTTCATCGTTTTATTCACTTTTTTTAATTCTTCACTTTTCACTCCTCCCTTTTCACTTTTTAAAATCCCCGCATGCCATTGTGCTGCAAGCGGCCTGCAAAGGTACAAACAAATTCTTGAACAGCAAAAGATTTAATATCAAGAATCATCGGCTTAAACATATATACCATTATTATTGTCGTTGCCATAGCATTTTTTTCCGCAACTTGTTTCGTCGTTTGGTAACTTTTTAATACTTTTGCATCGGAAACATCTTTACCCATTCATTCACCGTATATATAAAATGGAGAAAAACAACGATCTGGAGTCCTTGCAGCAAGAGGTACAACGGCTCACCGAGGAGAACGCAACGCTCATCGAAGCCAACGAGAAGCTCATCGCACGCAACATGATGCTGGCCGAAAAGCTCGACATCTACTACGAGGTGCGGCGGCGCGTCGACTGGCTCAAGGAGCTCATACGCCGTCACCGCGAGCTCATGGTGCAGGCCGACCTGCGCGACGACGAGGAGCTGCTGGCCATCATCGAAGCCCGCATCGAGGAGGACAACATCCCCATACCGCCCGAATTCGGACTCAAGGAGGTGGCAGAGCTCGTGGGAACCACGCAGACACGCATCGCCGACCTCTTCAAGACGAAGACCATCTACCACAGCGTGGACAAGTTCCTCGACTTCCTACGACTGATGCGCGCCCTCCGCATGCTCAAGGAGAACCCCAACTACAGCATCGAGGCCATCGCTCAGGAGGCCGGCTTCAACACCGTGCGCACCCTGAACCGCAAGATTCAGGAGGCCATCGGCATCACGCCGCGGCAATATCGCGATATTACCAACCCCGAGGAGCAGTGATTAGCGAGATTCGAGGTACGAAGGTACGAGGTGCGAAGGTGCGAGATTACTCTCAAGTCATGAAACCTCTATAGGTATTCTCGTACCACCGAACCCCCGCCCCACGAAACCCGAACCCCCGTACCACCGTACCACCGAAAAATAATAAGAATATGGAAAAGAAAAAAATAGTGGTGCTCACCGGCGCCGGCATGTCGGCAGAGAGCGGTCTGAGCACCTTCCGCGATGCCGACGGACTGTGGGAAAACTATCCCGTGTCGCGTGTGGCCACCCATGAGGCGTGGGAAGACGACCCCGTCTACGTGAACAATTTCTATAACATGCTGCGCTCACAGCTCGTAGAGAAGAAGCCCAACGAAGGTCACCGCCTCGTGGCAGCCCTCGAAGAGAAGTACGATGTCGTCGTCGTCACGCAGAACGTGGACAACCTGCACGAGATAGCAGGCTCATCGAACGTCATCCACCTCCACGGCGAGCTGATGAAAGTGTGCTCAAGCCGCGATGTCGACGACCCGCGATACATACGAACCCTGCAGGCTCCCAACCTCACAGTGGCACCGGGCGAGAAAGCCGGCGACGGTTCGCTCCTCCGACCCTACATCGTCTTCTTCGGCGAGGGCGTGCCCAACATCTCGCAGGCGGCCTACGAGGCACAGCAGGCCGACATCTTCATCATCATCGGAACCTCGCTCAACGTCTACCCCGCCGCCGGACTCGTGCAGTACGTCACACCCGGACGCCCCATCTACCTCATCGACCCGAAGGCCGTCAAGGCCGGACCCAACGTCCAACACATCATGAAGGGTGCCTCGGAGGGAATGAAGGAACTGACTGCCATCTTGATGAAAGGATAGAAGGTACGGGAGGCGGAGGTGCGAAGGTGCGTGGTACGAGGTGCGAGGTGCGTGGTACGAGGTGCGAAGGTACGAGGTGCGAGGTGCGAAAGTACGAGGTACGAGATTAGCCTCAAGTCATGAAACCTCTATAGGTATTCTCGCACCACCGAACCACCGTACCGCCGACCCCCGCCCCCTAAACTTCCCAGATAAAATAAGCAAACGATGAAACTTACCCCAAAAGAACTTTACAAGGAGCTCCACGACTATGTGGTGATCCTTTTCGGACTGATGAGCTACACTATCGGATGGGTGGTGTTCCTCCTCCCCAACAACATTGCCACGGGAGGCGTGCCGGGCATCTCCAGCATACTCTACTGGGCATCGGCCGTCCCCGTGCAGGCCACATTCTTCGCCGTCAACGCCGTGCTCCTCGTCCTCGCCCTGAAGATCCTCGGACTGAAATTCTGCCTGAAGACCATCTACGGTGTCGTCATGCTCACCATCATCCTCTCCCTGTTCCAGAAAATCGTGGGCGACCTACACCTGCTCAAGGACGAACCCTTCATGGCCGCCGTACTCGGAGGATGCTTCTGCGGCATCGGCATCGGACTGGGACTGAGCTGCAACGGTTCATCCGGCGGCACCGACATCGTCGCTGCCATCATCCACAAATACAAGGATATCTCCCTCGGACGACTCATCCTCATGGTCGACCTCCTCGTCATCACCAGCTCCTACGTCGTGCTGCGCGACTGGGAGCGCGTCATCTACGGATACGTCGTGCTCTTCATATCGTCATTCGTCGTCGACCAGGTGGTCAACTCAGCGCGACAGAGCGTGCAGTTCTTCATCATCTCCGACCGCTACGAGGACATCGGGCACGCCATCAACACCGGAGCTCACCGAGGATGCACCGTCGTCAACGCCACCGGATTCTATAGCGGACGCGAGACGAAGATGCTCTTCGTGCTGGCCAAGAAGAGCCAGAGCTCGCTCATCTTCCAGATCATCCACGAGCTCGACCCCAAGGCTTTCGTCTCCCAGAGCGCCGTCATCGGCGTCTACGGCGAAGGCTTCGACGCCTTCAAGGTGAAAGCCAACAAGAACATTCCCAAACGGCACGAGGAAATCAACCGAGAGCTGTGATCAAGGAAAGTGGAGAGTGCGGGATCAGAAGGAAAGAAGTATAACATGCTACCGAACGCAACTGAAGCCGCGATAGTTGAATAACGATTCAAGTACGAAAAAACAGGACAAAAAGGTGAAAAAAGTGCTCTGAGAGCAGCCGTTTTTCAAAATAAAAATCCCACGGCCGCAAATACGCGATTCTCGTGAAAGTTGTAACACACTGAAAACAAACACCTTGTCTTTTCTTTACATTTTAAAGGCTTTCAAAATGGCTCATTCTGAACTCCAGAATGGGCCATTTTGCTTTGCAGAATGAGCCGTTTTGGCGAGCAGAATGGCTCATTTTGGAGTGTAAAACGGCTCATTTTGAAAATAGTAGTGAGCATTTCCGCCATTTTGTTCAATTCTTTTACCATTTCAAGAACATTCGTCTCTCTAAAACGATCAAAAATCTCTGCAAAAAAATCCGGTTAATTTTATTGACAAAGAGAGGCCCCCCTCCGTCTCCCCCGGGGGGGGAGAGTATAGCCCCAGCTTTTAGAAAGCCTCCCCTCGGGGAGGTTTGGAGGGGGCCTCGCTCCCTCTTCTGCTGGGAGGTTTGGAGGGGCCTCGTTCCCTCTTCTTCGGGGAGGTCAGGAGGGGGTCACGTTCTGTCGATTATGGTGTTGAAAGAACCATAATATGAAAAAAAGTGTAATTGTGTTTTGTAATAACCAAAAAATTTGTTTCTTTGCCCCAAAAGTTTTTCTTTCCTTTTCAGAAAAACAGATTGCGATGGACATCTATCAGTTAAAATAAGAAAAAGACATGAAGAAAATTTTTGTACTACAATTGGTCCTCATGCTGGCAACGCGCGCACTGGCAGGCCCCACGTTCACCACGAAGGAGGTGCCCGTCAACCGTGGCGGTGAGGAGGACGGCACAGTGACATTGTTATTCTACGACGACATGCCGACAGTGCCCTACATCGGCGTGTCCGACTTCCAGGAACTCATGCTTCCCGGCACATCCATCGAAGTCACCAAGACCGGCGAAGGTGAGTATCTGCTCAAAGGCCCGTATGCCGAGGCTACCGTCAACACCACGACCGAGGTGTTCACCTCCGACGACTACATGGGCTTCACCAATCTCATGGGCCTGCTCCAGGAGGGCATGGACAATGTCTACTACGACGGCGCACCCTTCGTGCGCTACAACCGTCAGGAGCTCACACCGGCATCTGCCACGGTGACCTTCGAGTTCCAGAAGTACGGCATCGACCTGCGCAGCGACGACAACACCGTCTACTTCCCCCTGGCCACCCTCTCCGACATCTACAGCGACCTCTACTACCACGTTGCCGGCTTTAACGGCGAGAATGTGGACGTCATCACCGACAATTCTAACGGAAACATCGCCAAGTTCAATCCCGAGGGCGTCAAGCGGGTGCTTGCGGCAGAGAGCCGCAGCGCCGACATGGCAGCCTTCAGCTACGGCGAACTGTGCTTCGTGGTGGACCATTTCTACGGCATGCCCAGACGCTCACCCCTCGAGGAAGCCATCCGCAACGACGGGCTCGACGCTGCCCTCGACAAGGCCGAGCATGGTGCCCAAATCAAGGCGCTGCTCAAGAGCACCGACATGAAGGAGTACATCTTCGGTATGGACAGTCTGCAGCTGCTGCTCGACGACGGAGGCCACACCATGACACTCGTCGACATCATGGCCGCTGAATACTTCGAAGAAACAGAAGAAGAGAACCTCGACGACAACGACGACCTCGACAACCTCGACGATAACGACAACGACGACTTCGATGACTTCGATGACGACGATGACGACGACAACGATGACGACGACGACAACGACAAGGTTGGCAGGCACAACCTCAACATCGGCGTGCTCACCACCGACATCGCCTTCTCCTGCGGCAACCTCTTCCCCTCGCTGATGAAAGACATGGGATTCCCCATCATCGGTGAGAAGAGCGGCGGCGGCGCCTGCGCCATCCAGCAGTTCATCACACCCGAAGGACTGCAGTATCAGCTCTCGTCGGCACGTGCTCGCCTGACCAACAACCGGTGGGAGAACATCGGCGGCGGCATCGAGCCCGACTTTGTCATCGACCTGTCGGACAACGATGGCATGCAAGACTATTCCGCCCTCTACGACTTTGCCACCATCGGCGACTACATCAGCAGCGCCACCCAGATATGCCAGAACAGAAAAACCGCCCGCTCCCTGATGATGGGGAACGGGCGGTTGCCTTTCCTCCTTGTCGCGGCGCGGCGGCAGGAGGATGCGAGAAGAAGCGGGGAGGAGGCTCAGGGGGCCTTGCTGACGAGCGCCGAGAGGGGTCGGTCGCCGTGGTTGCGCCGGCGGATCATACAGTAACGGTCGAAGAACGACCGCTGCTTCACCCCCTTGCGGTTGACAGCCCGCGTGGCCATGGCCGTGGGGTTGTGCGGCACGCGGCGTCCGAACAGCCGGCAGGCGCGCCTCACCATCTCCTTGAACGAACAGGGCTGACCCTCCTCGTCGCACAGGTCGCCGAAGATGTATGCCGTGTGGAGGGCCTCCAGCAGGTCGACAAAGGTACTGTGCCACACCAGCCGCTCACCATCGGCGGTGTTCAGCAGGTCGCTCACCTCGCTGATGAGCATCAGCAGCGATTCTTCTCTCTCGTGTTTTCTCATGGCTTGGACGTCATCCTGACCGTCCTTTCTCATTCTTTCCGTGTAATACATTGTTGTGATTATTAAAGGTTATCCTATTGATTCGTCGGCAAAGATAGCACCTTTCGGTGCACAACATGTTCACTGCAGCAGAATAATCAGTTAATAAAACCTCAACAAAAAATCCCCGAATTATTTGTATATCCCGCGCAAACATCGTACCTTTGCAGGCAAATGTATGGGGTCCCATAGTTCAATGGATAGAACAAGTCTCTCCTAAAGATTAGATCCGAGTTCGATTCTCGGTGGGACTACAACAAATCCTTCCTTTTAGAATGTTTTTTCTGCTTGAATCGCATCATTTTCAGCACTTTTTTATACAATGATGCACAAAATGCGGAGTTTTTTGTGTACATTTGCAAGCATAAACAAGCAAAAGAATGAACGGGAAATAGCATATCACTCGTTTTATTGAAACTTGACAGGCATGGGACGACAAGGGAAGGACATGGTGGGCAGCTACCAGCGCTACCTGAAGCTGGAGCGCAACTTCACGGGCAACACCGTGGAGGCCTACATGCGCGACGTGGACAAGCTGCTGCGCTTCATCCACGGCGAGGGCCTCACGGCTACGGAGGTGAAGCTGGAACACCTGCAGCAATTCGCCGCCTCGCTCCACGACCTCGGCATCGGGGCGCGCTCGCAATGCCGCATACTGAGCGGCGTGCGCGCGTTCTACCGCTTCCTCGTGCTCGACGGATGGATGGAGAACGACCCGTCGGAGCTCCTCGAGAGCCCGCAGATCGGCGACCACCTGCCCGAGGTGCTGTCGGCCGAGGAGGTCGACATGTTGGAAGGAGCCATCGACCTGTCGAAATGGGAGGGTCACCGCAACCGCGCCATCATCGAGGTGCTCTTCTCCTGCGGCCTGCGCGTGTCGGAGCTGACCCACCTGACGCTCTCGAACCTCTATCTCGACGACGAGTTCCTGCGCGTGGAGGGTAAAGGGAGGAAGGAGCGGCTGGTGCCTATCTCGCAGCGCGCCATCCGCGAACTGGGCTTCTGGTTCCACGACCGCAACCAGATGGACAACGTGAAGGCCGGCGAGGAGGACTATGTGTTCCTGAACCGTCGCGGCGCCCACCTGACGCGCACGATGATACTGATCATGATTAAGCGGTTGGCAGAGGATGCTGGCATTCAGAAAACCATATCACCTCACACCTTGCGCCACTCCTTTGCCACCGCCCTTTTGGAAGGCGGGGCCGACCTGCGCGTCATCCAGGCCATGCTCGGCCACGAAAGCATCGGCACGACGGAGATCTACACCCACATCGACACTCACACGCTCAGGCAGGAGATCCTGAATCACCACCCGAGGAACATGAAGACCGCAAGCCATGGACAACAAGCAACCGAATGAGATGACCGAACAGGAGGTGCTCACGCGCCTGACGGCCCTCTGCGCCGCCGGTGAGCACAGCCGCCAGGAGCTGGTGGAGAAGATGATGCGCTGGGGTGTGGACGAGGAGCTGCAGGCCCGCGCCATCGACTACCTCTCGCGCCACCGCTATGTTGACGACGAGCGCTTCGCCCGCGCCTTCGTGTCGGACAAGCTGGAGTATAACAAATGGGGTCCGAGGAAGATCGACCAGGGTCTGTGGGCTAAGGGCATCGGCGACGATATCCGGCGGAGCGTGCTCGCCGAGGTGGCCGAAGAGCGTTTCCTCGACGTGCTGGAACCCCTGCTGCGCGCCAAGCGTCGCTCCACGAAGGCGCAGAGCCGCTACGAGCTCCACGGCAAGCTGATACGCTTCGCCATGGGCCGCGGCTTCACCATGGAGCAGATCAGGCACTGTCTGGGCGACGATGCCGACAGCTGTGACGAACCATGACAGGAAAAGGCATCATCAGCTTCTGGAGCCGCGTGATCGACATGATATCGCCGCGCGCCTGTGCCGTCTGCGGACGCCGTCTCTCCATCGACGAGCGCCAGCTGTGCTGCAAGTGCAACCTCCACATGCCACGCACCTTCTTCGCCCGCAAACCCCTCGACAACGAGATGGCACGCATGCTGTGGGGACAGATTCCCGTGGAGCGCGCCGCCGCCCTCTTCTACTACGAGACGGGGTCGGAGCTCACGCACCTCATCCACCAGATGAAATATGGCGACAGTCCGCAGACAGGAGAAGACCTGGGGCGCATGGTGGCCACGGAGATGGTGCTCGACGGCTTCTTCGACGGCGTGGACATGCTCATACCCGTGCCCCTGACTTCCGAGCGGCAGCGCGAGCGCGGCTACAACCAGAGCATGGAACTGGCGCGGGGCATCGCCACGGTGACGGGACTGACCGTCGGCAAGGGCGTGCTCAGACGCACGAAGTTCAGCGGCAGCCAGACTCACATACGCGGGCGCGAGCGTAGAAATAATGTGGAGGATGCCTTCTCCTTGGCCGACGGCACATCCATCGCCCACCGCCACGTGATGATCGTCGACGACGTGATGACCACCGGGGCCACCATCATCAACTGCGCGAAGGAGCTGCTGAAGGCCGGCGACGTCACCATCAGCGTCGTCACCGTGGGATTCACGAAGAACTGAACATCAGACAATCCGATTCTTTTTTATACTTTTCCAAAGAAACAGAGCGTAATATCAAAAACATTATGTAAATTTGCACGCAAAAGCAACGAAGTTATGAGTCCAGTTTTCAGACGCGAGAGCGAATATACGTTCAAGATATATTCCAACGAGGAGGAACGGAAACACATCCACGTGCTCTGCGACGGAAAGGAAGCGAAGTATTGGCTGGAACCGACAGTAGAATTGGCCAAGAATTCCGGAATCCCTGAACACAAGTTAAATGAAATCAAACGAATAGTAGAGAAATATGCAGACGACTTCAAGAAGCAATTCCACCAGCACATCGGCAAGCGTATTGATGATTAACGCCCAAGGCATCATGATCTCCGTGTTGGGGCACGACTATTTCCTGTCGTACAACCGTATCCCATGGATAAAGGACGCTCCCGTACGTAGCGTGCTCAACGTTCAGATGAGCGGTCCCGAAGCTATTGAATGGCCCGACCTTGACGTAGACCTCGAAATTGACAGCCTGCGCCATCCTGAACGCTACCCACTGGTTATCAAGCGGAATGAATTGGACTTGGTAGGACCGTGATTTACGAATATGCAATATAGCGTGAAAACACGGTAAAAGACCAGTGTTATCCCTATTCATACCAACGTAAGACTTGACATTCCTTTCGAAAGGTTGTACCTTTGCATTGTCAATCAGAACAAGGGGCTTCAGAAATGATGATGAGCGCTCGTCCCGTGGGATGTGCGACAGTGAATAACAAACCTTAGTAATCAACCATTTAAAAAAAGAAAGGAAACAACAATGAGTATTTTCTATCGTCTCAAGCAGAACAACATCGCCGACAGCAAGATGTACGGTAAGTGGTATGGCAAGGCCGTCCACACCCAGGTAGTGAGCACTGCCCAGCTCGCCTCGATCATGCAGGAGAACTGCACGGTGAAGTATTCGGACATCCAGGCCGTCATCGCCGAGCTGGTGACCACGATGAAGAGAGAGCTCCTCGACTCGAAGCGCGTGAAGATCAACGGTCTGGGATCGTTCAAGGTGAGCATCTCGAGCAGGGGCGCCGACAGCGCGAAGGAGTATAACGCCAAGGACTGCGTGAAGCGCTTCCGCATCCTCTTCCAGCCCGAGGTGACCACCGACGAGTACGGACGCCGCACCCACGAGCTGCTCCGCGGTGCCAAGGCGCAGGAGCTGCCCAAGAATGACGTTGACAAGGGCGACGGCACCGAGGAGACGCCCGACGCTCCCGCCGGTGGCGACGACCAGAATCCTTAAAGAACGAAGGGTGTGCCCGAGGGCATGCCCTTTTTTTATTTTTTATTCTTTTCCTGATGCTTAATTCAAATATTTTATATACATTTGCAAAGGAAATAAGAAAAACGAAGCATCATGGCAAATAACAACCGATTATGGTCGGACGAATACTGGCTGTTGCTGATGCAACTATACCTGAAGAAGCCGGAGGGTCTCAAACCCATCTACTCGCGCAGAATGGTGGAGCTGGGCATGGAACTGCACCTCGACCCCCGCTTCCTCTACGAGCAGATGTTCAAGTTGCGACAGCTGGACACCCCGCGCATGGAGAAGCTGTGGGAACGCTACGGCAAGAACCCGAAGCGGCTGGCCAAGGGTGTGAAGATGTTGCGGGCCATGAAGGGCATGGGCAACGCCGACGAGTTCTACGAGGGTGTGGAGATGCAGGAACAGTCGTGGGAGCAAGACTTCAAGCCGCTGGCCGAAGACGCCACGCTGAAGCCCGTGATGCTGCTGCTGGTCCTCGACCTCTATTTCCGTCTGACACCGAACACGATGGTCGAGGAGACTCCCGAGATTCAGGAGCTGGCGCGCACCATGCGCATCAGAGCCGCCCTGGTGGTGGAGATGATGGAGATCTACCAGGTGTGCGACCCCTACCTGAACCGCTCTGAGATCGTGCTGAGCCCCCTACTCCGCCCGTGCCAGCAGATGTGGAAGCGCTTCGGCAACGGCAGTCCGGAGAAACTGGCTGCCCTGGCCGCGCAGATGAAGGAATACTTTTTGAGTTAAGAGTTAAGAGTTAAGAATTAAGAGTTTTAATTTAGTTAAGAGTTAAGAATTAAGAGTTAAGAGTTTTAAAGTGGAGAGTGGAAAATCCACTATCACCTATCCACTTTCCACTATCAACTAAAATAATATGTCGCAGAGACTGATACAGAGTCAGGAACAGAAGCTGGTGCAGCAACAGCGGCTCACCCAGCAGCAGATGCTGCAGGTGAAGCTGCTCGAGATGCCGTTGGCCGAACTGGAGGAGAGCGTGCGCACGGAGCTCGATGACAACCCGGCCCTCGAAGCGCTCCCCAACGAGGAGGCTCCTGACTACGAGGCTGCCGACATGGCGGCAGACCCGACAGAGGGCGACGGCCTCGACGACTACGAGCGCGAGGAGCGACAAGATGCCCTCGACGACGCCCTGCAGCGCCTCGGCGGCGACGACGAGATGCCCGAGCCCACATCGTATGGCGGTCAGGGCACGCAGAACGCCGACTATGAGGAGATAACCTACGGCAACACAACATCGTTCTACGACACCCTGCGCCAGCAGATGGCCGAGACGGAGCTCACCGACGAGGAGCGCGAGGTGATGGAGTACCTCATCGGATCGCTCGACAGCGACGGTCTGCTGCGCAAAAACCTCGGCGACCTCAGCGACGAACTGGCCGTACAGTATTATATCAACGTGTCGGAAGAGGAGATAGGGAAGGTGCTCCGCGTCCTGCAGGGCTTCGACCCCGCAGGCATCGGCGCCCGCTCGCTACAGGAATGCCTCCTGCTGCAGATCGACCGCCGCGAACCGTCGACCCTTCACACGATGATGAAGCGCGTCATCAGCGAGTGTTTCGACGACTTCATGAACAACCGGTGGAGCCGCATCGCCAAACAGCTCGACATGAGCGACGAGGCCATCGCCATCGTCAGACAGGAAATCCTCAAGCTGAACCCCAAACCGGGATCGTCGCTCGGCGAGACGGAGGGGCGCAGCATCCAGCAGATAACGCCCGACTTCATCGTCGACACGGCCGACGACGGCACGGTGACCTTCACCATCACCCGAGGCCACGTGCCCGACCTCTTCGTGTCGCCAGAGTTTGCCGACCTCGTGGACGAATACCAGCGCAACCGCGACAACATGAACCGCCAACAGAAAGAGGCACTCCTCTACGCCCGCGAGAAGGTGGAGCGCGCCAAGGGCTACATCGAAGCCGTGAAGCAGCGCCGCCGCACCCTGTATGCCACGATGAAGGCCATCATCGACATGCAGAAGAAATATTTTCAGGACGGCGACGAGAGCGACCTGCAGCCCATGGTGCTCAAAGACATCGCCGAGCGCACGGGCCTCGACATCAGCACCGTGTCGCGCGTGTGCAACGCCAAATATGCGCAGACACGATGGGGAACATTCCGCCTGCGCCACTTCTTCAACGAGGGTGTGCGCACGGGCGACGGCGTGGCCACCAGCATCCGACTGCTGAAGTCGACGCTCCAAGACATCGTGAAGGGTGAGGACAAGCACCGTCCGATGAACGACGACGAGCTGGCCGCCGAGATGAAGCGTCGCGGCTACCCCATCGCCCGGCGCACGGTGAGCAAATACCGCCTGCAGCTGGGCATACCGTCGGCCCGCCTGCGCAGAGAATGACACAGGATGCGCCATGACGATGAAGAAAAAGAATGATGAGAGATGAATGAGAGAAAAATCATATTCGTGGCAAGGGTGCTCAGCGCACTCTTCAACCCCTTCTACCTACCCGTGGTGGGGCTCATCCTGCTGTTCATGTTCAGCTACATGCAGCAGATGCCCACCATCTACAAGCTGCAGGTGGTGACCGTCGTCTACCTATGCACGGCGCTGCTCCCCACACTCCTCATACGCCTCTACCGCCACTATCAGGGGTGGACGCTGTGGGAGCTCGGCACGCGCGAGCGCCGCGCCATTCCCTACATCATCGCCATCGTGTGCTACATCCTCTGCTTCTATCTCATGGACCGCCTGCGCATCCCACACTTCATGACAAGCATCGTGGTGGCGGCTCTCGGCATACAGGTCATCTGCGCCGTCATCAACATGGTGTGGAAGATCAGCACTCACTCGGCAGCCATCGGAGGGGTGGCCGGAGCACTGATCGTCTTCTCGCTCGGATTCCGCTTCAACCCCGTGTGGTGGCTCTGTCTGGTCATCATCGTGGGAGGTCTGGTGGGCACCAGCCGCATGATCCTGCGCCAGCACACCCTGCCACAGGTGGTGAGCGGCTTCCTCCTCGGCGCCCTCATCTCGTTTATGACGATACTAAGGTTCTGAAAGCCCCACCCCGACCCTCCCCGAAGGAGAGGGAGAGATGACCCCTCTCGGCCTCCCCGAGGGGAGGAGATTGTATAGTTAAGAGTTAAGAATTAAGAGTTAAGAATTAAGAGTTAAGAATTAAGAGTTAAGAGTTTTAAAAGTGGAA